>Ga0222716_10005085_pt1 | contig 10249 bp, 9 predicted proteins | sample C33_13DmetaG_FD_165044 | JGI IMG/M metagenome (GOLD analysis project Ga0222716, IMG submission 165044) | Estuarine water microbial communities from San Francisco Bay, California, United States - C33_13D | ecosystem: Environmental > Aquatic > Marine > Unclassified | place: USA: California...
AATGGTTTGTAATTTTATATATTCTTTCATTAAATTTTTATCAAAAACACAAATGACAATTGGTTTAGACTTTTTTATTTTAAATTCTTTTTTTTGCATTAAAGCATAAACTAATCGATCTAAACCTATCGATATGCCGGTTGCTGGAGCTTCATAATTGCCAAAATTATTTACCAAATTATCATATCTGCCTCCTCCACCGATAGAACCAAATTGAATTACCTTTCCTTTATTGTTTTTCACATCAAAATTTAAATTTACTTCAAAGATTGGGCCCGTATAGTACTCCAGACCTCTAATGATGGATGGGTCAAATTCAAAATTCTTAAAATTATAATCTTTAAATAATTTAAGGATTTCTAAAAGGTCTCGTGTTTCAGGTGATTTTTTCTTCAATTCCTTCTCGATAGTTTCTATGTTAGATAAACTTAAATTTGCTCCTTTGGTAAAATCTCCCGAATTATCTTTTCTTCCTTCACCAAGCAGTTGCTTAACGCCATCCCAGCCTAAACGATCTAATTTATCTAAAGCTCTGAGAGCAGTAAGTTTTTGATCATTGCTGACTATATTAATTTTCTTAAACAATTCTTCTGTAATTTTCCTAGAAGAAATTTTAACAATATATTCTTCTTTAGTTAATCCACATTTTTCCAGAATTTCAGAAATCATTACACATAATTCTGTGTCTGCTTGTAAACTTTTTGTTCCCACATAATCAGCATCGAACTGTAAAAATTCTCTAAATCTACCAGGTCCTGGTTTTTCATTTCTCCAAACTGTTCCTAGTTGATATCTTTTAAAAGGCTTTGGAATTTCTAAATAATTTTTTGCTACATATCGAGCTAGCGGTGCTGTTAAATCATATCTTAGAGATAACCATTTATTTTCATCTTGAAATGAAAAAACACCTTCATCAGGTCTATCTTTATCAGGTAAAAATTTTCCAATACTATCTGAATACTCAAAACTAGGAGTTTCAAGATATTGAAAACCATACTTGATCATAATTTCTTTAATATTTGAAATTATAAAATCTCGTACGAGTAATTCTTTTTCTTGTCTGTCTACAAACCCCAATGGAAGTTCTTTTGAAGGTTTGTTATTTTTTTCTTTTGTCATTTTTTGGTACAGTAGGGTGGATTCGAACCACCGACCCCTAGTTCCACAAACTAGTGCTCTAACCAACTGAGCTACTACTGCATCCCTTTTATATTTATCCTAATTTTTATTAAATTTATATATGTTTGATTATAAGCTAAGCAATAGCCTAGCATGCATTCTGTGGGAATGTAGCATTGCTATAGTATTTTTGTTTTTTATAATCATTTGTCTGTATTTAAGAAGTATTTGTGTCTTTTTTAAGGAAAAATTAAAGGGACGTAACAATATTGCTAAAGCTAAGTCCCTATAATTTGTGATTTTGGAAATAAGATTAAGCTTTCTGCAATTTAACTGCTGAAGGACCTTTTTCTCCATTCTCTACTTCAAACGTTAACTCATCACCTTCGTTTAAGTAATTTAAACCAGCTTCTTTAACTGCTGAAGAATGAACGAACACGTCTTTTTCTTTGTCTTCTCTTTCAATGAAACCATATCCTTTAGTACCATTGAACCATTTTACTTTACCTTTTAGTGTACTCATGTTTATTGTTTTCTTTCTTTTTGTTGTTTGTGCAGTAAATATTTACTACACGTTTTATATTATGGGACAGAACCACATTTTTAAGGTTATGTCCCGATAAATTTTGATTTTGGAAATAAGATTAAGCTTTCTGCAATTTTACTGCTGAAGGACCTTTTTCTCCATTCTCTACTTCAAACGTTAACTCATCACCTTCGTTTAAGTATTTTAAACCAGCGTCTCTTACCGCTGAAGAATGAACGAACACGTCTTTTTCTTTGTCTTCTCTTTCAATGAAACCATATCCTTTAGTACCATTGAACCATTTTACTTTACCTTTTAGTGTACTCATATTATTTACTATTCCTTATTATTATTAACTTAAACCAATCAAAGATTGGCTATGTGCATCTTAAATAGCTTTGGGTAGCAAAAGTCAATAGGTCAAAACACTTTTAAATAGAAGTGTTTTTTTTGCAACAATAGTTAAAATAAAAGAGTTATTAAGCTAGTTATAGCTATTAAACCTATTCCTACATAAATAAGTTTGTATTTTCCAACATGAATTTTTAATTTTACTAACCCTGATTCTTTATAGCTTAAACCTCCTTCTAAATTAGAAGATTTGCTGAAACCTTGACCTCTTCCTATTTGTAAAAATTTTGATTTTCTATGATCGTAAATCTCATCTTTACTAAAATTTTCAAAATTTTTTAAATTTTTAATTATTATTTCCTTTAAATTTAAGGCAATACTTTCGGGATCTCTATGTGCTCCGCCTAAGGGTTCGGAAATAATTTCATCAATAATACCAAGTTTTAATAAATCTTTAGCAGTTAATTTCATTGCCTCGGCAGCTTCTAATGATTTACTTGGATCACGCCAGAGTATAGACGCACATCCCTCTGGAGAAATTACTGAATAAATAGAATTTTCTAACATTATAACTTTATTTGAAGAAGCTAAAGCTATCGCTCCGCCAGAACCACCTTCACCTATTATAACTGAAATATTTGGCACTGTAAGAGACATGCAACACTCAATCGAGTTTGCTATAGCTGATGCTTGACCTCTTTGCTCTGCTCCTAAACCAGGATAAGCTCCAGGCGTGTCAATAAAACTTATTACCGGGATTTGAAACCGGTTCGCTAGTTTCATGAGTCTTATGCATTTCCTATAACCTTCGGGACGCATCATTCCAAAGTTTCTCTCTATTCTACTATTAAGGTCTTCACCTTTTTCTTGACCGATTATTAAAACTGATTTGTTATCTATTAAACCAAAGCCAGCAATCACTGATTTGTCATCACCAAAAAATCTATCACCTGACAGCAACGTAAACTGAGAAAAAATTTTCTTAATATAAAAATTTGCCTTGGGTCTATCTTCATGTCTAGCAACTTGCGTTCTTTGCCAGCTATTTAAATTAGCATATGTTTTTTTTAATTTTTCATTAATTTCATCTTGTGTATTTTTTATTCTCTGAGTGTCGACCTCTGAGATTCCCTCTGATCCAAATGGACTCTTTAACCCATCAACTTCTTGTTCAAGTGTTTTAATTTCTTTTTCAAATTCTAAATAATTTTTCATAAATTAATAATGTAATACTACTATTAATATATTATAAGATAATGTAAAGAATGGATCGCTATGAGTGTAATTGATAAAAATGGGCTTAAAATTAGTCCCGCTTTGTTTGAGTTTATAAACAAAGAAGTCATTCCAGGAACAGATATAAAATCAGAGGATTTTTGGATCAATTTTGGAAAAGTTGTTCATGAGCTTGCTCCAATAAATAAAGATTTAATTAAAAAAAGAGAAACTATTCAAAATACAATTGATGAATGGCACAAAAAAAATAAAGGTAAGGATTTCAATAAAAAAGAATACACAAATTTTTTAAAATCCATTGGCTACATTGTTGAGGAAAAGAAAGATTTTAAAATTGAGACATCAGACGTTGATCAAGAAATTTCATCAATAGCTGGTCCTCAATTAGTAGTTCCGGTTGACAACGCTAGATATGCTTTAAATGCGGCTAATGCAAGATGGGGAAGTTTATATGATGCTTTATATGGGACAGATGTTATTCCTGGACATAAAGGTACAGGCTACAACGAAGAAAGAGGAAAAAAAGTTATTACTTATGTTAGAAAATTTTTAGACAATACTGTCCCTATTGCTAATTCTAGTTGGAAAGATATATCTGATATTATTATTACAGAGGAAAATGTAATTTTTCTGACAGAGGGAAAGAGTAACTATTTAAAAGATAAAAAACAATTTATTGGTTTTAATGGTAAAAAAAATAAACCAACCTCAATTTTATTAAAAAATAATAATCTTCATATCGATATATTAATTAACTCTAATCACATAATTGGAAAATCTGACAAAGCTTCTGTTGCAGATGTTGTTATAGAGTCTGCTTTGTCTACAATTATTGACAATGAGGACTCCGTTGCTGCAGTAGATAGTGAAGATAAAATTAAATGCTACCGTAACTGGCTAGGTCTCATGAAAGGTAACTTAACAGCCAATATGATTAAAAATGGCAAACAATTCGTTAGAAAGCTTAATCCTAATCGAAACTATATCTCTAAAGATGGAAAAAAAATAAATCTTCACGGTAGAGCTCTGCTTTTAAATCGAAATGTAGGTCACTTGATGACTAATCCTGCAATATTATTAAAAGATGGAAGTGAAATACCTGAAGGTATAATGGATGCTTTTATAGCTTCTCTTTGCGCCCTGCACGATTTTAAAAATGGAATTAATTCTAGGACTAAATCTGTTTATATAGTTAAACCAAAAATGCATGGTCCGGAAGAAGTTGCATTTACCAATAAACTTTTTGGAAAAGTTGAAGAAACTTTAGGTATAAAAAAATACTCAATTAAAGTTGGTATCATGGATGAAGAAAGGAGAACTACTGTAAATTTAAAAGAATGTATAAGACAAGTAAAAAATAGAATTGTTTTTATTAATACTGGTTTCTTAGACAGAACTGGTGACGAAATGCACACTTCTTTTGAAGCTGGCCCAATGATCTTTAAAGGAGAGATGAAAAAATCTACTTGGCTTAACACTTATGAAAATTGGAATGTGGGTGTAGGTTTAAGTTGTGGTTTTTCTGGTAAAGCCCAAATTGGTAAAGGGATGTGGGCAATGCCAGATCTAATGGCAAATATGATGGAGCAAAAAATAGGTCATCCGAAATCAGGTGCTAACTGTGCGTGGGTGCCTTCCCCAACTGCAGCCACATTGCATTCGATGCACTATCACAAAGTTAATGTTTTTAAAGAGCAGGAAAAAATAAAATCTCAAAAAAAAGCGAAATTAGAAAATATTTTAGAAATACCAAAAGCTGATAGACCTAACTGGTCAACAGAAGATATTAATCGTGAGTTAGAAAATAATGCACAAAGTATTTTGGGTTATGTAGTAAGATGGATTGATCAAGGCGTAGGCTGTTCTAAAGTTCTTGATATAAATAATGTTGGTTTGATGGAAGACAGAGCAACACTTAGAATATCTTCTCAACATATAGCCAATTGGTTGCACCACAATATTTGTACAAAAGATCAAGTAATGATGGTTCTGAAAAAAATGGCAAGGATAGTAGATAATCAAAATGATAAAGATCCAGCGTATCAACGAAGTGGGAGATCTGGATATACAAAAATGTCAGATGATTTTGAAAAATCAATAGCTTTTTCAGCAGCATGTGATTTAGTTTTTAAGGGAAGATCTCAACCCTCAGGTTATACAGAGCCATTATTGCATAAAAAAAGGTTAGAAAAAAAGATCTCTAACTAATCTCCTGTGACGGGAACTCTATTTTTAAAAGCTGAAAATAAAGTGCCATCATCCAGTTGTTCAATTTCTCCACCAACAGGCAATCCCTGAGCTAATTTTGTAATTTTAAGCTTATTATCTTTAATCATATCTTCGATATAATGAGCTGTAGTTTGACCTTCAACTGTAGCACTTGTGGCTATAATAACCTCTTTTAAATTATTTTTTTTTATTCTTTTAACTAAAGAATTAAAAAGAAGATTTTTTTGCTCATAATTTTCGTTGGAATTTAAAGTGCCTCCTAAAATATGATAGTGTCCTTTATAAATATTAGCAGAATCTATAACCCACATATCAGCTAAATTTTCAACTACACAAATCTTATCGTAAGAATTATCTGATGAACATATGCAAATTTGATCTACAACCTTTAAATTTCCGCAATCAATACATCTAACAACTTTTTTATAAACTTGGGCTAAAGATTTAGCCAAAGGCTTTACCATATTATCTTTATTATTAATTAATTTTAATATTATTCTCTTTGCTGACTTAGGGCCTAGGCCAGGCAATTTTGAAAATTGCTGGATAAGTTCATTAATTTCTGGAATGTCGTTATCCATTAAAAAGGTAATTTAAAATCTAAAGGTAAATTTAAACCTCCAGTAACTTTTGATAATTCTTCCGCTGATCTTTTTTTTAAGTTTTCTTTTGCATTGTTATAGGCTGCAATAATTAGATCATTAATAATCTCTTGACTTTCTTTTTTTGCAGCTTCACTTATCGTTATAGATTTTATTTCATAATTACCAGATAATGCTACTTTAACTAGATTTCCACCTGATTCTCCCACAACTTCAATTTTTTTAATTTGATCCTGAGCCTCTTTCATTTTCTCCTGCATGACTTTGGCTTTTGACAACATATCTGAAAAATCAGTCATTTAATCCTCTTCTTTAATATCAATCAATTTTGCGTCCGGAAAAGTTTTTTTAATATCTTGAGCTATTTTACTTTTTTGAAATTCTTCCAATTTATTACTTTTATTCTCTAAATTTTTTTCATAGATACTTTTGGCTTCTGTATTTTTACTCAAAGAAATTATCCACCTCTCGCTAGTCCATAATAAAAGTTTTTCAGTAAGATTTTTTATAAAATTTTTATTAAGTTTTTCATTAAAGCTTATGTCGATGGCACCTTTGTTAAAACTTACTAGTTTAACGTTTCTTTCGAGGTCATACTTAAGCTCTATCTCTTTTTCTTCATTTGCTTTATCAATTAAATCTTGAAAACTAGTTATCTCAATTTTTGTTTCTTGACTATCTTTAATCGAACTTTTAACTGGTCTAGCTTTTATTTGGTTAGTGCTTTTCAATTGATTCTTGGTTAGAGTAGACGTATCTTTTTCTAAAGTTTTTTTATCATCTTTTTTTTCAACTAAATTTTCATTAGATAAATTATTAGTATTTTTTCTATCTATAGAAGTTTCTTTTCTTTCATCAATATTTTTTAAATGCACTAATTGCATAAGATACATTTCTAAAGTCAAATTTTCATTACCAACTATTCTTAGATCATCAATTGTTTTTATGGTAAGCTGCCAAAATAAACCAATATCTTGCATATCTATATTTTTTGAATACTCGTCTACCATTTGAACTTCGATCTCCGAAATAGACAAGTCTTTCTCTATAGACCCTAAACTTATTTTTCTACTAAAAAGATATAGAACTTCTAATATATCGTTTAAAAAGTTTTTAGCGTCTAAGCCGTCATTTATTAATTCATTTAAATTTTTTAGAGCTTCTTTTTCGTTGCCGCTTAGAACTTCTTTAAATAATGATATTACTTTTCTTTTATCAGCGAGCCCTAGCATTTCTCTTACGTCTGTGTCTTCGATAACTTTATTTTCGATAATAACTTGCGAAATTAAAGCTCGGTCGAGTAATGAGATAGAGTCTCTTACCGAGCCCTCTGATGTTCTAGCAATTAATTTAATTGCATCCGTTGATATTTTGCCATTTTCTTTTTCGCTTATTTTTTTTAAATGAGAACATAGCTGTTCTACACTGACTCTTTTAAGATCAAATCTTTGACATCTTGATAAAATAGTTACAGGTATTTTTCTAGCTTCAGTGGTGGCTAATATAAATTTCAAACTTGGTGGTGGTTCTTCTAGAGTTTTAAGCAAACCATTAAAAGCTTGTTTAGATAGCATGTGAACTTCATCAATTATAAATATTTTAAACTTAGCGCTTGTTGGGCTATATTTTGAGTTTTCAATTAATTCTCTCACATCATCTATTCCTGTTTTAGAAGCAGCATCCATTTCTAAAATATCAATATGATTTGAATTTATAATTTCCTGACAAGTCGGACAAAATTTTTCACTTGAACAAGTAATTTTAGAATTATTATTTTTTTCGCAATTTAAAGCTTTAGCAATTAATCTTGCAGTAGTAGTTTTTCCTACACCTCGTATTCCTGTTAGAAGATATGCATTGGGTGTTTTACCAAGTTTTATTGCGTTGGTAATGGTTTGGGCCATTACCTCTTGACCGATTAAATCTTTGAATTCCTGAGGTCTATATTTGAGTGCTAGAATTTTATTTGTCATTTTTAAGAGGCAGGCAACAACCTGAATAATTTTCACTACGGCTGCTTCTTTTCAGACCTGACCGGGTTTATGAAACATCCACCTGATGCCAACCTCAATATGAGTATATCAAGATCAATTTAATTACTACAAGGCTAGATTTGAATTTTGTGGACTATTTTTGTCTAAATCCTGAAGATTCGTATACTCCCAATATATCTAAAGTTTCGGTATGAAAACCAAGTTCTTCAAGTGCCTTTTTTACTCCAGTTTGTTCCAAATGACCTTCAAGATCCAGGTAAAAATTTGCTTGGTCAAAAGTATTCTTCACAGAAAAACTTTCAAGTTTTGTTAAATTAACCTGGTTAGTAGCAAAACCCCCTAAACATTTATAGAGTGCGGAAGGCTCACTTTTTACTCTAAAGATACAACTTGTAATAAATTTTTTTTCAGTAGTATATTCCGGCTGCTCAATATTTTTTCCCATAATCAAGAATCTTGTCACATTTCCTTTTTCGTCTTCAATATTTTTTTCAAGAATTTTCAAATTATACATTTTAGCTGAGAGGTCTGAAGCAATAGCTGCTATAGATTTATCTTCACCTTCTGCTAAATCTTTTGCCGATCCAGCGGTATCAATTGAAATAATTGATTTGAATTTTTTTTTAATAATAATATTTTGGCACTGACTAATTGCTTGAGCATGACTTCTTACGTATTTTATATTTTCAATTTTTGCATCAGGTTTTCCAAGCAAATTGTGTTCAACAGGAAGAAAATATTCTCCATGAATTTGAAGTTTGTATTTAGGAAGCAAATAGTGAATATCTGCAACTCTTCCTGCTAATGAGTTTTCGATTGGAATAACAATTTTATAACTTGGGTCATTATAGGCTTGCTTAAATGTTTCTTCAAAAGTTGAGCAGGTTTTAATATCAACTTCTTTATACAATTTTTCTGCAGCAATATGAGAATAGGCTCCTAATTCTCCCTGTATAGCAATTTTTATTTTACTCATTATTTTCCATTATTTTTTTTACTTCAATTAAATCGTTTTTTGTATCAACACTTAGTGGTGAAGAATTAATGTACCCTACGTGAATAGACATATCATTCTCAATTGCCCTGAGTTGTTCTAGCTTTCTCTCCAATTCAAGTTTTGATCTTTTTAAACTTACATACCTTACTAAAGCTTTATTAGTAAAGGCATAAATGCCTACATGATGATAAATATTATCATCTTTAGTTGAAGAAACTCTAGAAAAATCTATTGCCTTGCAAAAATTATTAATTCTAAGTTTTTCTTTTACAAATACCTTTACATTATTTTCATCTGTTAATTCTTTTTCTGAGCCAAACTTGCTCGCCATAGTACCAATATCACACTGTCCTTTATTCATATACAAAATTAAATCTTTTATAGCTTTTGGATTTATATTTGGCATATCTCCTTGTAAATTTACAATAATATTTGGTTCGGCTTTAAGATGATCTTTAAATACTTCATAGACTCGATCAGTCCCAGTTTGATGGTTTAATGAAGTAAGTATAGCGTTACCTCCATGGGTAGTAACTACGTCCATAATTTTTTTATCAGGAGTCGCTACATATACTTCTCCCGTATTGGTTTTTTTGGCTGCTTCGTAAACGTGAAGAATCATCTCCTTATTGTTTATAAGTTCGAGTGGTTTGTTAGGAAGCCTTAGTGCATCCAACCTTGATGGTATTATTATCGCTATTTTATTCATAGTTATGCGTCCCAAAGACGCAAAAAAAATTAAGTAATTTTAAGTTTTTTTATAAAAGTCGTGTTATACGTCACTAAAGTATTTACCAAAATTATGGACAGTTTTGAATTAAATAAAATAATTGCTGCAGTGCTTTTAACGGTACTAATCATAATTGGTATTGGAAAATTTACGGATGTCTTGTTCCATGTCGAAAAACCTAAAGAGTCAGCTTATAAAATTGAAGGTCTAGAGGTTGCGTCTACTTCTACTTCTAATACAGAGACCGAAACCAAGGTTGTTGAAGCAGTTGATATTAAAGCTCTTTTGGCAATAGGTGATTTAGGGCACGGAGAAAAAGTTTTTAAAAAATGCACTGCGTGTCACCAAATTGCTAGTGATGGTAAAAACATGATAGGTCCAAATCTTTGGAGTGTAATTGGAAGAACAGCTGGTTCTGTAAGTGATTATAAATATTCAAAAGCAATGATAGCTTATGGAAAAGAA
>Ga0222716_10005086_pt1 | contig 10247 bp, 12 predicted proteins | sample C33_13DmetaG_FD_165044 | JGI IMG/M metagenome (GOLD analysis project Ga0222716, IMG submission 165044) | Estuarine water microbial communities from San Francisco Bay, California, United States - C33_13D | ecosystem: Environmental > Aquatic > Marine > Unclassified | place: USA: California...
GTTTATAGACAGTTAATATTTAATTAATGTCTAAACATCTGTAAATCAGCAGCTCAGCTGGATAGAGCATCTGCCTTCTAAGCAGAGGGTCACAGGTTCGAATCCTGTCGAGATCACAAGAACCTTACTCTAATCGGTAAGGTTTTTTTATTTAAAATTATTTTAAAAGATACTTTCTATCAACATAAAAAGTTTCCAATGGTATAAGGGAAGCAAATAATATAATAGCAAAATTTATAAAACTCCACTGTTCTTGTTTTCTTAACAAGAATGCAATGGATATGTATAGTATAAATAACAATCCATGTGGCATACCTAATAGCTTTACGTAAGCATCATCATTTAGTTGGTATTTAAAATAAAGACCAATTGTCATCAGTAATATATAGGATAATCCTTCTAATAAAGCTATAACTCTAAACAATGATTTCATATTTTAAAAATAAAATAAAAACCAAAGAAAATTTAATTAATAAACAATACTCAAATTTACCTAAAAACTCTAATTTTGCAAAAAATTAAATTTTATAAAAATGAAAGTAAAATTATTACTAATATTCTCTCTGATCTTATCAACAAGTATTATTGCTCAAGACAATGTCTTAAACAAAAAACATAAAAATTCTAGTCCAAATATTGAATTTGGAGTTGGATATCTTCTTAGTCCTTCAGTTGCTGATTATGGAATAAGATATCAATTAGCAAGTAGAAATATTTTGTTAAATAATAAACTAGGTTTTATGTATACTCTTGAGCCTAATTCAGAAAATACTTCTGATGTTTTTGGAATAAATTATAGATTTAGTAAAGATTTATCTTTACAATTAGGTACAGGTCTTTTTTACAATAGATTCTTTGACTCAAATAATGGTGCAAGGAAAAAAATTAGTGTAGCATATCATCCAGAGTATATGCCATTAACTGTCACTGCTGGATATTCAATAGATATGGGACCATCACTTGGAATAAATTATCGAATATTTTTCAATAATAAAAAGAAGAAAAACAAATCTGATTTAACTACACTTTCCAATAATACTACACCTAATATTTTGATTAATAAAAAAGAGAAAAATATTAATGAAAAAATAATTGATAAAACTAAATCTAATATTGCGAAAAAAGAGGCTCCTTTTGTTGATAGAAACAACTCCAAAGAATCAACAATAAATACAAAGAATGAGCAAAAGATTATTAGTAATCAAAAATTAAATGAAAAAGAATTTACTAACAATAATACTGTAGATTCAGTTAGTAACTCAACAAAACAAACAACAGTTAGAAAGAAAATAAAGAAACCAATTGTTAATGTTGAAAAATTATGTAATGATAGTAAGATTTTTTACATAAAAAATATGTTTGAAATCTCTACCTCAGAAAAGAATAATCTTAATAAATTGTCAAAATATTTAAATGATAACCCCAAAAGTATATTGATAATATATGGAAGTACTGATAAATCTGGATCTGAAGAATACAATTTGTCACTAAGCGAAAAACGTGCTAATAGTTCAAAAAATTATCTTGTTGAAGTTGGTGTCAATAGTAATCAATTAAAAACAATAGCACTGGGAGAAAGTAAATCTCAAAATGCAAACACAGAATCTGAAAGGGCTCAAGCTAGATCTACTAGTTTTGAAATTGTAATTAAAACAGTAAAATAATTAAATATCTATTTGACTTAAATTAGAAAAAAGCCCTATCGTTATGATAGGGCTTTTCTTTTGCGGAGAGGGAGGGATTCGAACCCCCGGTACATTGCTGTACGCTGGTTTTCAAGACCAGTGCATTCGACCACTCTGCCACCTCTCCAAAGTGGGTTGCAAAAATATAAATATTTTCAATCCATAAAAACTTTATTAAGCATAATATTTTCTGATAATATCAATTTCTTAATTTAGCATCACTTATGTTATCAAAACTTATTCATATCATAATATCTCCTCTTCTATGGTTTGTTTCATTTGTTCCATTAAAAATTCTTTATATAAAATCTTTAATATTGTCAAATTTCTTTTTTTATAGAAAAGATATTATTAAATCTAATATTGATAATGCTTTTAATAATTTAAATATTGATCACAAAAAGCAGATTATTAAAGGTTTTAGAATGTATTTTTTAAATCTAATTGCTGAAATTGTTAAGATGATTTCAGTGAACAAAAAATTTTATAGCAATAGAATAACTGTAAATAATATTGAGATACTAGACAAATATTATGATAAAAACCAAACCATTGTTCTTATGATGGGACATCATAATAATTGGGAATGGGCAGGGCAAGTAATTTCAATAAAAAGTAAACAAAAATTTGTGAGTGTATATAAGAAACTCACTAGTTCATTTTTTGATTACTTTATGTGTAGGCTTAGAGCAAAAAACGGAGCTGACGTGATTGAGATGAATGATGTAATAAAGCATATATATCAGAATAAGGAATGTAAAATAATTGGTCTAATTGCTGATCAAAACCCTGTTGTAAACGACACTACAAAATGGGCTTATTTTTTTAATCAAAGTGTTCCAGTAATTGATGGTCCAGAGAAGATAGCTAGAAAAATGAATTTTCCTGTTTTATTTTGTAATATGAATAAAATAAAAGATGGGTATTATACTATTTTTTTTGAAGTTATTGATGAAAATCCTAAAACATCTAATCCTGGGGACATAACAAAAAAGTTTTTTAAACGTTTAGAAGAAAAAATAAAAGAAGAACCAAATAATTATCTTTGGTCTCATAATAGATGGAAACACAAAAAATAGATATAGCGGTAGTTATTCTGAATTGGAATGGTCAGCAATGGATAAAGAAATTCCTGCCAACTGTTATAGAAAAGAGTTCAATGGCTAATATCTATATTGCAGATAATGCATCTATAGATGATTCCGTTAGCTTTATAGAAAATAATTTTCCTAAAGTAAAGATTATTCAAAATCAACTTAATGAGGGTTATGCCAAAGGATATAATGATGCACTTAAAGGTTTAAATGAAAAATACTTCGTATTACTAAACTCAGATATTGAGGTCACAGATAATTGGATAGAGCCTATAATTAATTTAATGGAAGAAAATTCAAATATTTCTGCTTGCCAACCAAAAATACTAGATTATAATAATAAAGATAGTTTTGAATATGCAGGAGCAAGTGGTGGATATATAGATAATCTTGGGTATCCATTTACAAGAGGAAGGATTTTTGAAGAAATAGAGTCGGATAATAATCAATATGATGATATCAAAGAAATATTTTGGGCTAGTGGAGCATGTTTTTTTGTTCGCTCTGAACACTTTAATGAGGTAAATGGTTTTGATAGTGACTTTTTTGCTCATCAGGAAGAAATTGATTTATGCTGGAGGTTAAAAAATAAAGGGTATCAGGTAATGGTACATCCTCATTCTGTAGTTTATCATGTTGGTGGCGGAACTTTAAATGACTCCTCTCCTTTTAAAACATATTTAAACTTTAGAAATAATTTATTCATGCTTACAAAAAACCTCAAGTTCTTTTCTCTTTTAATCACTTTGTATTTTAGATTACCTTTAGATGGTATTGCTGCATTAACACTTATAAAGAAAAAGAATGGTGTTTTGCATCTCTTAGCTGTTCTAAGAGCTCATCTGGTTTTTTATGTATCAATACCTATGCTGTTATTTAAGCGAGAAAAAAACACATCCAAAACTAATCTAGTTGGCAAGATGAACTTTAGTATTTTATTAAAATACTACTTGAAAGGAAAAACAAAATTTTCTGAACTATAGAGATTCTAATGCTAATCGATAAGAGTCCAATCCAAATCCACAAATAACTGCTTTACATTTCTCTGATAAGAGAGATTTTTTTCTGTACTCTTCTCTAGAATAAATATTAGATATATGTATCTCAATTACATCCGAATCAATAGAAGAAATTGCATCTGCAATAGCCACTGATGTATGAGTGTAGCCTCCAGCATTTAATAAAATACAATCGTAAGAAAAACCAGTTTCATGTAGTTTATTAATTATCTCTCCTTCTACATTAGATTGAAAATAAGAAAGATTAATACTAGAAAACTTATTCTTTAAATTTTTCATGTAATCATCAAAAGAAATATTCCCATATATTGATACTTCTCTTTTGCCTAATAAATTTAAATTTGGACCATTGATAATTATAACATTCATAGGGCAAATTTAAAAAAATGAGTTGGGAGAATTCTATAAAGGAGTTTAAATATTATTTAAAGGTAGAACGTTCGCTAGCTGATAATTCTGTCAATGCCTATATTCGAGATATTAGAAAATTAGCTGATTTCAGCTCTAAAATAAAAGTTAATGAACTAAATATCACTGTCGATGAAATAAGAGAGTTTATTGCTGATTTAAATTCTAAAAATATATCTGCTCGATCTCAGGCAAGAATAATCTCTGGTTTAAAATCATTTTTTAAATATCTAATTATAGAAGATTATATAACTAATGATCCTACTATGTTAATTGAGAATCCAAAAATTGGATTAAAATTACCTGATGTTCTTAGTGTTGATGAAATTGAGTTGATAATATCTTCAATAGATTTAAGTAGCAAACAAGGAGAGAGAAACAGAGCAATTCTTGAAACGCTTTACAGCTGTGGGCTAAGGGTTACAGAATTAATAAACTTAAAAATTAGTAATATAAATTTTAAAGAAGGCTATATAAAAGTAATTGGCAAAGGAGATAAAGAGCGACTTACTCCTATTGGATCAAATGCTTTAAAATATATATTAATATATGTAAATGAGGTTCGGATTCATCAAAAAATCTCAAAAAATCAAGAAGATTTTGTATTCCTAAATAATCGAGGAAGTAAACTTTCAAGAGTTATGATCTTCACTCTTATAAAAAGAATAGTAGATAAAGTTGGAATAAAAAAGAAGGTTAGTCCACATACATTTAGACATTCATTTGCAACACATTTAATAGAAGGAGGTGCAGATCTTAGGGCTGTACAAGAGATGTTAGGACATGAGAGTATCACTACAACCGAAATATACACTCATTTAGATAGAGATTATCTTAGAAGTAATATTATGCAATTTCATCCAAGATCCTAATGATTCTTAAACATAATATCATAAAGTTATATCTTTTAAAAGCTGTAAAATGGTTCATGATAGTAATGCCAATTATTGTTTTATTTTTTGAATCTAAAGGTTTCTCTTTAACTCAGATTATGATTCTGCAAGCAACCTACTCTTTATTTGTTGCTTTGTTTGAAATTCCATCTGGATTTTTTGCAGATATATATGGAAGAAAAAAATCTTTAGTAACTGGTTCTGTTTTATTATTTCTCGGTTATGTAATATTCTCATTTTTTTCAGGATTTAATGAATTCCTTATCGCTGAGATGTTACTTGGTATTGGAGGGAGCCTGATATCAGGGGCAGATAGTGCTATTTTATACGATACATTATTGGAAATTAAAGAAGATAATGAATACACTAAAATTGAGGGTAGAACTTATGCAATTGGTAACTTTTCTGAAGGAATTGCAGGAGTATTAGGAGGTTTTTTGGCTATGACATCATTAAATATGCCAGTATATATTCAAACTATTGTTATGTTTCTAAGTATTCCAATAGCAATGACATTAGTTGAGCCAAAAAGTTCTTATAAACTGTCTAAAAGCTTCAGTTCAATAATTAGAGTAGTAAAAGATACTTTTATCCATCATAGAAAATTAAGATGGTATATAGTATATTCCTCTTCAATGGGGATAGCAACATTATCAATTGCATGGTTTGTACAGCCATTTTTAATGGAAATTGATACTCCAATTATTTACTATGGTATTATTTGGGCTTTTTTAAATTTTACAGCAGGAACAACATCTTATTACTCATATTTATTTAATAAACACAACTTATTAATATACATCTCATTAACTATGATTATCTCATTAATTATTTTAGGTCTTAATATTTCCTATTTTGGTTTAATATTTATTATATTGATATATCTATTAAGAGGAGTTATTACTCCAAACTTGAGGAATCTAATTAATATAAATTCTACATCTGAAAGAAGAGCTACTGTTTTGTCATTAAGAAGCTTTGTCATAAGAATATCTTTTGCAATTATTGCCCCTATCCTTGGTTATCTAACTGATAGTTATAATATTTCATATGTATTTTATGTTCTTGCAATTATTGTTGGCTTAACTAGTCTTTTAGCTGTTTATAAATTAAAAATCAATAATTAATTATCTATTTTTGCACTATGGAATGGATAAATAAATTAAAATTGAAGTGGGGAATAGAAAGTAATTTTCAAATTATTTTAATTTTAATTGTTTTTGCTATCACTGGCTCTTTATCTTTAGTTGTAAGTGATCCTATTTTACAATTTATAGGCTTATCTAAAGACTCTGTTAATGTTTGGATTTTTACTCCACTAAGATTGATTATTGTATTTCCTGTGTATCAAGCACTTATCCTAATTGTAGGGTTTCTATTTGGTCAATTTAAATTCTTTTGGCAATTTGAAAAGAAGATGTTAATTAGAATGGGGTTATCAAAATATTTTAACTTAAAATAGTTACATGAAGCTTATTATTTCTCTAGCAACAAGAATTATTCCAAGACATTATCTTCAACATGTAAGTCATTTTTTCTTAAGAATTTTTTCTCTTTTTTTAAGAGGAAACAAATTTGAAGATCCAATAAACGGTAAGACGTATAGAAAACTTCTACCCTATGGTAGATTAAAGCCTAGAGAAAATGCTATTGCTCCAGATAGCCTTAGTCTTGAAAGGCATAGATTAATGTGGTTATTTTTACAAAACAGAACAAACTTCTTTACAGACAAATTAAAGTTTCTACATATTGCACCTGAATATTGTTTTATAAAAATATTTAAAGGAATGAAAAATATTGATTACACTACAGGAGATCTAATTTCTCCTTGGGCAGATGTAAAAATGGATGTTCATGACATTCCATTTGAGGAGAATTCTTTTGATGTTGTTATTTGTAATCATGTGCTAGAGCATGTAGATGATTCTAATAAGGTTATGAGAGAATTTTATAGAGTAATGAAACCTGGAGGATGGGGAATTTTTCAAGTCCCTATAGATAATAATAATCCCAATACCATTGAGGACAAATCTGTTACTGAACCTAAGGACAGGGAAAGACTATACTGGCAAAGTGATCATTTAAGACTATTTGGTCGTGACTATGGAGATAGACTATCTAAAGCAGGTTTTAAGGTTACTGAGAGCGATTATATTAATGAAATAGACCCAAGCCTTGTAGAAAGATATGCCCTACCAAAAAATGAAAAAGTTTATTTCTGTGAAAAGATTTAAATTGCTACGTATACAATCTTCTTAGTCTCAAAAAATTCTTCTTCAAAATAATCTGAAATATTATATATCTGACTTTTTATATCTTTTAATTCTTCAGAAAGATCTCCCCCTTTAAGATATACAATACCATTACTTAATGAATTATGCCCCCCTTTGCTTATTCGACCTTTCGTTAAATTCAAAAATTTTGACATATTAGTAACGGCTCGAGAGACTATAAAATCATGTTTTGTATTTAATGATTCAACTCTAGAAACACTAGTATATATATTATCTAATTTTAAAGAATCTACAATAGAATCAACAACATGAATTTTCTTGGCAATACTATCTACCAATGTAAAATTACAGTCTGGAAATAAAATTGCTAACGGAATACCAGGAAATCCACCTCCAGTTCCAACATCTAATATCTTAGTCTCATTCTTAAAATTAATAATCTTTGCAATTGCTAAAGAATGTAACACATGATTTATATAAAGCTCATTTATATTCTTTCTTGAAACAACATTTATTCTTTCATTCCAATAAATATAAAGACTTTCTAATTGCTTGAACTTCTCAATTTTATCTAAAGAAATTTCAGGAAAATATTTTAATATTATATTCATAAGTTAAGATTTCCATTTATTATTGGAAGTATTAATACTAAATAAAAAGAGTATTCCGTAGAAAAAAAGGTGAAATAATTCATAAAATGGTTGTAATAAATAAAGGTCCGTAACATTAAATCTTTTCATAAGTGGATAGTTTATTAGATATCCTAAAAATAGTTTAATAACAATCAGTGATCCCCAATAAACATATGAAACTTCATAATAAATTAAAAAAACTAAAGAAGCTAAAAAAAGTACCTGTGAAAATGGTAAAAGTGATAGTAAATATTGAATTTTCCTATCATACAAAGGTGATGTTGTAAGGTGGCGATTCTTTTGTTGGAACCATTCTTTCCATGTTTTTTTAGCAAATGATATAGTATGTGAATCCGATGACAGTTCTATACTTACATTATTATTTTCAGAAACCTCTCTAATAAACAAATCATCATCTCCAGATGCTATATGTAAGTGATTAGCAAATCCCTTGTTTTTAAAAAATAAAGATTTTCTGTAAGACAAATTCCTTCCTACACCCATATAAGTCAGATTATTTAATGCATAAGACATGTATTGAATAGCGACATTGTAAGTGTCAAATCGTATTAATTTATTTAATAGTCCTTTCTCCTTTTTATAACTCCCATATCCAAGAATTACATCCGAATGATTAAAATTATTAGACATTGAAGAAATCCAATTATTTGTTGTGACATAACAATCTGCATCTGTTAGTAATAAATTCTCATATTTAGCAGTTTTAATTCCTAAGGTAAGAGCAAATTTCTTTCCAACAACATGATTCACATTTTCATTTATTTCCACTACTGTTAATCTAGAATATGTTTTTTTGAATTCATTTAATAATTCACTAGTTCTATCATTTGATTGATCATTTACAACTACAACTTCATAATTAATATAGTTCTGAGTTAGAAAAGTAGGTAAATTATTCTTCAAGTTAAAAAACTCGTTCTTTGCACAAATAATAATAGATATATTTGGACTATAATCAGAACTCTTATCTTTAAAAACAATAATTTTTCTAAAAAAATATAAATTGTATATTATCTGAATTAAAAGAAAAAAACAGGCCAAACAAAAAACTAAAAAAAGTGTATTATCTAAGTAAAGATTAAAATGTGAAAACAAAATTATTTTAAGTAATCCATTATATTATTTTCTACTCTATTAATTACATCAGAAACATCTTCTTTTACAAATTTATCTCCTGTAATTAATTCAAATAGCTCTATATATCTCTCAGACACCTCATTGCAGTATTCCTCACTCATTTCAGGAATTACCTGACCATCTTTTCCCTGAAAACCATTTTCTATTAACCATTGTCTAACAAATTCTTTTGAAAGCTGTTTTTGTGGAAGGTTGTTTGCTACTCTATCTTCATAGCCTTCTAAATAAAAATATCTTGATGAGTCTGGTGTATGAATTTCATCAATTAAAGTGATTTCTCCATTTTTGTCCTTACCAAATTCATATTTAGTATCAACAAGAATTAGCCCTTTTTCTTTTGCCATTTGTGTTCCTCTCTCAAACAATGCATAGGTATATTCTTCAAGTTTAATATAATCTTCCTCAGAAATAATATTATGTTTTAAAATATCTTCTCTTGAAATATCTTCATCATGGCCAACATCTTCTTTAGTTGTGGGAGTAATGATTGGAGAAGGAAAATTTTGATTTTCAACCATATTTTTTGGCATTGACACTCCACAAAGTAATCTTTTTCCAGATTTATATTCTCTCCATGCATGACCGGTTAAATACCCTCTAATAACCATTTCAATTTTAAAAGGCTCGCATCTTTTTCCTACTGTAACACTTGGGTCTGGAGTAGACTGCATCCAATTAGGAACAATATCAGATGTAGCATCTAAAAATTTTGCAGCAATTTGACTTAAAACCTGGCCTTTGTAAGGAATTCCCTCTGGAAGAACATGATCAAAAGCAGAAATTCTATCAGAGGCAATCATTACTAATAGATCATTATCTATTGTATAGACATCTCTAACTTTACCAGTATATAAATTAGTTTGCTTTGGAAAATTAAAATTTGTTTTAAGAATTGTATTCATTTTTTTATTTGTAGGCGTTAATAATTTGTTTTACTAATTTGTGTCTTACGATATCTTTCTCATCAAGGTTGATAAAACTAATGTTATTAATATCTCTTAAAATTGTTCTAGCGTGAACTAGTCCTGATTTTTGTTTGGCTGGTAAATCAATTTGGGTTTCATCTCCAGTGATAATAAATTTTGCAGTCTGCCCCATTCTAGTTAAAAACATTTTCATCTGAT
>Ga0222716_10005088_pt1 | contig 10245 bp, 9 predicted proteins | sample C33_13DmetaG_FD_165044 | JGI IMG/M metagenome (GOLD analysis project Ga0222716, IMG submission 165044) | Estuarine water microbial communities from San Francisco Bay, California, United States - C33_13D | ecosystem: Environmental > Aquatic > Marine > Unclassified | place: USA: California...
AAAGTCTACTGGTTCATCTGATAAGTCTTCTCCTCCTTCATCTCCAAGATCATCTCCACCTAAATCATCAGTTCCTCCGCCTCCTCCTTCTTCTCCAGGAAAGTCTCCTCCTCCGGTACTAGCATCTGCTACATCTTCTCCGGAAGCAGCATCGTCGCCTGCACCTTTCATAGGACCTTCTTTATAGAGTATAGAAAGTTTATCTAAAGCTTGTTGATAGTCGTTTATTTTATTTAAAAAGTACCTTTTACCAAGTATCTGAGCCTCAAAAGTTTCTCCTGTCCATTTAAGTATGTAATCTTGTCCATTCTTTAAGTTAATTCTAAAAGAAGAAGGACGGGGTGAGATCCAATCTATAGAGGTAACAAACTGTTTAAAGTCTTCAGTCTGTAGTTTTATAAGTGCCTGCTTTAAAGAAGGAAACTTGCTTAACATTATATCAGTAGAATCTTCTAAAACAGTTTCTTTTGGTGCTTCTACTTCTGGTTCTTGTTCAGGTTGAGGTTCTTCTTCAACTTCATCTAATAAAGATTCGTTAATAGTAGATAAGTTTTTTAATCTGTCGACCGATTCCTGCATAGTACGTCTTAACTTCATAAGTTCGTATTGATCTGGTCTTTCAGTTCTAAGGTACCCTTGTAGTTTTCTAAAGTTAGTCTTTATTAATTCAAATAATTCTCTAGCATTTTTATCTGATCTAACATCTTTGTTATTCATTAACTTTTTGATATCAGCTACTATGCCAGAAAAACTAGTGTAAAGACCTTCAAATGAAGGAAGTGCTATTGGTTTATGTCCAACTGTACCGGTTATATTATCTACTGAGACAGTTTTAAAGTAGGTCTGAAGGTCAGATGAAAGAAAATCTTTTTCAGGGTATTTAGAAACTCCGTATCTTTTTTCTATGCTTTTTCTTAAAGCATCAGGTATTTCTTTTAGGCTTAGAGTTGTTTTACTATCCTCTTCTTCTCTAAGTATACTACCGTACGATTCTAAAATTAATTTTTCTAACTTATGCATATCTTACTTCTTTTTCTTTTTATACCCTTTATGCCAATGTTCATTTGAAGTTTTAATCTCTAATTCTGTTACTGGTATATCTTTTACTGTTTTGCCGCTTTCAAATAAAACGTCATAATGAGTTACTACATGTTTCTCTCCCTCCTTTACTAAAGTATGTTTTTCCGGTATACATTTACCTTTTCCATACTTCTCATGCACTACTTTTGCAGCACAGTCATGTTTGTACCCAGGTCCAGCTTCATCCATATTTTCATCATCATCATCATAGCCTGGTATATCATATATACCCATACCGTCTAATTCTGAATTGGAAAATTCAGCACTTAGTCTCTTTCTAAATTCAGGTACACTAGTAATCCATCCATGTAGTGCTTCTACAGCTCCAGGATTATCTTCTATAAATTCTTCGAATCCACCACTATATCCTAATGCTCCAAATAAAGTTTCTAACTCCATAGAGTTTTCTTTAAGAATCTCTTGTCCTTTAATTCTACTATGTGCTATTCCGTATACATCTCCGTTTCCGAAATCTACTGTGGCTTGAGTATCTGATATTTTAGTTACCTTTCCTTTTTTACCGTCTTTTGAAAGAGTATCTCCAACTTTAACTTCAGATACTGATTCTTCCATATAGTCTTCTAGATTCTTATCTACCGGTAATTGAAATCTATCTGCTAAAGCTAATACTATTTCTGCTGCTGCATCTCTTTCTGATATGTCATCATTGTTAGACATATTTTCTATAGCCTTTAATACATCATCAAAATCTCCTCTTCCTTCATCTAATTCTTGATTTCTCCCTGTTCCTGATATTTTATCATCTTCTTTGTCTAGTAACTCTTTATGCTTTTGATTTATTTGTTTTACTTTATCAATAAATGACTTTCTTTTAGGATCGTCTTGAGGTAATTTATTCATAGCAGGAGCTTGTTGTTTAATAAGTCTCTTTGCTTTAGTAATCTTATCTATCTCAGATTCTTCATTTACTTCTTTCCACTTATTAACTGGTTTACCATGTCCTGGATTTTTTTCATGATCTATTTTTGATTGCTGTTTTAATTTATCAATTTTTCTATAATAGTCTCTAAGTTTAGTATAACGGCTTTCATTTGTATCTTCTAATAAAGAATCTACATCATATCCTAATTTTTTAGCAATCTGATATCTTAGTTGATCATCCTGGTATGGTCTTTGACCGTAAGTATATCTTGAATCCCTTCGAGTTTCCATATCTATATGACTAGCAGCTTTATTTCCTAATTTTTCAATGTGATAAAAACCTAATGCATCTTCTTTTATACCTTTTTCTTTTGTACCTTCTAGTTGTAAACCATCTATTTGGTCATACCTTACTTCATGCTCTTCTCCATCTTGATCTACTGCAAATACTGAATCATCATTCCACATTGCAGCATTATCGTCATTACCGTTTTTAGGATTGTATATAATTAAGTACTTATCATCATGAGTTCTAATCATAGCATCGTCTGCTTGTCCTAAATAAGCTAATAATTTATGTTTAGTCCATGGTCCACTACTATACTCATCTATGTCAACTTCTTTAATTCCTTTTTCTTTAGCAATTAATTGTTGTATAGCTAAAATTTTATCTTTTTCTGGATGATTTGCTAATCTATCTGCTTCTTTAGCGTCGGCGAATTCTTGATCATTCATTTCTTGCATTAGTTTAAAATATTTTGTCATCTCGTTTTTAACGAGCTCTGTATTTATAAAAGGTTCTCCTGAAGGTTTAACTCCTACATCAGATAAAACAATATCTTCACCGTCAGCTAAGAATACTAGTTTGTTTCCTTCTATTTGAAACCTATATGATATTTCAGAATCATTTTTATATATTAAATGTACTGTGAAAGCTTCTGGCACGCTAGGTGATAGAGCTGATGAGAATACTTTTTTAATTTTAGCTCCTGATATTTCGTCTCCTGAAGCATGTACTGCTTGTACAATTGCTTTACCTGCTTTACTTGCTATGATTGAAAGATGTTCTTTACTTAATTTTACGTTTTCTTCTTCTTTCAATTTATTACCAGCCTTAACTGCATCTTTATGAGCATTAGAATTACCATGAGATGCTTTCTTTCCTGCTTTTCTCTTAGCATTAATATTAGCCCAAAGACCTTCTTTTTTAAGGCCTGATGTCATACGGCTATCGTTCATGTATAAGTTGGTAACTAATGTAAAAATTTTATTTTTATTTCCTCCTTGAATAGCCGCTTTATATCTAGCTCTTTGTATTTTAGACGCTTTTTTTAGATTGTCTACAAAAACATGAGATAATTTTTTTATAGTTTCTATATCAGAAGAAGATGTAATTTTTTTAAAAAGACCTGTTAAGTCTTTAAATCCTTTTTTATAATGTAAATTCAAAGCAGATTGCTCTTCTTTATTAATCTTTTTACCAGCTTTAACTGCATCTTTATGTGCATTAGAATTTTTATGAGAAGGCTTTTCGCCTCTAGCTCTCTTAGCTCTAATATTAGCCCATAAACCTGGTCTTTTCTTTTCTCCTATATAGTCATTTTCTGCTTCTCTTCCTGATTGGTAATCTGTTTCTTCATTATCTCCTGCTGACATTAATAGGTTACCTAATTCTTCATCTTGTTCCATATCTGGGTTCATAAGAGATACAGCATTTGGATGTGTGTCTCCTCTACCGATATGTAATTCGTAGTCAACTCCTGCTTTATATTTAGATTTAAGATAGTCAATTAAGTACTGTGTGGCATCTAGATCGTACCCTAAAGCAAATACATCATCTTGACCTTCATTAAAAGTATCATCATAGCTTTTTGGTTTTGTACCTTTAGCTTTTAGTATTGCAGCATCAATCTTATTAAGTATATCTCCGTACTTATCGGCTATTGGACCTCCTTCTGGTTCAGCTTCTTGCTCCATATCTCTCATTACTTGAGTTCTTTTCTTCTCAAGTTTAGATACAAGCTCTTTTTTTCTGCCTACTTGTCTTTCTCCTCCTTTAACGATTCCTTTTTTTCTTCCTATTTTAGTCTTAAGTGCTCTCAATTTCATAAGAACAGGGTCATTAATATCTTTTACTTCGTCTATATCGTGGCTAGCTGATGTTATATTGATACCGTTAGCTTGTAAATCCATAGATAAGTCGTATATAAACTCTGCTGGATCTGAGTCAGGGTTATAGCGATCGTGATCAGTAGTTGCTGGTGTAAAATTAAAATATACAATTACATTACCATCTCCATCATCATCAACTATATCAGTATTTACATATTCTCTGTCTATATTTTGATCTATTATCTGTATAGCTTTCTTATAGTCGTTTTTAGGTACTTTAATATAAGTTGTTTGATGTGGACCCTCTGTCTTTAAATTTACATTGACTCCTTTTTTAGCTAATTTCTCAGCTTCTTCAGAGTCTCTAGTCACTACCATTCCTTTATCTTCTTGCTCTTTAATTTTACTTTTAAGAGATTCCTTTAATAATTCTAATTTCTTAACAGTTTTAGTATCTTTAATCTTAGAAGTACCGTCTTTAATGCAAGTCAAAGTATATTCGCATTTTGATAGACGATCTTTTAATTCTTGATATGTCATAATATAGGTATATAAATAAATAGATTAACTATCCCAAATAACGTTTTTGAACTTTTCTGGGGATAAACCAAAGTAGTCTGTTCTCCATTTAGTTTGTTCAAAAAAATCTAGATATAACCAATCACCTTTTTTTCTCCATAGGTCTTTAGCTACATCGTCCCAATCTAATTTAAGAAGAAATTCTTCAATCTCCAACTTTTTCTCTATAACTTGTTCATAATCAAAAGAATCCCATTCGTAATGAAATACTTCGAATACTGCATCAGGAGAAACATAATCAATAGATATGTCTATTCCCCATTTAGGTTTCATTTTTATAAGCTTGTATAACATTGGGTTAGAAGGAGCTACAGCATAAAGTTGTTCTAAAGCGTTAGAGCTGAATCCTTTTCTTTCAAATATGTCTGAATGGTTAATGTGAGCTCCGTCTCTTTTATCCCATAACATCCAATCGTATCTCATACAATCTTCGTGTCTTCTTTCTATTGTTTGATATCCGTTATAACCTAAGAAAGCTTGTTCTGCTTTAGTTAAATGATATCCATTTTGATCAAATAGGTCAACAGAGTTAGGATCTTTAAGTGTTTTGATATCTTCAGTAGGGTCTAAGAAGTTAGGTTCCCTATGTAGTTCGGTATTTGCTACTCTCATTTCTTACCACCTTTCATATTAGCACACCAGTGGTACATTTTACCTTTTTCACCACCATATTTTTTAGCTTTAGCTCTTAATGAGGAGACTGAACCTTTACATGATGCTCCAGACTTTTTAACTCTGCCTGGTTTTGACTTACCTTTCCTCTTTCCATCTTTGAAGTTTTCGGATAATTCAGATATATCAACAATCCAAATTTTTGGATCAATTCCTTTTTTTACTAGTCCTGCTAATCTTGTATTACCTGCTACTAAATCGTAATCGTTATCAGAAAATTTAACAGCTATAGACATTTCAATAGTTCCTTTTTTAAAAGCATCTATGAATCTCTGTTTTTTAGGTTTTTCTAAACTATCAAAGTTTAAATCTACATTACCTAACTTATCTTTTATAGAGCTATAAGGTACTGGTTCGCCTTGATTAGCTATATTAATCCATTCCTCTTTCCCGGTCTTTACAAACTCAGGATAACGTTCAGCCTCTTCCCATTCGTTATCAAAGTTTGGATTAGAATATTTAATCTCATAAATAATCTCGCCGATAAGCTGGGCTAGAGTAAGGGTGTTCATATTCTTTTAGCAAGTTCTTTGAGTATAATACTTTTTTTTCTTTTATAACTTGAATCTTCTAAGTATTTCTTAAGGTTATCGGTAGATGTTGTGGCTGGTGTGAAGTGTTCCCAGGTCCATTTTTTGGTCATTTTTCCTTTAGAGTCTCTTACGTACTTCTTAGAAGAAGGTTTTAATTTTGCTGGCATTGTTTTTTATTTCTTTATTTATCCTTCTGCATGCATCATAAACATTCTTATGATAATTGCAGCTATTATACCGAATATAATCCAAAGTGCTCTAGTAACTCCTTCTTTCCAGAGTTTAATAGATTCAACTTCAGCTAATTTAGCTTCAAATTCTTTTTGATTAGCTTGAAGTATTTGTCTAAATTCTGTGTTTTTATTAGTGTTTACTATAACTCCATTGTCTGGGTTTAAGATAGAATACTTCATTTCTGAGATATCTTCTTTAAGTTCTGACATATCTGATTGCATCTGTTTTAACTCACCATTAGGCATGTTACCTTTGATGTGTTTAATTTCCTGTAAAACTGATTTGAGTAATTCTGTTTGAGTCACGGTATAGTTGTTTGATTATAAATATCAACTAATATGCTTACGCATAGTTGTTGTAAAATCCTTTAAGTCATTAAGTATTTTATCTTTTGTTTTTTTATTCATTCCTCCCCAATCTTCAACTACTCCTTGCTCAGTAACAAAGGTATGTTTATCTCCTACTGAGTCTAATATCCATCTTTCTATATCGTCAACAAATTCTTTTGCATTACCTTGTATCATCCTCTTCTCATATGCTTTATACAAACCAGCTTGCTTTAAAGAATGCTCGTAGTCTACTGTACAGGGATCAAAACAGAATCCATGTATCTTATACATCTTTTTAGCTAACCAATGTTCCATTGAACCGTTACACTTAGGGCATCTTAGAGGCATCCTTAATGCTTTCTTAGCATCGTCTAGTTTTGTGATATTCTGTTTAAGTCCGTTTTTAATAGTCCATTGTTTACCGCTCTCTTCCCATATGTCTCCTTCTTTATGTTTTTTTGAAGATTTACGGTAACCTGTTTGTACTTTTACTCCAGAAGTAAAGTCTTTATTAACTAAATTTCTTACTCTCTGTACGTCGCTCTCTTTAAATTCTTTTTTTAGTAATGTTTCTTTACTCATAACCTAACTCTTTTAATCCTTTTAATGCATCGCTGATATCACCTTTTCTTACTCTAAAAGCAATTCCACCGGCTGCTTTCCACTCTTCTATATTTGACGGTTTATCATCGATTAATATACTATTTTCGTTTGCATAATTTTGTTTACTTTTAGAAAAAGCAAATATTGTTTTTGGCTTAGGGCTTAGTTTATTTCTAACCCAAAGATTTTTTCCTAATCTTGATGTATCGTGTCTAGAAGGAGAGGTTAATAGCTTAGGATTATAATCTTTTATAAAGTCCCACAGTACCTTTCCTTTAGGCATCCAATCCATACCTACCCAAAATTTAACTCCGACTTTAACATCTATTAAATGCCAAAATGATTCTAATCCAAATTCTTTTTCGTACTCTTGAGGGTGTTTACCTGTAAAGTGCTCAAAACGCTTTTCAAAATTTGTTAGTACTCCATCCATATCACAGTAAATTTGATAAGGAGGTTTTACTTTTTCTTCAGGAAGCGGATACGCTTCTAATAAATCTATTAATTTTCCCATAACCTTTATTGATTTTTAATTTTATCTTCCCAATTCCGGAAAGTAATATTACCTAATGTATAGGCTTCTTTTTCTATTTCTACTAATTCTTCGTCTTCATTAGTATTTGTAGTACCGTAGTTTTTCAGTCTACCTTCGACGTTTTGAATATGGTGTACCATTTCATGAGTAAAAGACCTGAGTACATCTTTAGGGTGTCTACCTTCTGTGTAAAGTACTACTTCTTTTAATTCCGGATTATAATAAGCTGTTCTACCAAATACACTAGAAGCTTCAGCTATGTCTTTTTTTATTTTAATCTCCGGTAAAGGGGTAATGTTTAATTTTTGATCTAACATATATTCTAATATAGACCCCATAAAAGGTGTAAAATCAAAATCAGATTTAGCAAACTCATTAGATATGCTTACTCTAATATGATCTTGCATAAATTTAACTGCTATATTATCACTGCCAATTTGGTTTTTAATTCTTTTATATAGAGTAATTAAGTGAGCTCTATCTTTAGACTTCATAGCTGATCGAGGAGCTATGTGTGTACCAGATGTACCTTCCTCTGTAGAATCCTTTTCAGAGATAAAAATCTCAGATAATACATCCTCTAGTTTTTGTTTCATTTGTTCTGATACTATACTTCCTTTTAACATATTTAATATTTTTAACATTTCGTCGCTAGATAAACTTTTAGGAAAAAAGTCTCTTACCTGGTCTAAATTACCGCTAAGAATTGCTTTTCTAAAATTTGTTGCTCTAACATTATTACTGTCGTTTGAAGTAACTGATAATCCTCTTACGTTAGGTGTTTTTTTAAATGCAGAGATTCTTCCTAAATCTCTAAGATCATCTTTTTCTCTAATACCTGCTACAGCGTAAAATTCTTCGTCATTGTGAAGTGCTGCATAATCTCTAGCTAAAGTCATCGGATTACCTTCTTCGGTAACTATTTCTATATTAGGTAAATATTTTTTGTAAATATTCCATATAGTAGCTGATTGTTCTTTATTTATTCCGTTTCTTTCGTTTCCTCCTATAAAGATAACTACCTTATCTACCTTTTCTATCTTATCAAATCTTTTGTCTAGTACATTATCTCCAGCTTGCTTATAATTATCTAACCCGTACAATTTACCTTTTATAGAACCGTCTAATAACCTTTGGGCTATTTCGAAATGTCCTCTATGAGGGGGTTTAAAAGCTCCTGGGTATAATGCTATCATGCTAAAAATGATTGTAAATTAGAATCTATTTCTCTAGGAGTGTTACTAACTAATTTGGAGTTGAAAATAGGACTAAATAACATTTCAGCAATATTCTCTAAAACTTCTTCTTCTCTTTTAACTGCTTTTTCTTTACTAGTTCTGTAGCTTTTGAGTTTAGCAGTCATCTTATCATCCCCAGGTCCTACTCCGTTTTTTTGATACCAATCTTGAAAATATTTTTTTAAAGTTCTATCTTCACTATAATTATCTCTATCGTAATCCATATGAGATGTTGAATTAATAAACTCTTGATTCTCTTCATCAGATAATTTAATCGGGTTTCTGAATGATGAACCATCTATTTTATTTTCTTCTGAATATCTTTGTAAATAGTCTTTGATACCCTGTGCTCCATTTTTAGCAGCTGTATCGAATCCTCTTATTTCTTTCTCAAACCCTGGTCTTGCATTTACAAATAGAGAAAAATTACCTTTAGTCATTTTAGAGTAATCCTGTATTAATTGATAAACATTTCTCCAAGTAGAGAATACAGCTGAACCGGGAACGTTTCTTTCTCTTTTAAAGTTAGAAACATATGCAACCATAGGGTGAGTATACACCATTACCATATATACATTAAAACCACTCGAAATAAGTTCTTTTATCTTCTTAGGGTTACTAGCAGTAGTATCCCAAACAAAAGATTTCTTATTATCTACGAGAGACTGAGCTTCTTGGTCCGCTGCTCGAGCTGCTGGTCCTAGTTTGTTGTACGCTGGATGGTCTGGATTCTCCACGTACTTGTCTGGATTGACTAGGGGTAGAGATTTGAGGTCTAATTGCTGGAGGAGATGTGTTTTCCCTGCTCCAGATCCTCCCGCCATTACTATTACCTTCGGGCCTGCCGTAGCTTCTAGGATTAGATCTGATAGTTTTATCATTGTTAAACTTATTTGGATTATTATATTCTCTTATTATTATATTTTTATTTTCGCCTTTGAGTATGTTTACAGATCGTCTAAGTTTGTCTTCTCTCAATTCAGGTCTGTTATATATTCTTACGTTATTGTTACTATTAACGATAGCTCTAGATCTAACTCTATTTTTAATTTCTCTATCTTTAATATCTATTTGAATACTTTGTCTGTATCTATTCATATGAGCCATAGAAGGTCTATTCCATATGTGATAGTTACTATAGTATGGATCGTAGCTATTCCATCCCCATTGTTTAAATCTATATGGATCCCAATGATTGAATGTACTAAAACCAAAATTATAGTTCCAGTTAAACCAGTAATCATATCTGTTTACATATAAGTCCCAAGGAGTAACATTTCTATTATATCTCCATAGGTTATTCTGATTATAAAAAGAATAGTACCAACGTAAATCTTGATTCTTAGCAAACTGTGAGTAATTCCATCTAAACTTACTATCTCTGTCAAACTTTCTATATAGTGATAATTCACTATCGATCACATCTACTAAGATACCTTCCTGGGTAG
>Ga0222716_10005090_pt1 | contig 10243 bp, 21 predicted proteins | sample C33_13DmetaG_FD_165044 | JGI IMG/M metagenome (GOLD analysis project Ga0222716, IMG submission 165044) | Estuarine water microbial communities from San Francisco Bay, California, United States - C33_13D | ecosystem: Environmental > Aquatic > Marine > Unclassified | place: USA: California...
TCTCCACTTGTTGCAAAATATGTTGGTGAGTTAAGAGAAGAAAGATTGAGAAAACACGAAGTTACTTATGAAGGTCATATTGCTGAACTTGCTCGTTTGAGAGAAGCCGCTTTAAAGAAAGGAAGTTTTTCCAGCGCTGTAAATGCTGAAGCCAACCGAGGAAAAGCAGCAGGATTATATATAGACCGAAAAATAATAAAAACAGGAAAATTAGAGGACCTATCAGAAATGGAATTAGAAGCAAAAATGAAACAAATCCTAGACGACTACGCACCGCTTTTAAATGCAAAGACTGTTGAAGGTGAGTCATCTGAAGTTACTGAATCTTCACCATCTTCTTCACCCACTGACGAGGAATCATCGTCCGATCCCCAAACGTAATACCGTTTTCATCTTTATCGTAAGAAGCAAACATTTTAATTGAAGTTTTATCTTTAGAAAATATCCAACCTTCATTCACCGGATATGCTAATTTCATATTCTCAAACTCTTTTGAATCTGCCCAACCAGAATCTGATACACAGTCTACCCACTCAACTCTATACTTAGGATAAGGTATGTCATCTGTGCAGACACTTCTGTTGATTTTACGTCTCTTCGTTTTAGTTTTTTTAGGCATAAGTACTCTTTATCATTTGCGACCCCTAAATGACAGTTTTAAATTTTTTCTTGCGCTTAACAAAAAAATCTGGCTGGGTGTCGCAAAACTCCAAAATTGACCTATAAGCGTTGGTATTATTGACGAATAATCGCCGACCCCCCCCCGTCGCAAGGGGGTCGCAAGGGGTCGCAAAGGTCGCAAAGTTACCCTGAATTTTGTTTAATTGTGGCAAGATTGTGGCAATTGCCACATTTCGGCCATACATTTGCGACCTTTGCGACACCCCCCGACACCCTTGCGACCCCTGTTGCGACCCCCTATTTTTTAGAATTATTCTAAACTGAGCCATGATCTTTTTGCATACCCTTTTGCAATTCTTCTATTAATTTTTGTTTATTCTGGTCCGTGAGCCGTGATGCATGCTCCATGGCCCTTTGATAGATAAGGAACTGGTGTCGTTTAGCCTTATTCTTCAGATGTAGTTCGGGAATCCCCCATCTCGTTTGATCCGTCATTTTCTTTCTCCTCTTTTTTCTTAAAAATTTCGTCAAAGTTCTTTTTATATAAATCAGTACTAGGTCTACTATGACCGTCCCACTGTCTACCTTTTTCTTTAGCCATTTTTCTCCTTTTTATTATAGTATAAAACCATCCGTTTACTTTTTTCGTACTTCTCCAATCTTCTTTTCATCTTCTGGTTTTCTTCGTAAAGCTCTTCGTTTTTTTTAATAAGCCTTTTAAACTTAGGCTCATAATAATTACGATAGTATAAACTCCAATTAGTGGATAGCGTTTGATTTTGCTTCATAACTATCAAGATTCTTTTTAGCTTTATAAATTTCTACATGCGTGCCACATTCAGGACAACCCATGTAAGTTACACTTTCATAAAATTCGTCCTCTTGAGACGTATCATGTTCACCACCATACAATAATTTTGTATTACAATGCCAACATAATCTATCTAAATCTTCAGTCTTTTTTGCCATTAAAGTCCTCCTCTTTCATTGGTTCTTTCGTTTGTTTTTCACTATGCATTAGTTCATGATACATGTCTAATCTTTTTAAAAACTTATGTTTCCATTGTCTTAATTCGTGATCCTTAAATTTAAACTCCTGGTAATATAAATCAGGTGTACAAACCATAATAATACCTTGTTGTATTTGTGAGTTATATACATAGTCATGGGCCATAGCATATGCTGCTATTTGCAGGTAATAATCCTCAATCCAGTCCTTATTTTTAGGTCTATTTGCTTGTTTAAAGTCAATTATGGTATCCATGCCATTATGCCTACATACAAGGTCCGTAGAGCCTGCGTAGAGGCCAGGATAGTATAATGTGATCTCTGACCCGTACCATTCATCAACCGGCGCTAAACCGATCTCTATGATCTTCTGAGCCATAGGTTTTGCCTGAACTCCAATATCCGTTAAATCCTCGTAGCCTACACCTTCTACATAAGATTCTAAGAACTTATGCATTGCAGTTCCACGTTTACTAGATAAATTTTTTATTTCTTCGGCCTTTGCTTCACCGACTTTTGCTTTCCATCTTTTTATAAATTCTTGATCTTTGGTCTTACCTAAAATTGTGGTAACCGATGGTAAACGATTACCGACAATCTCATAGACTCTGGTCCCTGTTCCGGGATCCGTGATTTGTTTTCCAGTGATATAGTTAAATTTATCAGCCTTCTTCATTTAAGTTTCTTTTCTCTTAAAATCTTAACATGTCTTTGCCATGCCCAGGAATTGACTTTACCTGATACACCCATAACAAACAACAAGAATCTAAGTTTAATTTTTCTCAACATTTTTCTTAGCTATCCATAGTTTATAATGATTCAAATCTACAACGTTTTCCATTGTAGCTTTTTCTTCAGTATAATGATTTATGATTTGATGTAGTTTATGTGCTTTAGTATGAGCAAAAGGAAAAAATGCTAGAGCGCAGGCATATGCATCTCTAAAAACACATCTCCAACGCCATTGCATTTTATGTCCTGTTTTATGTCTTGGTTTTTCATTAACCGTACCTACATTTAAAATGTCATGTAACACTCTAATTGTTGCTTCATCAGTCATAGAAACTTCCATAGCAATACGCCAACAATTATAAGTACCATTCTTCTTTTTTTCTTTATACTTTTTATAAGTAACAGATCCCTCGCCATCGAAAAGACCTGCTGCCCATGCAAGATTAACTTGATTGTTTATGTAGTCTGGACTCAATTTAACTTCCTTTCTTCATTATAAACATAAAATTCACCTTGAGAATCACAGTCCCAACACTGATGAATGTTATCTTTCTCTTCGTTTTTAACTTTAACATATCCATTTCCCTTACATGTAGGGCAAATGTATATTTTTTTAACTTTTAAGTTTGCCATTGAGATTTTTCGCTTTCTCGTTTGCAATGTATTCAATAGTTTTAGCAATTGATAGTCTTCCACCTGGAAATTCAGGCAAAATACTTTTAGACAATCGTTCTAAAACAGAGTATGTTTTCTTTGATAGAGAAACATTTTTGTATTTAGTCATATCAGTCATATGCGTTTCCTTTCATTATTTCTAAACAATATATAAGTAGGTTTGTAGGATTGTCAATGATAAAAGTTTTTATTTTTACTTTAGCTGTGTGTAGCATGAGTTATCAACAATGTAGAGTTATTGAAGAAGCAACAATATATTTTGATAATTACAGAGATTGTGCTTTGCATGGATATGAATATTCTTACAAACTTTTAGAGGCATTTGATCCAGAAATATTAACAAAAGAACAGGTATATACTAGATTTGCTTGTAAAGAACTTGAATCTAGTTGACAATGTGGCAAAATTAAGGTAAAGGGGCTTATCTTCTCACCATTTACCTACCCTTACATTTTCCCTCTTTAGGGTAGGTACGTTTAACACATACAACCGATAAACTGACCACTACCATCGTTCATGAAATAACTGTTCCATGGTCCGTGATACGTGGTCAGTGCTTCTCGTATAATGTTACAAAGATCGAAACAATCAAGTTTTGCGTAAACTTTTAGATTTATCATTTCTTTCGTGACCGGTATCAAATTGTAGATCCCATCCTGAAGTATGATTAATTCCACTAGTTAACTCCTTTATTTTTTTATACCAAAGATCCTTGTAGTAAGGATCTTTAGTTTTATGATATTGATTAGCAAGTTCATCTAAGTGATCAGTTTTTATACGACTCATTTATTTTTTTCCCCCACGCTATAATGTTTTTAACACCAGGTGCTTGTAACTTTATATCAACACCATAAGGTTTCCAGGCTCTTGCCATAAGATTTAATTCTATAACAAAGTTGGTCCATTGCTTAGAACTAATTCCATCAACTTTTAACTTTATATTTTTTACAGTTCGTTTTGCTCGTTTAGCCATTTCTTTAACTCCTTTCTTGGTTCTTTAGATTCAACGATTCTTTCTACTAATACAGCTGCTTTGTGTGCCGTTCTACCAATAGAAGGCTCAAACAATTCAGACTCGTATAAGTGGTTTACTATTTTTTGTTTTATATTCCACAACATAACTTTCTCCTTTTTTATAAAGAGAATAGGATATTAAATGATAGTTGTCAACGGCCTTGACCTTTATATCTAGTTTTTTTCTGTTGCCTTTTTTCTGCCTTATTTTTTGATTTTTTATGAACGCCTGGACGTTTTTTAGGTTTTGGACGTGGTACGTAATGTACAAATTTTTGTTTAGCCATTGTTTTCCCAGTCTTTTATACCGTTTATTTTCTCATTGATAGGCTTAGAAATCATAGGAATATAGCTTATTTTACCATTTATATGCTGTTGTAGATCCGTTCCACAGGTTATACATCTATAACTTTCTCTAGTTAAACTTACTAATAATGTATTTTCATCACAAGTAGGACATAAACCGTTTACAACTTCAGGTGTAAATTTAATTAAATAACTCATTTACTCTGTATTATACTCTTTATAGTTAAAGATCCATCAATATTTTTTTCAAGCTCTGCTTTTACTTCACCACACATAAACTTTTTATTGTTCATTTCCATATTCCTTGATGCTTCTCTTTTCATTTTAAGACACGTAGATAAACTATCTTGTATTCTGTGTTCTACAAGTTCTCCATTTATAAACAAACATAATGCAAATACTAATTTTATCATTAATGATTCCCATTTAATTTACCAATATTAGCTCTTACACTATCTTTCAATTTCTCTACATCTATTCGTAGTCTTTCAACATCTGTTTGTAATCTTTCAATATTAACTCTATTGTTCATCATTCCATCAACTCTTATCGTTAATTTTTCTAATCCTTCTGCAATATGTTCTAATAACATAAACTGTTCTTGATCAATTGGTTTTTGTGCTGATGCTTCTAATAAGTCTTGTTCAAATAATTTATTTGCTGTCTCTAATGCATTGAGTCTTTCAATAACACCAAATGCAAACCACGCTCCTACAATTACGGCTGCAACCAATCCTATTAAATTACGTAACGGAAGACCGATACTTGTATTGTCGTCTATTTTTATTGACATGATAGACACTCATCAGAATCAGAATCTAATTCTGCTAGTGCCTCTTCTTTACAATTTTGACTACAGAATAAATCTAATTCATCTTTTGGTTCAAATTCTTTTTCACATTGTTTGCATTTTTTCATCTTATAGGTCCTCCAAATATTGCTAGTAAGCACATTAATATAATTAATATCCCTGTGAATCTGTAATCCATAGTAACAATCTCCATATTAATCTTTTGTTTCCTCTATCTCGTAAAACATTTTGTCAGAATCTTCCGTAACCCAATCGCCACCTTCGACATCCCAGACAGTGTTTTGTACTTTATAGTCAGGCCAGCTGTTATCAGTAGTGTATGAATTAACATGCCACAAAATGCGATTATTAGGCTGAGCTGCAAAGTTGCCGTTAGCAAGAGCCAATACGTGCGCACACTTATGCTCTTGAGGAATTTCAGAATGTTCTGTATTGAGTATATTAGTCTCTGGATGCGCCCAGTCAACTGTAAAAAGATACTCTCCATGATAAAATTTTTTATCTTTTCCTAGATATTTACCGTTTATACCAGCCAACCAATCAAAGCAATGCACGCTAGGCCAATAACTAAAACAATTCCACAGTTGGAGTTCGTCCGCCTGCATATCCGGCACATCGGCTCGGTCATACGATTTTTGGAAAAACGCTGAGATAGGCAAACGCCAAAAGCACGCACCATTGGGTAACATGATATTAAATAAGAGCGCGCGACCTGATATAGAGACAAGACCAAAGATAACGCAGTCACTAGACTCTCCTTGATGTTCTTTAAAATCATAAAGATACTCCTTCCTTATCTTACAATATATTGGGGGTATGTTCGCATTTAAATAAGCCATAGATCATTCTATTTTACCCCAATTAGGACCAGATTCATAGTCCACTTTATTTTTTATTTTAAAATCAGGAATAGCATTTTCCATAGTTTTAACTATGGTATCTACTTGTCCTTCATTTTCTACAGATACACAAAGCTCATCATGTATTTGTATGTGTGGTATTATACCTTTTTCATATAAATCTACCATAGCTTTTTTAGTCATATCTGCTGCAGATCCTTGTATTAATCTATTTAAAGCTTTGTAAGTAAATGCAGGTGTATAATGATGTTCAAAGTTATTCATGTAATTAGGATCTATTTTATTTTCTTTATACTTCTCTAACATCTCAGCTTTAAAAGCTTGTCTAGCTTCTTCTTCAGTATATAATTTAACTTCTTTATATCTATTTCTCGTAGGATCCCATTCTCTGTCTAAAGTTTCCCATTTATTAAATCTGCAAAATCTATCATATAATGTAAATAATAATTTATTATCTTTTGCAAAATCAATTAAACCTTGAGATAACATTCTAACAAAAGGTACTTTGTTATGATATTCATCAAATAATTTTTTAGCTTGTATTTTATCTAAACCAAGTTCTGCCTGTAATTTTAATTTACCCATACCATAGAAGAGTCCTAAGTTAATTGTCTTTGCTTGTGTTCTAGAAATTTTTGCCATGTCAGCAACTATTTGATGGAAGTCAGCATCATTTTTATTAAACTCTTGTTCTAAGTCTTCTGTTTTTGGTAAACCTAACTTGACAGCGTAATGCACCACGATCCGTGGTTCTTGTTGCGAGTAGTCAAAACTACCCCACTTGCAACCTTCTTCAGGTAAAAACATTTCTCTCATCTTTTTACCAATATATCCTTTTGAAGGAATCTGTTGTAAGTTAGGGTTTGACATAGAAAATCTTCCAGTAACAGTTCCTCCCTGGTCAGATCTAATTTGATTTACATCTGCATGTATTCTACCTTCATGGACATAACTTAATAGTCCTGTAATAAATGTATTAATTGCTTTGTCATATTCTCTAGCCTTAGCAATCATTCTTAAACATTTATTCTTATGTGTTTTTAAATAATCTTTAGGAAGTTGTGGCATCCCAGACTTTGGAGTTTTCTTGTAGTCTGTAATATTTTGTTGATCTAATAAATTTTTAATAGAAGATGCTGCCCAAATATCAATCTTAATACCTGTTTGATTTTCAATTGCTTGTAATATTTGAGTTTTTCTTTTTGTAAGGTGAGCACCAAACTTTTTAATTTTAGGAACATCAATTCTAACGCCTTTAAATTTCATGTCAACTAAACAACGAAATAATTTTGTTTCTAATTCAAATATTTTTCTGCAAGTTTTTTCTTCAACCTTGCCATCATCATGTGTTTTAGTATATAATACTTCGTCAAGTTTTTTATCAAATAGATTCCATAATTTTAAAGTTAGATCTACGTCTTGTTTAGCATAATCTTTTGCAAGTGCTCCCGGTATTCTATGCATGTTAGACATCGGGTCCTTAATCATACCTTTAGACCACTCTAAAACTTTTTCTTGTAAGTCATATTTATATTTAGCTTCATTCAAATAATCTTTTGATAAAGAATCTAATGAATATTTAAATCTAGTTTCATCAATTACAGATGCTGCAATCATGGTATCAACTAATCTACCCTGTAACATCTTACCTGTGGTTGCTCTTAACCAACAAACGTCGTATATCGCATTGTGAAAAACTTTAGTAATATCAGGGTTTTGCAACAATTTATTATTTAGTTGGTCCCAAAATTCTTTTAGCTCTTCTTCTGTTTTATTATCGTCACTATGTTTTAGTGAAAAATAAACTGTATCTTTACCAGTAGCCACAGCAACCCCTGTTATGAAACCATCTTTTCTTACAGCTCCTAAACCTTTTGTTTTAAGATTAGGGTCATAGGTTTCTATATCGATTGCTACAGTATCTATACCTTCTAGATCTAAATCTTCTGGATGTTTACACATTATAATCCCTCTCCAATATCATCTCTAAATAATGAATTGCTTTCTTAATATCTTCTTCTTTACCTTTGTTTGAGTGTCTACATATATACTTTATAGCATTGCCTTCAGCAAACAAAAGTTTGTTTTCATTTATAAATTGTGCGGGTTGAATCTTCATCGATTTATAATGTTTCCCACCTACCTGCTTTTCTAAAGAATCATAAGCCATATCTTTAAATAGTCCTTTATGTGTCATCTTCTTCCTCCTAATGTATATTTACCTTGTGATGCTATAGTCCAACAATCTATTCTTCCTCGACTATAGGCTACATACTTTAATCTTAATTGAGTAAAGTAATCTTCTCTTCTTGTTGCAGTTTGATCAACAATAACATTATCAAACGTCATACCTTTTACAGTGTGTATGTTTCCATATTTAACTCTGACGTCTCCATCAAAATCAAAACCTTTTCTTAAAATTTTCTTTATGTAAACAAGTCTATCTTTATCTGTTTTAGTTCTAACTTCTGCAAAATCAGTTTCTTGTGTTGGTTTTAAATAACCTTTACTAATTAAAGTATCTATTGTGTAGTCCTGATTAATCCAATCTTCAAAAGTTTCTTGCCCTTTACCTCTCACAACTACTTTACTACCTATATAACTCCAGAAATCTTTTATTTGTCTTAGTGATACCGGTTTGCCTTTTACAAACTCTGGCCATACTTTATGACATCTTAATTCTTTCTTTGGCACGTGGGCCGTGTTCCCTACATGAGCAAACTCGATTCCATGATATTTAAAAAATTCCTTGACCCAACTATCAGAAGGATTACCTCTATAAGTAAATAGAAATGTTTCTTTAGTATTTTCTATTTTATCTAAAAGTTTTTCCATAGAAGAACAATTAGTTTTTAAACTTGGTAAATAATAATGACTACCTACTATTCCTTTTGCAGGTTTCCATATACGATCATAACCGTAATGATTCCAGATAGGTTTAATTATATCCTTACATAAAGAATTTATAGTTTGACCACATCTATAACCCTCTTCCAATTGTTCTGCATCTTTAGATAATCTATGATAGTAATCTGCATTAGCTCCTGCAAATTCAAATATAGTTTGATCTGCATCGCCAACCATGTAGTATTCTTTAGTGTTAGTTGACATCTTTTCTAAAGCTTTTGTTTGAGCAACATTACTATCCTGAGCTTCATCTACAATTAAAGCATCTATATCAGGCTCTTTAGCCTTATCTAAAAACTCTCTAATCATGTCATCATAATCACATACATTGTTAGTTTTTTTATAATCTTGATAGATAGGAAGCATTTCTTCAATCATGTTAATTGTATAAGGTTTATAAGAATCTCTATCACATACCTTCCAATACTCTTTTAAATCATCATAACCTCTACCAAATGCATCTTTTAAGTATTTATAAAAGTTATGTTTATCAGGATCAAAACCTTGAACCGATTGAATTTTAAATAAAGTATTAACCATACTTAAATTCTTATGATCTTCACCATCAAATACTTCTTTTCTACCTACCAATCTACTTTTACAAAAAGAATGGATAGTGCATATTTTATATTTCAAAGACTTTTTAGTAAGTCCTTTTTCTTTTATTTCTGGTAATTTTAATACTGCATCTTTTATTTCATCTGCAGCAACATTAGTGTGTGATAAAATAATAATCTTTTCGTGTGAATATTTTTTTAATAACTCTAAATATTTAGCAGTTAAAAATTTATTTGTTTTACCTGTACCTGGAGGTCCCGATATAAATTTAGGCGTCATAAGTTATTTCCTTTGGTTCTGAAATATCTTGTGATTCACCTTCAATAATTAAATTCTCTTTTTCTATTTCGTAATTAAATACTCTCCAGGACACACAAGATTTATTGTTTACTTTACCTTTGATCTTTTTAGCTTTTAAAATTCTTTGTACATTCAAAACTAAATCAACTCTTTGCATATTGATTCTTTGTTTATGTAAGTAATCTTCAAAATTGTCTAGATCAAATTCTAATTGTGCTCTTTTCATATTGTAATAAGGAAAACCATAGTTTGCTAATTCTGTTTTATTTGTATAAGCTTTTGTCTCTTTAATGTAAGAAAAAAAGTTTTTCTTAAATACCAAATCTTCATTTGCTTCTTCCACGTAATCTTTTGATATAAGTCTTGATTCAAATTTTAATCTCATGATGTCATCAAATTCTTTATCTTTCATTTCTGGTAACCAAACAGATGCTTTACTAATAATTGCATT
>Ga0222716_10005091_pt1 | contig 10243 bp, 17 predicted proteins | sample C33_13DmetaG_FD_165044 | JGI IMG/M metagenome (GOLD analysis project Ga0222716, IMG submission 165044) | Estuarine water microbial communities from San Francisco Bay, California, United States - C33_13D | ecosystem: Environmental > Aquatic > Marine > Unclassified | place: USA: California...
CGACTGAGGCGCTCGCGGAATGGCTGTGGCCTTTCCTGCGGTTACCGCACGCAGGCTTGTGGACTGGTCAGCGTCGCTCATGCCCCGCGTGTGGTGGGACTGACCTGACACCAATGGGGAAGGCATACACAAAAACCGCGTCGTATGCGCGGCTTTTGTGCTCCTGTGGAGCGTGGATGAAGGTGCTCGCCAACGGCGAGACACGACAGGTTTAGAGTTTGCCCAATGCTCTCCTGACGGTCATGCGGTCAACGCCTGCCACCCTCGCTGCCTCTGACTCGCTCATGCCTTCCATGACCGCAAGGCGTATTGCCTCATGCAGTCGGGCTGATGCTTGCTGCTGCTTGTCGCGTGCAGCGGCGAACGCCTTACCTGCGCGACGCAGATCCGCGCTCATTCGGCTGCCTCTTCCTCAAGTTCTTGCATGTACCAACTCGCGGGCTCTTCATCATTGTGCCCAAAGGACTCATAAACGGCTTCATAAAAGTGCTTCTGTCCAGACGTGGTGTTGAAGCGGAAACGGTCTGCACCATCGTTGCCGTCGTTCTCAACGGTGCCCACAACAATGCCTTGTGGGTCAAGCAAGTCAGCAACCCACACGCCACCATTTATGAACGTCGTTTTGATGCGGTAATCAAACGGCACTTTCGGAGTGGTAAAGTCAATCCATTCTTGCTTACTAAACATCGTCTGCCCCCTCAACAAAAATATGCCCTGGCATATTGCCCTCTGGATCTGAACTAGGAATCAGCACTCTGCCGTCATTTAGTTCAATAACAATGGGGATACTTCCTCCCCCTTCGTACCACAGGGACTCAGACATTTCCGATGGTGTCATGGCGCGAACCTTGGTGATGGTGCAACCAACCAGATCGCCCCATGAGTCCTCTATGTATTTCGCGTGCTTGCTCATGGTGTTCCTTTCCTTGTCGCCTGCCTCATCAGGTGCGGGTGGCGAGTCCACGCACGACCCCCGTAGGGGTTTCGGCTTAGTGTGCTGCGACAGCCCAAAACTCTGCTGCGCTGCGAGTCATGGGCACCTCACCGTTCGTGGTGAGCACATGCACGATGGTGACCGATGTGGGCACCTGGGCGAATGAAGAGAGCGCCACGCGAGCGATCTCTCCCATCGTGGTGGGGAGTGTGGTGGCCATTGTGGCCTCCTTCCTGGGGCTTGTGCCCCGATTGGTTGTCGTTGCCATGTAGAGAACACTACAGGTTTCTGTAGAGAACGCAACACCATTCGGGCATTTTCCTGAAAAAAGTTTGTCGCAGTTATGTCACAGAAAGGGCCAGCCGTGGCGGTAGACCCCACCCTCCCCACAGATGCCCTCCACACCATGACCGGACCACGGATGACCACCCACGGCGACCCCCACGACACCCTCGCCCGCGTCGCCCAAATGTGGACGGGATACCTAGGCAAGGACATTCACCCCACCGACGTGGCGCACATGATGGTGATGGTGAAGCAAGCCCGATCCAAGGCCGCGTACGACCGCGATCACTACCTAGACGCCGTCGCCTACCTGCTGCTCGCTGAGTCCACGGCGCGAGAATGAAAGCCAAGATCACCGTCGGTGATGTGGAGATTGAGCTCAACGGGCTAGATCTGACACCACGCCAGGTGACGGCACTATTGAAGCGGGCCGCGAGCGTCAACCTCGCCATGCAGGTGGAGGACGAGCCAGAAACCAAGCCCCCCCTGGGTTTCAGCGCCCAGGTTGAGCTGGACCCCGAGCGAAATATTCCCGACGTTGATCCCGACTGGTTTGAGGATCATGAGCCCCACCCCTGACCGCCTAACGCTTTCCTAGGCGGTCGGGGGTGGTTTTCGGCGTGTCGGGCTAGATCTGGCGACGCATATGGTAGACAAGCCCCCACAGGCCCACAGGGGCCACAGAACGGTAGGGGGCTACCTCGATGCACGACACGCACACTGGCGCGGCTACGCGCCCCACAATCCCCCCACGAGCCTCGGTGCCCCCGCCGACGCTCGTGGGGTTTTTTCGTGCCTGGGGGCAGGTTGCCTGCGACCGATCCCCTGCCCCCAGGCGCACTCAAGGAGGGGAATCATGGAGATCCTGATAGTTGGCGCCTGGACAGGCGTCGTCTGGTGGGTGGCCTGGGCTACCTGCACAGCCCTACAGCGGAAACGCCAGCACCTCTACTCGCGGCGGTTGATCGCGTGGGAGCGTCAGGCTCGCAGAGATGCGGCGTTGTCTCACGATATGGAACGGCTGCGGTGAGGGGTCGAGCCGTCGCGGTCACGTTGACGGCGCTGCTCACCCTCACGGTTGCTGGTGGCGCCGCGCACGCTGACGATCACTTCAACTACAAGAACCCGTGGAAGCCAACCAAGAACGTGGACCAGATCCCTGACTCGCTGTATCGGGGCTGGCACTACGACCCGAAGCATGAGGACTTCCGCAAGTGCGTGCTGCGGCGCGAGTCGGGCGCGAACTTCAAGGCAGACGGCAGCGGCGGCTCCGGCGCCTTCCAGTTCATTCAATCCACCTGGGATGCGTACGTCGTGAAGGTGGACCCTGGCTATGTCGGCGTCCGACCCAACAAGGCACCGCCGTACTTGCAGGAGGAAATGTTTTGGGTCGTGGTCAATCCCTACGCGAAGCAGCCAGGGCTCGCGGGTCGTCATCACTGGTCGGCTGCTCACGCGCATGGCGCGGGCTTCACAGGCGTCACGGACTGCTGATGACTGTGGAGATCGTGACCTGCCAGCGGGACGATTGCGAGCGCGAAGCCACCGCCTACTGGTGGGTGAAGGTTGATGACCATCAAGTGGAGCGTTTGTTCTGTTACGCGCACAGCGACGCGGAGCATCAAGCCGACCTGCTCGCGTTCGGTCACCAGAACCTCGTCCCTGGGTCGGTGGAGTGATGCCGATTGTGATCCCGACCGCTGACGAGCTGAAGCGAATGGATGCGCGGTCGAAGGCTCAATGGCAACGCCGCCTAGTGGACGTCATGGCGCACTTGAATCAGGCGTGGCAGCAGTCGCATGAGGACGGTGACCTGCGGCGCGAGGCGTACCTGTGGTTCACGTTTTACGGGCCTGATCCTGACGCCGCTGAGCACCGCCAAGTGTTACTGGAGGCGGTGACGTGAGGGTCGGCAGCCTGTTCAGCGGTTACGGCGGCCTAGACCTGGCCGTGGGTGGCGAACTCGCCTGGTACTCCGAGGTGGAGCCAGCCGCGTGCAAAGTCATGGAGGCCCACCACCCTGGCGTCCCCAACCTGGGGGACATAACCAAAGTCAACTGGAGTGACGTGCCCCCTGTGGACGTCATCACAGGTGGATACCCCTGCCAGCCATTCAGCACTGCAGGCCACCGGAAAGGCACCAATGATGAGCGACACCTTTGGCCCCACGTCAGGGACGCCATTCGCGCAATACGACCCGATCGAGTCGTGCTGGAAAACGTGCGAGGCCACCTCACTTTGGGCTTTGAGACTGTCCTCGCTGACCTTGCCGACCTGGGGTGCTCTGCGCGATGGGGTCTTGTACGAGCTGCCGACGCGGGCGCTCCCCACAATCGAGCCAGGCTCTTCATCGTTGCCCACCCCACGGGCGACCAGCGCGATGGGCGACTGTATGGACACGACGCGCAACATCCTAGAGGCGCGTGGTTACCTGAAGTATCGCCTGGAGGAATCAATAGCAACGCTGCCAACTCCGACAGCGCAGGCAGCAAAGCACGTCACGATGGACGACAGGGGCGAGGGAACGGTGGACGATCACAACCTGTGGAGCGTGGCAAGAAGGCTATTACCGACGCCAGCGGTGAACGACATGGGCGCGGGGAAAGACCCGCAGGCGTGGGACGAGTGGGCAGCCAGGCAGAAGGCAGCGGACGGGACTCCAGCGCCACACGGGAAGAGTCTGGAGCAAGAAGCGTTGCGCTGTGGGGCGCGTACGCCACCGCTATCACACGCTGGGAAACGCTCACCGGACGACCCGCACCAGCCCCAACTGTGGAGCGAGCAGGACGGGACCGCCTAAACCCTGTGTTCGTGGAATGGATGATGGGCCTGCCTGAAGGCTGGGTCACCGGCCACGGGCTGAGCGCATCGCAAGAACTCAAGATGCTCGGCAACGGTGTGGTGCCTCAACAGGCACGCCTCGCCCTGGATCTCCTGGGCGGTGTCGCGTGAGCCAGCATCGAAAGCATCGAGGTTACGCCAGCCAGCGGATCGTCGCCAACTACTTGCGCGACAACGGTTTTCCCTACGCGGAGCCCGTCGGCGCTGGACGCGACGGCAGCGACGTAACCGGAGTGCCAGGGCTAGACATTGAGGTCAAAGCCAGACGTGGGTTCAACCCTGCCGCTGCGATGAGGCAGCAGGCTGAGCGTGCCGAGCCGTGGCTTCTGCCGTTTGCCGTCCTGCGGCTGGACGGTCAAGGCCCAGGCTCTATCGCTGACTGGCCTGTCGTGATCCGGTTCGCCCCATTCATTGACGTGCTCAGGGACGCCGAGTGGGGAGATCCACGGTGAGCGTTCATTACAGCGATGACCTGGTGACGCTGCACCACGGCGACTGCATTGAAGTCATGCGGGAGCTGCCCGAGGCGAGTGTGGACGCGGTGGTGACCGACCCGCCCTACGAGTTGGCTTTCATGGGCAAAGGCTGGGATGCCAGCGGCATCGCCTACAACCTTGACGTTTGGCGACAAGCGAACCGCGTCCTCAAACCAGGCGGCCACCTGCTCGCCTTCGGCGGCACCCGCACCTGGCATCGGTTGGCGGTGGCGATCGAGGACGCAGGGTTTGAGGTGAGGGACTCGATTGCGTGGATGTACGGCAGCGGGTTCCCGAAGTCGCTGGACGTGTCCAAGGCCATTGACAAGGCGGCTGGGGTTGAGCGAACTGAGCGCATTGGGCCGACCTACAAAGTGCCAAACGCAAAGGCTGTGAATCCACACTTTATTGGCATTGCCGACAGGCGCGAGGATCAGACAACTGAAATTGATTACGCACCGACCGCCCCCGCAACCCCCGCCGCCCAACAGTGGCAGGGCTGGGGCACCGCACTCAAGCCCGCGTTTGAGCCGATTGTGGTGGCGCGTAAGCCGCTGGACGGCACGGTGGCCGAGAACGTGCTGCGGCATGGCACGGGTGCGTTGAACATTGACGGCTCGCGGATTGGGACGACCGACAATCTTGTTGAAGCAGGTGGTGAGCGCAACTTTGCCAATGAGGTGTATGGCAAGGGGCTAGGTGTCAGTAGTGGACGCAGCGCAGAACTAGGTGGCCGCTGGCCTGCCAACGTCATTCTCGACGAGTCACAAGCCGCCGAGTTGGACAGGCAGAGTGGAGTCACGCGGAGCACCACCGGCACCACGGTAAGCAGCCCGACTGCGTTAGGTCAGAACAGCGGCTGGAACGCGCACAACAACCGACCCGTGGAGTTTGAGAACTACGGCGACACCGGCGGCGCGTCCCGCTTCTTCTACGTCCCCAAAGCCAACGCCAGCGAACGCCCCCGCGACGGCGACACGGCGCACCCGACCGTCAAGCCGCTTGACCTCATGCGCTACTTGGTCAAACTCGTCACGCCACCCGGCGGCACGGTGCTGGAACCGTTCGCCGGCAGCGGCACGACGCTTGAGGCCTGCGTGGTGGAGGGCTTTCACGTCATCGGCATTGAGCTCACCGAGGACTACCTGCCGCTGATTGTCCAGCGCCTGTCCAAGCCAATTGAGCAGGTGCTGTGGTGACCGACCCCCGCGCTGTGATCGCCCACCGCTACTCAGTCGCCGACGTTCACCGCTGGCCCCCCGCAGTCGTCACCGTCTTCATCAACCACCTGCGAGCAAAGGAAGAACACGCATGACCGCTGAGATCACATTCGCGCCTATGGACGATGCGCCAGACGTGCCCCGCGACCGTTGGGGCCGACCACTCATCAACCCCCCAGACGGCGGGAAGCCCGAGCCCTACGTCCGCGTCAGCACCCTCGCCAAAGCCCTCGACAGCAAGGAAGGCTTGATGACGTGGAAGCAACGCATGACCGCCCTCGGGATAGGTAAGCGCCCCGACCTCGCCGAACGCGCCGCCATAACCGACCCCACCGACAAGAAATCACTCAAAGAGATCGTGGACGCCGCCATGCAAGCAGCCGAAAGCGACAAGGCCGCGAACATCGGCACAACCATTCACGCGCTCACAGAGGCGATGGATCGCGGCACCCTAGAAGCCAAGCCGCCAGCGCACGCCGCCGACCTCGATGCCTACGCCGCCACCATGAGCAGCCTGGAAGTCATCGCCTGCGAGATGTTCGTCGTCAACGACCACCTCAAAGCAGCAGGCACCCTGGACCGGCTCGTCCGCCTACCAGGAGGGCCAATCGTCGTCGCCGACCTCAAGACCGGCGCGACCGAGCCCCAATACCCCCACGGCGTAATCACTCAATGCGCGATCTACGCGCACTCCTGGCGCTACGACATAGAGAAACAAGAACGCCTCGCCTACCTGCCCGAGCATGAAGTCAGCACCAGCACAGGGCTACTCATTCACCTGCCCGCAGGGAAAGCCCAATGCGACCTGTACCTGCTCGACCTGGACGTGGGCTGGAGCCTCGCCAAAACTGCGACCCAAGTCCGCGCCGTCTACAAAACCAAACCATTACAGAGGTACGAGCCATGACGTTGCGAACAATCTCCTACGGCGGCGGCGTGCAAAGCACCGCGCTCATCGTCCTCGCCACCCAAGGCAAACTGAACGAGATCATCGGCGGTCCCGTAGATGCGGCGCTGTTCTCAAACGTCGGTGATGACAGCGAGCACCCCGCCACTCTGGAGTACGTCCGCAACGTTGCTATTCCATGGGCACTTGAGCGCGGCCTGACAGTTCAAGAACTGCACCGCATCAAAAGGGACGGCAGCACCGAAACCCTGATGCAACGGCTCATGAAACCTGGAAGCAGGAGCCTGCCCATACCAATACGCATGGACAACGGCGCACCTGGCAACCGTTCATGCACCGTGGACTTCAAGATCCGTGTCATCGGCAAATGGCTGAAGGCCAACGGTGCGAGCGAGCACGATCCCGCCACTGTCTGCATCGGGATCAGCACCGACGAGATCCAACGAGTCAGCAACAAGCGTTCAATGCCCTACGAGCGACCCGTTTACCCGCTTATCGAGTTGGGACTTGATCGCTCCGCTTGCCAGCAGTTGATCGCAGACGCCGATCTGCCCGTGCCACCAAAATCCTCGTGCTACTTCTGCCCGTTTCACCGCCCACAAACGTGGGCAGAAATGCGCCGCGACGAGCCCGAACTGTTCTGGAGCTCCGCTGAACTCGAAGCAACGCTCAACGAAAGACGCGACACGTTAGGCAAAGACCACGTTTACCTCACACGATTCGCCAAACCTCTAGCCGAAGCGATACCCGAAGCACAAGACATGCTGCCTGGACTGGAAATGGCTGGCGGCGAGGGATGTGACTCTGGTTATTGCTGGACATAACCCCAAAGACCCTGCGCGTCCTGCGTACGGAAACCGAAACCGAAACCGAAACGGAAAGGCAACACCATGTTCGATGCACCAGCTCAAGGCGGCGGCAGCGTCAAGCCCGCCGAAGTCGAAGGACACCTGCTCATCGTTGAACCGATCGAGTACGTCCAAAACATCAGCACCTCGTTCGGGGAGAAAGACGCGATCCGCGTCAACATCCACGACGTAACCGACGGCACCAGTCACGACGACGTGCTCCTATTCGGCACCGCCCTCATCGGGTCACTCAAGACACAACTCGGTAAGCGCGTCCTCGGCGTCATGGGAAAAGGCACCGCCAAGCCAGGCCAAGCAGCCCCCTGGGTGCTAGAAGACGCCACAGGGAACGAGAAAGCCGTCAAGGCCGCCACCGCGTACCTCAACAACGCCACCGCGAGCACCATCACGCCCTTGAAGGACGACACGAGCGCCCTAGACGCGGCGCTTGAGAACCTCGCGGACGTAAGCAAGTGAACAGCCTAAGTGCGCTACGACCAATACCCGTAGGGACGGCCTATTGGGTTGAGGCACACGCATCTGACCCGATTGCCGCTGCTCAACTCGCGCTCATTCGGCTAGTGGAAGACACCAAGCTGCTAGAGATTTTGGAAGTGACTGTCTCAACTCGCTTGGTGGATTCGGAAAGCAGCGAACCATACGAGGCCATTGGATTTGCCTCAATCGTTGAGTAACATCAACCCCCCCCTGACCTGCGAAAGGGCAGCGACGGTTCACGACCGATCAGGGGACGTGACAGAACTACTGACCGCCGCACGCGACTGGTACGACGCCGGTTACTGCGTCGTCCCCACCCACGAAGACGGCGGCAAGCGACCATACGGCGCCTGGAAGGAATACCAAACCACGCGCCTACCCTGGGACGAGCTCGAACGCCTACTGACCACTGGCAAGCACACAGGCATCGGCGTACTCACCGGCACAGTCAGCGGCAACCTAGAAATGATCGAGATAGAGGGGCCGCTAGATCAAGCCCTCAAACGACTCGCCAAAGTCACCAGCCTCGCCCGCGAACAATACGCAACCATCGGCATGGACGAGATCCTTCAACGCATCGCCAGCGGGTGCGCCGAAAAATCAGCAGGGGGGGGAGTGCATCTGTTCTACCGCGTCACCGACGGTCCCCCGCTAGGCAACACCAAACTCGCCCACGCCAACGACAAGATCATCGCCGAAACCAGAGGCGAAGGCGGGTTCGTAGTCGTCGCCCCAACCCCAGGCCGCAACGGACACCCCGACCACAGCGCCTACGCGCTACTCAACAAGACCACGCCAGCCGGCACCGCCAACATCACCAGCGAAGAACGCGACCTCATCCACCTGCTCTACACCCTCGCCCTAGACGAGCAACCCACACCCACCCCACCCCACCAAGAACCAACCACCAAAAATCACACCAACGGCATCAGCGCCCTAGACGATTACCGCGCCCGCGTCACCTGGCGCGAGATCCTAGAACCAATCGGCTGGACGTGGAGCCACCACGCAGACGGACGCGACCACTGGGTACGCCCAGGAAAAAACGTCCACGAAGGCACATCAGCGACCACCATCGAGGACGGGCCGCTTTACAACTTCAGCACCAGTGTCAACTGGCCTACCGAGAAAGGCTTGAGCAAAGGCCAAGTCCACGCGCTCATCCACCACAACGGCGACCTGTCAGCGACCAGCCGCCAACTCACACGCGAGGGATACGGGAAACAATCCCTCACCAGCAACCTCACATCATGGGAAGCCGAGCTAGACCCCGACGCCACACCAGAAGAACGCGAAGACGCTGAGACAGCCTGGGTCAACGAGAACCTCCCCGTCATCAACTGGCACGACCTATGGGCAGACGAGACAACCGAAGAATGGATTATCGAGCCCCTACTCGCCCGCCGCAGACTCGTCGCCCTCTACTCAGCCCCCAAAGTCGGCAAAAGCCTTCTCATGCTGGAGATCGCCGCAGCAATCGCCACAGGCCGCGAGGTCATCGGAAGCACACCCCCGCAACCCATCCGCACCCTCTACGTTGACTTTGAGAACGACCCCCGAGGCGACATACGCGAACGACTACAAGATATGGGATACACCCCCGACGACCTCACCAACCTCCAATACCTCTCATACCCCAACCTCGGGAAACTAGACACCGCCCGAGGCGCAAAAGAACTCGTCGCCGCAGTCAAAGCCCGCAAATGCGAAGTCGTCGTCGTTGACACCGTAAGCCGATCCGTAGAAGGCGACGAGAACGAAAACGACACCTGGCTCGCCTTCTACCGCCACACAGGACTCGCCCTCAAACGAGCAGAGATCGCCCTCATCCGACTAGACCACAGCGGCAAAGACGAGAAACGAGGCCAGCGCGGAGGCAGCGCCAAAAGCGGCGACGTGGACGCCGTCTGGCGTCTCTCACGAGTCAACGACACGCAGTTCCGTCTTATCTGCGAAGCCAACCGATTCCCCGTCGGAGAAACCACCGTCAACCTTGAGCGCATCAACGACCCCCACCTACGCCACAAGCGCGACGTGGACGCCCGCAACAAGGCCGTTGACGACCTAGTGCGCAAACTCGCCCAAGCAGGCATCCCCCGCGACGGCAGCTGGACACAGAAACAAATCCGCGAACACTTCCGAGAGCAAGGAATGACCGCCAGCAACACCTACCTCGGGGCTGCTCTGAAGGAATACGCCAGGCGACTACCCACCTTCGAGACAACCCCCATCGC
>Ga0222716_10005093_pt1 | contig 10240 bp, 5 predicted proteins | sample C33_13DmetaG_FD_165044 | JGI IMG/M metagenome (GOLD analysis project Ga0222716, IMG submission 165044) | Estuarine water microbial communities from San Francisco Bay, California, United States - C33_13D | ecosystem: Environmental > Aquatic > Marine > Unclassified | place: USA: California...
AAAATCAAATCGTGCGCGAGCGGTAAGTCGTCGAGCAAGGAAAATCGCGCCGAATGCTTGGACGCGGTGGATTCGTGCCAAGCCATTCCCGAGGCATTGCTCGAAGATGCGGCTGAACGCAACGGCGGGAAGGCTATCAACGTGTACGATATACGTAAATCGTGCGACGCCGAGCTTTGTTACGATTTCAGCGCTGCAGAAGCGTTTTTCAACCGCAAAGACGTTCAAGAAGCGTTCGGCGTGAGCAAGAAATGGGAAATGTGCGACGCGAGCGTGCACCAAGATATGATGGGAGATTGGATGCACGACTACGAGACGTTGATTCCAGACATGATCGAGGCTGGGATTCGCGTGATGATTTACGCAGGCGAGGACGATTTCATCTGCAACTGGCTCGGAAATCTTCGCTGGGTAAAGTCGATGCAATGGAGCGGACGCGAAGCGTTTAACGCCGCACATCCCGAGCCCTTCATCATCCAGGGTGCGGGTGACGGCAAAGACGACGTTGTGGGTGGCGACGTGCGCGAACACGGCGGTTTATCCTTCGTAAAGATCAGCGAAGCGGGACACATGGTGCCTATGGATCAGCCACGAAACGCGCTGACGATGATTCAGCGTTTTGTGAACGGCGAACCGATCGCGCGCGGCCGAGGCGGTGACGAGCCGAAACTCTCCGCCGCACCGCGACGTTTTGGCCCCATCAAAGACGACGTCGTTGGCCGCCTCTCGGTGGCGACTCAGAAATGAACTTTGAACGACTTGTAATGCAACGAACGATTGATTTGTACGATGACTGCGTAGTTGGTCAATTACAGCGGGGATATCCTAAACCTATTTCAAAATTTCATCCAGCTTCGCTTGCCAGAGTTCTTGTCTTGCGCACACCGCCTTCGGGTTGCTCACTTGAAGCTTCGAGAATTCGGACGAGTTGTTCAAGTTGATCCACGCCGCCAAAATCGTGCTCTTTTTCTCCAAAGCTTTCTTCACGTCGACTTCGGTTAACGAATACATCAAAGTATCCCAAAGCGCGACGTTGATTTCGCCCGACGTGAAGAATTCACGGAAGAACAAACCGTTGACGTCTTCCTCGGTGACTTTTTTGCCTTTGCCCACCGGCGACGTTGGGCGAAACGCACAGTCGCCGAAAATATCATACGCGAGCTTGATCGTGCGGTTAAACGATGCCTGCATGTCTCCCGCATCTTGCGGCGTCATGTCCTTGTTTTCACGCATCTCCTCGTTCAACCAACTCTTGATTGGGATGAAGAAGCCCTCCGGCGCCGTTCGCATCATAGCAAAGTACCGCAAAACCAACTCCCGATCGCGCATGCGCAGATGCGGCGTCTTTGATCGATAAATATTCAACAAGTCCTCGTTTTTGACCAATTCTTCCAGCAAGTCGGTGTACATCCCTTGGTAGATGCAGTTTCTCAACTCTTGTTCGTTCAACTGCGTCGCGCCCATGTTTAAGCGCTCAAACACTTCAAACACAAAGTCCGGTTGCGACGATCGCGAGATCGTGTGCACGTTCAGAGGGTAGTCTAAAATCGTCTCTTGAAATCGTTCGTGCAAATCCGTGAACGTCAACCCGTTCAAGTCTTCGTAAACCTCCAACCCAGTCAGCCTGAACGGAGATCCATCCGGAAATTCGCACTGAATAAAGCTCCAAATCGACGTCAAACGCTGCTTGCCATCCACCACCTCTAGCTTCCCACTCTGCGTCTCGTGAAAGAACATCGTCGGTACGGGAATGTTCAAGATCAAAGACTCTATGAGCTTACTCGCCGTGCGAACCGTCCACACGTACTCTCTCTGATAACTCGGTCGCAAGTTCACCTTGCCGCGATTAATCTTGTCGATGACGCTATTCACCGTGAAATCCGCTTTTTGTATCTGCAGCGCCGCGCGATCGACCTTGAACAACGTTTCCTCTAAATCTGCGAATAAGTCCTCGTCCACTTCGTCCTGCGCGCTGGATTTGCGCGAAAACGCCGCGTTTCGCGTCGTCTGCTCGCTCGCGCCCACGTGTTCCCACAGCGAATCATCATTCGCGTCCGCTACCGCACTCACAGTGTCGCCCAGGGACGTCTCATCCCAGAGTTCTTTATCCTGTTCGTCCCCGAGCAGCGCGCGGGGCGTTTGTGGGCGTGAGCGACGCGTCGTTCGCGCTGATGTCCCGCGAGAGTGTTTTTGGCGGGAAAGTGGTTTCACCGGCGTCGCGCGCGCGCTGCGCGCGTAAACCATCATCGCGCGACGACGGAACGTTCAACGCGCGAGTTTGTTCGTTTGAGAACCGCGGATCGTGACAGCCGATCGTCACGCGCGCGAAGGAGTGCGGTAAACGACGAAAGATTTCAAATCCTGACAAAAGTACGAAATCTTCGCGTCCGAGTCGGGCTTCGACGCGGACGGTCGAGCGCGAGGGCGCGACGCCGGCAAATTTAGAGTGCTACGAATGAGAGGGCTAGAATTACGACGAATGACGCTCTAGGACGTCATCGTGGGCTAGAACTATGACTTTTGATGGACGACGACCGATCGAGACGGATGGCTCGCCGACGGCGGATGGCGCGCCGAAGACGACTTCGGAAAAGAGAGCCTCATCCACGCCATCGAGGGCGTCCATGCCGACGTCTTCGGGCCATTGCATGCGTCTACGAAGTATGTCGAACCAGTTCGGGGCGAAGACGGCGGTGCGGGCGCTCTCGGACGTCTCCGCGGTGAGACGCGCTCGCTCGATGGCGTCGCGGAAATCGTGCAGGCGCGCGCGATAACGCTCCATCGCGACGACATCCTTTCGTCGGCGAGCCAACTGACCGTCGTAATAGTTTAATAGCGTTTGTTCGCCGCCGTCGCGGGTGATGAGAGCGTTGACCTCGTGCGCCAGCTCGATGATGGTGCTCGCGGAGTCGATTGGATTGGCCATCAAATGCGGCGCGTACGCGTACATCGTCATCGCGTCGTCCGCATCCGACGTCACCGCGATCGAGAGCTCGAAACCAGGTGGAAATTTTTCCTTAGCGTACGCAAATAGCGAACGCAACACGCGAATCGACTCCTTGTACTCGTCGTCGTCGTACGAGAATTTCCCGTCTTCGTCGCCACCCCAGACGAGAGACAGCGACACCACGAATCTATCGCACGCCTCTGGGCACCGCGATCGTCGAAAATCCAGCGCGGCGTCTACGATCAACTTTTCATTCCTTTCCATGAAGGCCACTTTATCGCTCAATCGCATGGGCATGACGATCGATCGCGGAAGCGCCTCCGCCAGCGCCGACCGCGAGAGCGTTCGTTTGCTCCGCTCTCTCGCCGCCACCGTTGCCGCGAACGCCCGCACGCCCTCCGCTCGAGCCTCTAAAAACGAATACACCAATGTATCCTTATACATCTCCGGCTGATCCACGACCGCCGATCGCGCGTTCAACCACCCTTTCCCTCGCCGCTTGACGACGTTGCCCAACCGGTACCCGCCGCCGCGTTTATTCACCGGAATCTTCCAAAGCTCGCGCTCGTCTCGCACGATCAGCGCCCAAGCGCTCGCCGATCGTTCGACCGTGAAGCTCGTGCTCTCGTACACCGGTCGCGGGTTCGCCAACCACGCGTCGACGTCGAATTCACCGGTTTCCGTCGCCTCGCTCGTCGTCGCGTCAACACCCAAACGCGCCGCGTCCGGAACCGCGTCGCGGCGCACGTTCAGCCATCCCGCGTTCGAGGCGCCGAGCGCGTGCGTCTCGCGCGGTGCGATCGGCGTCGACGCGCGCGCCAGCGCGCACGCGCCGAGCGCACCGAGCGCGCCGAGTCCGACCGCGAGCGTCAACACCCTCGGCGTTCGCTCGCGCGCGTCGCTCGCGCGCGCGCCGCGCGCCGCGCGTTCGACGTCGACGACGCGCGCGACGTCGCGCTCGAGCAGCGCGGCGTCCTCGCGCGGCGTCTCGGCGCGAGCGCCGGACATGGGTTCGGTCGCCGCGCGGCGGCGTGTGCGGCGAGCGCGGCCCCGGGACGCGCTCGGGACGCGAGACGGAGTCAAGGTCGAGCGCGCGCGTCGGTGCGTTTGAGAGGTCTGTCGATGCGCGCATACGCTCTAAAGATTACACGCCTCGGCGCCGCACGATTGGACGACGCGCGGTCGCTCGGTGCCGACGCCGTCGAACGGGACGCCGCTCGAGGCGACGAAGACGACTTGTTCGGGCGCAGACGCGCACTTGGGTAAGAATTCGAGGACTTCGCCGATGATGGTGGTGTGCTCGTAACCGGCGCGTTTTAGCGCTTCGACCGCGGCGTCGGCGCTGGCGCTCGGGAGGGAGGCTAACATCCCGCCCGCGGTTTGCGGATCGAAGAGAAGCGGGTAGCGCGCGGCGCCGGATACGGCGGCTGGATTTGCGACGGCGCGCGCCAAGCGTACATTGGCCGGCTGAAGCGAACTCGTAATGCCAAGTTCGACGCACTCTAACGCCCCGGGAAGCAATGGGAGGGCGTCCATGTCGAGCACGCACGCGGCGCCGCTTCCTTTGCACATCTCCACCAGGTGACCGAGCACGCCGAATCCCGTGACGTCGGTGCACGCCGTGGCGCCGTGTTCAAACAAGGTTCGAGCGGCGACCGCGCTGGACTGTCTCATCGAATCCAAGGCGTTAGACACCCAACGTCCCTGCGCTTTTGATCGCATATCCGCCGCGAATAGGGTGCCGGTGCCGATGGGCTTGGTGATGATGATTTTGTGACCGGCTCGCATGCCGCCCTTCTTCATCAACTTTTCCCGCGGGGCGGCGCCGTGCACAGAGAATCCCAGCGATAACTCAGCGCCCTCGGAACTGTGCCCGCCGGCCAATCCACATCCAGCGTCGCGTAAAATGTCGCACGCACCCGCCATCATTTGATACAACGTCTCCTCCACTTGCGATTCCAATCCGTACGGTACCGTCGCGATTGCGAGCGCGGCGTGCGGGTCGGCGCCCATGGCCCAGCAGTCTCCGAGCGCGTGCACGGCGGCGATTTGGCCGAAAATGTAAGGGTCGTCCACGAAAGCGCGGAAATAGTCCACAGTCTGCACGCCAACCATGCCATCGGGCACAGAAACTACGGCAGCGTCGTCGGGTTGATCGATTCCAACCTCGACGTTCGGGTTTGTCGGAATCGGCTCGAGGCGCTTCATCACGCGCGACAGCGTCGTGGCGCCCACCTTGGCGCCGCAGCCACCGCATCGCATCGGCACCGCGCGAATGGCGGCCATGGTATCCGGGCCCGCGGCGAGCGCCACTGCGGGTTGCTCGACTTTCGCTTCCTTCATTTCTGGTATCTCCTGATACATTTTCATCCATTTACGGTCGATTTTGTCCTTCCACCGCCACAGGCGCTCGCCCACTGGGCCGAGACCGCCGAGGGCGAGGTTTCCGTAAGACAACACCGCAGACTTACCGCCGGTGGTGATTAAACCCAAAAATAATTTTTGCGGGGTGAAATCGACTAAAGGTTCCCCCAGCAACGCACGACGAAGGTTCTTGTCCAACGGCGGCCCTTGACGCACGGCGAAGACTCCCGCCTTTGGTCGCGGATGTTTCAGCACGTTTGCGACGTCCCCGGCGGCGAAGATGTTCTTGTGCGACGTCGACTCGAGCGTGGGATTCACTTCAATGAAACCGTTCGCGTCCAACGCCAAGTTCGTGGACTCGCGCAACCATTTTGCCGCGCCCGCTTGCGTGCACCAAATGCACTCGTCGGCGGAGACGACGCGACCGCTCTCGAGCGTCAATTTCCCTTGCTCGGCGGTAACCACGCCGTCGCCTTCGATAACGTCCACCCCTAACTCGGCGAAAATATTTAGAAACGTCTTGCGCACCCGCTTAGCGTGCGACGGCATCAACCTCCCGCGCGTCACGAGCGTAAACTTGGCCAAATTTTCATCCATGCCGCGCCGTTTCAACTCCTCTCGCGTGCGATGTCGCATCGAAAGCGCGAGTTCGGCGCCTCCAGCGCCTCCTCCGACGACCACGACCTCGCAATGCTTCCCCGATTCAACCACGCGTCGCAGCATCGTCTCCCATCGCGCGTTGAACCCACATATCGGCTTCACCGGCGTCGCGAACGCGTCCGCGCCTCGCACGTCCCCCGCCTTCGGCGCGATGCCCACGTCCACGCTCGCCACGTCGAATCTTATCCCCGGCCTCCCGCTCCTCAGGATCACTCGCCGTTCGTCGTGATCGATCCCGATCGCTTCGTCGTGCACGATTCTGATCCCTCCGTTCCTGCACAGCGGTTCTAAATCCACTCGCGTCTCGTCGTCGTCGTAGTGTCCCGCGACGGCGCCCGGCAGCATGCCCGAGTACGGCGCGTGCAGGTCTTTCGCGATCAGCGTCACCCGCACCCCGGCCACGGGCGCCATCGCGAGCGATTTCAGCACGTACACGTGCGCGTGACCGCCGCCGACGAGCACGAGGTCTCGGATCGTCGGCGTCGCGGCGCTCGACGCGCGCATCGCCGCGATTGCGCTTTTCGACGCGATTCGCGTCCCGAAGCGCTCGCGGCGCGACGGCGCGACCGAGGGCGACGCGAGTCGACGCGCGAGGGCGGCGGGCGACGCCCTCGGCATAAACGCGCGACGGGCGCGGCGCGAGCGACGCGAACCGTCGAGGTGTGCGGGAAGAATTCGATGGACGGACGCGCGGCGACGGCGGACGACGACGCGAAGACGCGAAGACGCGCGAGGCGTGGTTTTCTACAAGACTAGAAGCGGCCGCCGCCGAAGAGGCGACGTAAGATGAATCGAATGATCTGCTGAAGGATGCGCGCGCCGAAGGCGGCGACGAATCGGACGAAGGCTATTCGAGCGACGCGCGCGGCGCCGACGGCGAGCTCCACGAGCGGATTCACGCCCACGACGGAACCGGGCGGTGGAGGCGTTCTCGCGCCGCGCGCGGCGCCGGCGCTCGCGGATTGTTGACGCCAAGGATCTTGCGCGCCGCCGCCGCGACCGACGACGCGTTCGGTGACGCTCTCGCTCACGACGCCGTTCGGCGCTCGAGATCGAACGACGCGCCGGATAACCGTCTCCCCTCGCGCGTTCACGTACGACGTCTCCGAGATCTCGTTCGCGACTTGCTCGCTGAACAACGTTTTGAATAAATCGTTCAAATCGTGCGCGCTCATCCCGCGCCCGAACGCGAACCCTCCCGCGCCGAATCCTCCCGCGCCGAACGCGCCGAATCCCGGCGCGCCGAATCCCGGCGCCCGCCCTCGCGTCGCCGCCTCCCGCATCGCTCGCTCGAGCTCGCGCACGAAACTCGACGAATCGTTCCCAAACATTTCCCTGAACACCCTCTCCGCGTCCTCGCGCGTGAAATCTCGTCTGTACTCGTACCTATACCCTCCCGGCGTCTCGCCGCCGCGACTCGCGTTCGCCGCGCGCGCGCGTCTCGCGAAATCCTCCGCCGCTTCGCGTCCGCTCGCCCCCCCGCCTCGCGCGTCCGCGTATCGCCGCTCACCGTTCGGCGCGCTCAGCGCCTGATACGCCGCGCTCACGCGCTTGAATCGCGCCTCCGCCGTCGCCTTCGCGTCGTCCCGGTGCCGGTCCGGGTGCCACCTGAGCGCCTCTCGGCGATACGCCCGCTTGACGTCGTCCGCGCTCGCGCCGCGCGCGACGCCGAGCGTCGTCCACGGATCGTCCTCGATCGTCGACGCGGCGTACGCGCGCGCGAACGCGCGGCGCCGCGCCGAGAACGACGCGCGCCGTCTCGAATCATCCGCGCTCGACGACGACGACGCGCCGCCGCGCGTCGGCGCGCGCGCCGACGGCGCGCTCGCGACGTCCGCGACGTCCCGCGCGCGCGTCGCGCGCGCGCGCGCGCGCAGACGTCGCGTCGCGACGCGCATCGCGCGCGAGTGACGACGCCGCACTCATCGCCGCGCCGAATCGTCGAATCGTCGCGCGCGCGCGGTCGCGATGCGCGTCGCGCGCGGCGCGACGCGCGCGCGACCGCTCGGCGCGTCCCGACCGCGCGCGCGCGGCCGCGCGACGACGCGCGCGGCCGAGCGCGAGACGAGATGGATGAAGCGCGGCGTCGTCGCGAGCGCGACGCCGCGATCGACGCGCGACGACGGCGAGGCGACGATCCACGTGCCGTCGCTCGTGCGCGAGATGCGTCGCATCGCGCGCGAGGGGTGCGCGATCATCCGAGCGGTGACGGCGTCGGGCGAGCTCGACGCGCGGGACAAGGGCGGGACGACGCGCGCGGACGGCCGATACGTCGAGGACGCGCAGACGGAGGCGGATCGACGCGTCGAGGCGATGGCGATCGGGGCGCTGCGAGCGTTTTCGAAGGATTTGAATCTCGTGGCGGAGGAGAGCTTCGAGTGCGCGGCGACGATGGAGGCGTACGCGGGGGGTGGCGCGGCGCGGACGACGATCGCGGAGGCGGAGGCGGAGGCGGAGGCGGAGGCGGAGGACGCGACGTGGGCGCCGGAGCTGCGAGCGCCGATCGCGGCGTCGAGGGTGGCGGTGTATTGCGATCCGCTGGATGGGACGAACGAGTACGCGGCGGGCGAGCGGGAGGCGATCACGGTGCTGTTGGGGGTGGCGGTGGACGGGACGCCGCGCGCGGGGGTCATCGGACAGCCGTTTTACGGGCGCGGGAAGAGCGAGGATTTAGGGAGGGTGGTTTGGGGAGGCGCCGGCGTCGGCGTGCACGGACTGGACGTCGCGGAAGACGCGCTGGCGCCGCCGGTGCCCCCGCACGGCGCGCACGTGGTGGCGGTGAATAGGAATATTCGAGAAAACAGACAGGCGCCCGTGCTCGAGGCGTTGCAATCGCGCGTGGACGTCGTCATCAGCGCCACGGGATTTCATTATTTAATGCTCCTAGAGCGGCGCGCGCACAGCGCTTTGTTGCTCAGAAAAGCGTCGAAGAAGTGGGACACGTGCGCGGGGGAGGCGCTGCTGCGTGCGACGGGAGGGATCGTCACCGACACCGTCGGTCGGCGGTACGATTACTCGTACAACTTGAACGCGCTGCCGAATCTGAGCGGCATGGCGGCGAGTTTAGACGTCGGCATGCACTGCGAGATGATGGGAATCATTCGAGACGTCATCAAACCGCTCGGTGACTATCCGTACGACGTCGATGATCCCTCCATCAAACCGGGCGTGCTCGACGGCGTGCAAACGCCCGCGGGCGGCTGGCGCGCCGTCACGGTGGACGTCGGCGGATGTCTCATCGAGCCTCGCGAACGCGTCGCTGACGTGTACGCGCGCACCGCGCGCTCGATCGGTATCGATTACGTAACCAGCGAAACCGCGTCGCACGATTTTAAAGAGGCTTTCGCCAAGTTTCGCGGCTCGGATGAACCAAACGCCATGCGATACTACGACGACGGGAAATCGTTTTGGCGTAAAGTCATCGGGCACGTGTTATCGCGCGGCGGCACTCGAGCTTCAGCGGACGACGCCGTCGTGGAGACGATGTTGACGAAACTGTATGAATATTACGAGCACCCGAGCGCGTGGTACGTCGCGCACGGTGCCGTCGACGCCATCTCGAGACTCCGAAGATCCGGCGTCAAAGTCGCCGTGGCGTCGAATTGGGATTCCAGGTTACCTAAACTTTTGGAATCCCTCGATTTGGCGCGACATTTCGACGCCGTCGTCGTCTCAGCCATCGAAGGGTGCGAAAAGCCATCCAAAGAGTTCTTCACGAAGTGTCTCAACGCCGTGGACGTCCCCGCGTCAGCGACTTTACACGTCGGCGACGACGAGCGAAACGACGTCTCCGGCGCCGTCGCCGCCGATTTCGCGTGCGCCGTCCTGTGGGCGCCGCCGCGTCCCACCACCGCTTCCGGCACCGCCTCCGCCCCGCGCGTGCGAGACTTCAACGAGCTCACCGACGCGATATTATCCGCCAACCGCGCTCACGTCACCCACAAGTACTATTTTCATTAACCGTCGCGCGAATCGATTCGATCTCGCGATGTAACAACGAGCCCGCGCGTCCACATGGGACACCTTGACCCCTCACACGGCGCCGCGTCGTTCGCGCGATCGTCATCGGCGCCCGTGAAACGTCTTTAGAAACGCTCTCTTTCGCCGCGCGAGCCGGACCTCGCGTCGCCTCGCGTCGTCGGACCTCATCTTTCCCGCGTTCGGCGCGTTTGGCTTGAAATCTCATCGCGGCGGCGTTCGGGTTCGGCGCGCGCGCGAGCGGTCGTCGAACGTCGCGCGGCGAAGCCATCGATCGACGCGGATTCGTCC
>Ga0222716_10005095_pt1 | contig 10237 bp, 7 predicted proteins | sample C33_13DmetaG_FD_165044 | JGI IMG/M metagenome (GOLD analysis project Ga0222716, IMG submission 165044) | Estuarine water microbial communities from San Francisco Bay, California, United States - C33_13D | ecosystem: Environmental > Aquatic > Marine > Unclassified | place: USA: California...
TTTACTTTAAACTATTCAAATTAATGTACTTTAAATAAAAAATATAACATTAGAGTTAAAGAAATGTGTGGAATAGGTGGAATTATTAACATTAATAATTCTAAAATTGACCCAGAAATTGCCAATAATATTAAAACCTCCCTGGAACATAGAGGTCCAGACAACTCTTCAATAAAACACATTTCTGAAAGTGTTTCACTAATTCATACGAGGCTAGCTATTATCGATATTGACAAAAGGTCAAATCAGCCTTTCCACTCAGAAGATATGCGGTATTGGATAGTATTCAATGGAGAAATTTATAATTATAAAGAAATTAGAACTGAATTAGAAGTTCAGGGATTCAAATTTAGTACCTCTGGAGATACAGAAGTTTTGTTAAAAGGCTTTATTCACTACAAAGAAAAAATTTTGAACAAACTAAGAGGGCAATTTGCATTTGCAATTTACGACACAATAAGCAAAGAAACCTTTATAGCTAGAGATAGGGTCGGTATTAAGCCTTTATATTATTCAAAATATAAAGAATGGTTAATTATTGGCTCTGAAATGAAAACAATTGATTCTACAAAATTAGTACCATTCTCACCAGATACAGAATCTTACCTATCTTATATGAGACATTTGTGTGTTCCAGGCAGCAACACAGGTAATAAAAATATTTCAAAAGTTAAACCTGGAGAGTATATTTTATTTTCAGCAGATGGTAAAAGCAATTCAGTCAAATATTGGGATCCTTTTAGCATCAAAATAAACTCAGAAATTACATACATAGAAGCTAAAGAGAGAGTGGAAGAGCTGCTAATCGAATCTGTAGAATATAGAAAAATAAGCGATGTCGAGGTTGGTTTATTTTTATCTGGAGGTTTAGATTCCTCGTTCATTGGAAAACTTATGAAAGACAGTAGTTCCAGCAAACTTCATGGATTCAACATAGATTATGAGGAGCATTTTGAAGGATACAGTGGGGAAGTAACTGAAGCGGAATATGCATCATCAAATATCGATATTGAGTTAATTAAAGAAAAAATAAAGTATGATGACTTTAAAAAATTATTAAATAATTATTCAGGGTATCAAGATGATTTAAACGGTGATGAAGTAGGAATACCGTTATATTTTTTAGGTAAGTCAGCGAGGTCCAAGGGTGTAACAGTTGTGCAGGTAGGAGAAGGTGCTGATGAACTATTTTATGGCTACGAACACTGGTTGAAATTTATAAGACTTAACAAATTAGTTAAACCAATCAGAAATACTACCTCAAAATTCTCAAGATTTTCAAGCCATAGGTTAAATTTGTTATCAAACATAATTTACGGAAGGACTTCATTTGCAGGTGGTGCACTGGGATTCAACCTTACTGAGATAAACAAACTAGTAGAAGGAGGAGTGCCGAATAATTCTGAATCACTTAATTATGTTGACAGAAAGTGGGATGAATATTTTTCAAGAGATGATGCTGAGTTATCGAAATGGATGACATTGATAGATTTAGATATTCGCCTTCCAGAGTTGTTGCTTATGAGAATGGATAAATTAGTGATGCAGTCTGGAATTGAGACCAGAGTCCCATTTTTAGACCATGAGTTTGTTGAATTTGTACTTACAATTCCTGAAAAAATATTACTAAATAAAAATAACACCAAGCCGTTACTAAAAGATATTGCGCGAAAACATATACCTAATCAGATAATAGATAGAGAGAAACAAGGCTTTAGAGCACCAATTGGTGAATGGATTAAAAAAGATATAGATCTTTTTTATGATCTTGTAAAAACTTTTAATGCAGAAACTAATCTTTTTAACTCTCAACAACTCAATAAAGTTCTGAATGGTAATGACTTTCAAAAGAAATGGTATCTTATAAATTTATCTAAATGGCATACTTCAAGGAATTCAAATTGATACAAAACTGGAAACAAAATACCTTTTATATTTCTCTAATGCAGCTGAGTTTATTGGTTGTCAATTTAATACTCATTACAGTTATAAGTAGAGAATACGGACCAACTATTTATGGTGAGTATGCATCATCAAAAAGCTTGGGTGTCCTTATTGGTACCGCTGTAGTTATGTCATTAGCTTTGGTTGCAACTAAATTAAGAGCTCAAAATGATATTGAAGCTAATTATGTCTTTTCCAATTCATATTATTTAGTAACAAGGAACTTGTTAATTGGATTATTTCTTCTATATCCAGCCACCCTGTTGTTTAAAAGAGATTTTTCTATGACAGGATTATTTTTGGTTGGCTTTGTTTTTAATGAACTAATACATATTTCACTTGCTTACTACCAAGCTAATGGTGACTTTGTATCAAGCTCAAAACAAATTATGCTGAGAACTCTAATTTATGGTGTAGGAGCTGTAACTATAGTATTTTCTGGATATTCAATACTTTGGGTTATTTTTTATCAAGTTGTGACGTTAGCTGTTTTTTTTGGTATTGCACATTTTTCAATACCCAGTTCTGAATTGAATAATACATCACCAGACGTTGTTTTGACTAGAAATAAGCTTACTAAGTCTGGTCAAAAGATGGTATTGACCACTTTCTCAAGTGCACTCATTTCAGAATTAGATATTGTATTACTAGGACTTTTTTTTGGCGGCCCTTTACTAGGAGTTTTGTCTTGGGCTAGGAGAATATTAGAAATCCTTTTTCAGTTGGCAGCTGCAAGTTTAGATATTCTTTTTCCAGAACTTTCAAAAACAAAAACTAAAACAGAGGTCATGGAAATCAGAAATAAATTAAGAAGAATTGTTATGTTATCTTTTATAATTCCAGTAATGTTTTTTCCTTTAAAAGGTACTGCAGGCAATATATTTGTATTTCTTTTAGGGGAAGAATTCTCGGCAGTAGGAGATTACACTGCGTATATACTTTTTTGCCTTCCCCTTATGGTTTGGTCAAGAATCAATATTATTTTTTCTAGAGCATTAAATTTCGAAGTACCTATTTCGAAAATCATATTTTATTCTTCATTTATTTCATTTTTAATATATTTAGTTACAAATCAATTTTTAAGTAATTCAGCTGTAGTTTCTATTATTTTATCTCAATTAACTATTTCAGCTCTTACTTCATATAGCTTTAGAAAGTCTTTCAAATGAAAAGATATCTTAGAAAAATCAAGTATGAATTAATTTGCTTGTTAGCAAAACCAAAAGAAATTCCTAGTTTCTTTGATAAAGGGACATGGAAAAACAATAGTTCAGTATTTAATTTATTTGCTGACACTGGTGTAAATCTTGTTTCAGATTTAAATCTGACCGATATGAAAATATTTGGGAAAAGTTATAAAAGTTGGATTATCAGTCATGATTTTTTTACAAATTATAAATTTAAAAATAACAAACTTAAGCCTGCATATTTTAATATTGCTGATGTAAAAGTTCCCTATGAAGCTTCAAGATTACAACATTTACAAAAACAAAATATGTCAGTTTTGTGTAATAAAGCTAATAAAATTGATAATTCTCTTCTAAATCTAGAAGTAGATAAGTTCCCATTTATATATTGGAATAGTCCTATGGATGTCGCTATTAGGACAATTAACTTAATTATGCATAGACAGTTTGTTGCAAAAAAACTAAACAAATCGATTATTTTTAACAATAGTGAAAATCAGTTAGATACATATATTTCCCAGCACTATCAATATGTCAAAGATAACCTTGAAAATTCTGGAAATGTAGTTGGAAATCACTACTTAGTAGAACTTTCATGTATGTTGTTCTATCTAGCTAATTATGAAAATAATGACTACAAAAATGATTTAGCTTTTACTATTGGTGAACTTAACAATGAATTAGGTAGACAGTTTAATAATGAAGGAACAAATTTTGAAGGTTCTTCACACTACGCAGCTTTTGCTACAGAAGCGTTAATTTTGTGCAAACTTTCCCTAAAGGATATTGGTGGGAATGCAGATTTGACAGATTTAGTAGATAGTCTAATTATCAAGAACAAAAATTTTCTTTCATTGCTTATTAATCAAAATGAATTATCTCAAATTGGTGATAATGATTCTGGAAGGATATTTTATTTTGCATTTAATGAGGACAAACCACTACATATGACCTGGCTTATAAAAATAATAGATAGCTTTAAAATAAGAGATAACCTTTCAGATAAAGCTGAAAAAAAACAAATAAAAAATAAGAAAGATTTACCTGATTTTACAAAACTTACAAGTGTAAAACATCCAGATATAAAAGTTTTTTCTCAAGAATATGAAGCCTATGCATATGTAGAGTTTGGTATTTTTATATGGAGGAATGAAAAAGAATACTTTAGCATAAGATGTGGCCCAATTGGTCAGCATGGAGTTGGTGGTCACTCCCATTATGACCAGCTTTCAATCGAATGTTTCAGCAACAATCAGTGGATAGCGAGAGACCCGGGCACAGGAACTTATACAGATAATATTCAAAAAAGGAATAGTTTTAGATCTATGCAATACCACTGGGGACCAAATATTGATTTAAACCTTAGGAAAGAGGACGAATTTGATTGTTTCAAATTAAATAATATTGGTAACGGTGAAGCATTACTTTTTGATAACAAAAACTTTATTGGATTTGCAGATTTTGATGGCACTAAAATTTATAGAAAACTCAGTATTAAAGAGGGAATAATCAGTGTTGAGGATTTTTCTGTGTTGGAAAATTTAGAGAGATATGAAACCTGGGGAGAGATGACAAACGGCATAAAAGAAGAATTTTCAGAAGGGTATAAAAGATTTAATTGAAAGTTAAAGAACAAAATATTTTTACAGGATTATTTCTTACAAGCTTATTGTTAGAGGGTTTAGATGCCTTTTCAATATTTAAAATACCGATATCTTGGATTGGGTTAGCAGTTTTATTGACTGCTTTACCACTTTACTATTTTTCAGACATCGAAATAAATACACAAAACTTTACTTCTATTAAATACTGGGTACTGTACATGTCTTCAGTAGCCATACTGAGAAGTATTTCATTCAATTTAGAGGTTCCTGAATATGCAACAACAAGCTATCTTCAATATGTTTCATTAAGACTTTTGAAAATTTTAAGTTTTTTTGTGGCTATCTTGATAGTTCATTTGATGTCAACTTACTTAACCAGAAAAAAAATAATTCAATATTTTGCCTACGTAGGGGTATTTATATCTTTGCTATCCTTATATTCATATTTTTCTTATTTTTTAGAACTTCCAGATTTTATAAGATCACGAGCTGGCTCAGGAGGTTGGTCTCAACCAATCGAGAGAGCGTGCTCAATTTTAAGAAATTATGGTACATTTAGAGAACCTAGCTTTTTAGCTGTTTGGACAGTTCCTTTTGTCCCTATAATTTTATATCTTGCTAGAAAAGAATTTAAATGGTATTTCTTATCTATATTTCCAATTTTCTCTTTAGTCTTAACAAGAAGTTTAACTGGCGTAATTGCTCTGTTAACAGCTTTTACTGTGATTTCCATTACATACTTAATTAAAAATAAAAAAATAGACATCAAATTGATTATTCCTATTCTGGCAATTTTATTTACATCTTTAGTATCAAATAATCTTAGTTATAAATTTCCAGCTTTAGATCCATCTATGTGTCCTCCCAACTCTGCTGATAAATGTAATTGTGCTATTTATGATGATGAGCTAGATAAAGCAAAAAATTCAAAGAATGTAGCAGAAAGTATTTTTTCTAGGACAACACTAATCATCGGTGGAGGTTTAGATGGTTTTGGTAACTTCTCATTTTTAACACAGCATATAACTAAGCAAGATATCAAGTATTTTGGAGATGGACTAGGTAGTGCCAATATAATTTACTCATATGAATTTGAAGAACTTTCTTCAGAAGTTATCTCAAGTCAAAAAGTTTTTAGAAATCCTGGCCAGATTGTATCTTTTAACAATTTGTATGCATATATTTATTTTTCTGGCGGGTTAGTTGGATTATTTTGGTTTTTATATATAGTTTTTAATCATATTAAAAAAGCTATCATAGGTTATGAAGTTATAGACTCTTACTTAGGTGCTCAGCTAATTTCAATTTTATTAATGTTTTTCTTTCAAGCTGAAGAACCCAGTATCATTTTAGGATTAGCTATAAGCCTCAGCTCTTTAGAGGAAGTACAAGATGAGTAATATTTTAATTGTATCGCATCAGTTTATACCTCACATAAGTCCAAGAACTACTCGTTGGCGGCTTATAGTTGAAGAGTTGATTTCTAATGGTCATAATGTGACTATTGTTACTGGCACTCAGCAAAGTGTAAAAAATAATAACTATAAAATAATCTTTGTTGGTAATAAAAGCGCAAGCAATATCGTTGGCAATCTACGAGCTCAATCAAAAAATACTGACTTGGATGGTAAATTTAAGGAAAAATTTTATAAGTTTTTAAAAATTGTTTATAGGTTAATTGTAAGAAATTTAGCTTGGCCTGATTATTCAATGCTATGGCTAGTCTCAGTTTTCAAAGAAAGAAAAAAACACAAAATAAATTATGATTTAATTATTTCAGTTAGTTTACCATTTTCATCTCATATAGCCGCTTATCTAATCAACAAAAGAGTTAAAAAACCTTGGATTATGGATATTGGAGATCCATTTTCATTGAAGAAGGCAGCTCCAGAGAACAATCAATTACTATATGGAAAACTTAATAGGTATTATGAAAAAAAATTTTACAACATAGCTAATCAAGTTTTATTTACTCATGAAGATGTAAAAAAAATACACGAGCAAGCCTTTGGAATTGATTCAAATAAGGCAATAATTGGACAACCAATAAGTAAGTTCGAAACTTCATTGTATCAAAAGGCTAAAGAGTTTGATTACTCAACAAAAATAATAAAGTTTGGATATTTTGGAATCTTCACAAATGGAGTGAGAACACCTAGTAATTTTATTAAATTTTTAGACTCACTCATTAATTATGAAATGCATTGGTACGTTAATCAAGACTCTGAGCAGTTTATAAAACAAGATAATTTTGATTCAAGCAAAAACTACTTTCAATCTCAAGTTTCAAGAGACGAGGCGTTACATTTAATGGTAAGTTCATTCCACTGTCTGGTATCAGTTGGTAACTTGAATCCAAACCAAATACCAAGCAAAGTAATAGAATATATCTCAACGGGAAAACCAGTACTGCATTTTGCTGAAATAGATACAGATCCAGTTATTGAAATTTCAAAAGATTTCAGCAATCTTTTTATAGTTAATAGAAATACAGATATTGAATTATTTAAAGCTAATTTAATCAATTACTTTGAAAATATAGATAATTTTGACAGCGACCAGTTTAATAAACTTTATTCTGCTAAATCTTTGGTTAAGAAACTATATAATCTCTAAGACTCGATTCCAATTTTCAATGTAGAACAAGCTTTCATAGTTTTTGTGTTTTGCTTCAAGAATCTTTTGTATTTGAAGAACTGCGGATGAAACATTATTTTCTGAATACTTCGCAGAGTTTCCATTATCAAAATAATTCATATAATTTTTATCGGGTCCTACAACAAATAAACCATTTGAACTTGCTTCATATAAAGGTAATCCAACAGTTTCATAAAAACTTGCATGAAAATATATACTATGTTCTTTTAGAGATTGTAAAAAGTTTTTTGAAGTTACATCTTTATTAGCTTCTTCAGAAGTTATTTTTGTTATTTTGATATCCGGATTAGCATTAGATACTTCATCAAGCACATTCTGGAGAAAAGTTGAATTCTTATTTCGAATGCTACTTATGATACTAATTATTCCAACTTGAGGATTTAAATTTTTTAAAGATTTCTTTATTTCCCCAATTCCTATAAGTTTGTTGTGGAAATGTTTTTTAATTGATTCGGTAACATGATCAAGTTGGTAAATTACATAATCACTTTGTTTAAATGATTTATTAACGAAGTACCTCAAGACAATATTTTTAAAATCTTTTTTTTCAAAAGGAAGTATATTTTGGATCATTACGAAAGATTTATTTTTAGTCTTAAATCCGAAGTTACCCAAATGAATGATTGCATCAGATTTATTTATTAAACTTATTTCTTTTTCACCCAGAAATATATTCAGAAATGGATGGAAGAATCTATGTAAATCAGTTTCAATTTCTACGAAATCAACTGTATCAGAAGTATTTACTGGTAAATTATTATTATGTAAAAGAATAAGGTCGAATTGAGATTCATTTACAGATTTTATTGCGTTTTCTGCAATTTTTAAACCCCCGAGAGATTTTACACCGCATATATTTAGAACAATACTTTTATTCATCAATTCAATAATAGTTGCTTATTAACAGCTAAATGTATGACTAAAATCATAATGTGGTAAAAAATAATTTCGACGTAGCTTTAGTTGTAGGTACAAGACCAAATTTCATAAAAGCCGCGCCATTAGTTAAATATTTCGAAAGTAAAAACTTAGATGTTTTATTTATCCATACAGGTCAGCACTGGGATAAAAATATGTCAGGAAATATTTTTAAAGATCTTCAACTCAGGGAACCTGATATAAACTTAGAAACACCTTTAAATGGAATGAATCATCAATTAAGTTACATGATTAAAAGTATTGATAACACTTTAAGTAAAAATGTAGTTTCTAGAGTGGGAGTTTTTGGTGATGTTACATCAACTCTTGCAGCAGCTTTAGTTACAAAAAATAGAGAAATAGAACTTTTTCATGTCGAATCAGGTTTGAGATCTAGGAATATGATGATGCCAGAAGAAAGAAACAGGCTTGCAGTTGATACTATAAGTGATTATTTGTTCACTCCATCAGATGATGCTGTCCAGAATCTAATTGAAGAAAATATTAGCAAAGAAAAAATTTTTAATGTAGGGAATATAATGATTGACACATTAAAAGCTAACTTAGAAAATATTCTAAGTTCCAAAACTCATGTAATGAATGAACTACAAATAGAGCAACCCTATTTTGTAATGACCTTACATAGACCTGGAAATTTGACCAATTCAGTACTTAACGGCATTTTCAAAGCATTAGATGCTTTTAAAAAAGACTTTAAAATAATAATTCCTGCTCATCCAAGACTATCTCAATACATAGAAAGTAATAATTTGCAGTATGAAAATTTTGTATTCATAGAGCCTCTTCCATATATTAAATTTTTAGCTTTAGTCTCTGGAGCTGACGTAGTTCTAACAGATTCGGGTGGCCTACAAGAAGAAACTACTTTTTTGAATATAAAGTGTTTGACACTAAGAGAAGAAACCGAGCGTCCAATTACCGTATTAAGCGGGACTAATAAAGTCATTGGAGTAAACACGGAAGTAATAATTAATGAAATAAATAAATCATTAGGGAGTAAACTACCTACTGAAATTAAAATTAAAAACTGGGATGGTAAAACGTCTCAAAGAATTTATGAAGCTTTGTATTAGAGGAAAATGAGTAAATTTAAATATGATGTTGGGGTAATTGGTCTTGGTTATGTTGGATTACCTCTCGCCATACAAGCTACAAATTCAAAGCTTAAGGTTTATGGCTATGACATCAATGAGAAAAGAGTTTCTCATTACAACGATGGACAATCATCTATAGAAGACATTTCAAATCAAGAGTTGCAAAAGTCACTTAACGATGGATTATTTCTATCGGCTGACCCAAAGTACTTATCAGATTCTGAAGCAATCGTTATTAGTGTTCCCACTCCATTAACTGATTATCAACCAGACCTTAGCTTTGTCAGGAGCGCAGCAGAAACTATTGCTCAACATATAGTAAAAGAACAAATCATTATCCTGGAATCTACTACGTATCCAGGAACAACTGTTGAAGTTTTAGTACCGATAATTGAAGAGATTTCAGGTCTGAAAGCGGGAGTTGACTTCTATGCAGGGTATTCACCCGAAAGAATTGATCCAGGTAATGAAAAATGGAATTTTAAAAATACACCAAAAGTAATTAGTGGGATAAATGAAAAGTCTCTTCAGAAGATAAAAGCTTTCTATGAGAAGATTATAGACTCGGTTGTTTCAGTTGGAGGTACTAAAGAGGCGGAAATGGTGAAACTACTCGAGAATACTTATAGGCATGTAAATATTGCCCTTATTAATGAGCTTGCTATCTTATGCAATATGTTAGATATAGATATCTGGGAAGTTGTAGATGCCGCAAAAACAAAACCTTTTGGCTTTGAATCATTTAGGCCGGGTCCAGGTGTTGGAGGGCACTGTATTCCAGTTGATCCAAATTATTTATCATTCAAAACAA
>Ga0222716_10005100_pt1 | contig 10232 bp, 15 predicted proteins | sample C33_13DmetaG_FD_165044 | JGI IMG/M metagenome (GOLD analysis project Ga0222716, IMG submission 165044) | Estuarine water microbial communities from San Francisco Bay, California, United States - C33_13D | ecosystem: Environmental > Aquatic > Marine > Unclassified | place: USA: California...
AAGTCCGACTTTACTTGGACTAGGCCAAACAGAAGGTTTATTGCAGCAGGTATGTATTTACCGGCTTTGCATACACCCTGTTTGGAAGAGATAGCTATTGTACACGATTGTTCAGGCTCTATACGTGACGACGAACTTACTCAGTTTTTAACTGAAACTTCATACATACTTCAGGAACTTAACCCTGAACGTATTCATATGATTCAGTGTGATACTGAAGTAACTAGCGACGTAGAATACACCCGAGAATCTCTACCTTTAAAAGTAGAATACAAAGGTCGTGGCGGTACTATGTTTAGTCCAGCTATTGAATATGTAAATGAAAATCACCCAAACGTTGCTGCTATGGTCTATTTAACAGACCTAGAATGTAATGACTTTGGAGATGAACCTTGTTATCCAGTTCTCTGGGTAACTACTCAACCAGGAGAAACACCTTATGGAGAAATCATCGAAATGTAAAAATATGGCAAAAGAGTATGCGACATCAGTCTTGGTAGGAACTGCTGTTCTCTTTTTGCTATTTGGTATTGCGACTAGCATCCAATACTCATTAATCCTACTGGGCGTGGGCATTGGCCTAGGCTCAATATTGTATTTAATTTGGAGGATAATATGAATGCAAGTGTTGTAAGTGCGCTGACCACAGCGTTATGGATATTAATAGAAGCTATACAGTTTGGCTATATGGCTTATTTAGTGTGGAGGAATAAGAATGATCTTAGTGGGAATACTTTCCGCCCTAGGACTTCTGCTGCTAGCGCTTAAAGCTGGTGGTAAGAAGGCTATAGGACATGACATTTTTGTTGATGTATTAATTACTGTTACTCTGATGGTCTGTTTCTACGGCACATTCAGCGGTATGACGGCTGCCATGATTGGCGGCCTCACCGCGTCTATTGTGCTATTTCTTATGAAGAAAACAATGACCCATGAAAAACTAGTAGTTGAAAAACACAACAAAGTAATATTAACAAAACCAATGAACGTAAGTATTCCAACAGTTAAAACTAAATGGAAAACTGTTCAACCAAACTGGAGAAAATAATGACTAAAGAACAAGCTCATGATAATTTTTATGACAATTTAAACAATATAAGTAGTCTTGCTTTACAAAGACTAGACCCTGTACATGTTTTAGCAGCAGGCTTAGACTATTTTTTAGCGTCTGCATACGAATCTGCTCCTTCATTAAAAGAAGCAGAAACATTAATCAATGCATCTGTAAAAAGAGCAAAGGAGGAGAACAATGGCTAGTGTACAAATGTCACAAACATTACGTGAACAAATAACAGAAAATTATAGATTGCAATTAGAAAAAGCATTTCGTAAATCACACAACGTACAGCCAGCGATTGACGCAATTGTACACGGAATAATGGATAATAATTCCGAGTTTTCTAAACTTTGTAAATTGCAAGACGATTATAATGACGTAATTTCTAAAGTTAAATCTGATTATTCAGGTAACTTTAGTTATAACAGCACCCGCATATGTGACAACATTGTGGAAACATCAGTAGAATTAGGTATTGTATGTAACCCTAACAGACCAATTACTGATCATATGTCTATGTTGGATGATTGGAACGAACCCTATCTTGATACTGCATATGAAGACCAAGCTTTACAAAAACCTGGTTCTACTAACTATGTAGAAGGAGATGTCCCTGTGGCGTTAACAGATGTAGCACCATTTTATCAACCAATACAAACAAAAGTAACTTACGAAAAAGGTTGGTATCAAAATAAACAATATGCTCCACACGCATATAGGGCTTGGCTTATTACAGATCCAGAACTTTGTGAAATGTTATCACCTATTGGTTATATAGAAGCAGAAGTAGCCTCTAATCTAGAAAAGTTTAGTACTTTTATAGCCACAATAACTACTCTTAAAAAGTTTACTGATCTTTGGCCCGGTGGTAAAGACCTGGTGCCTGATGAGTATATGGCCCGTATGTTAGCTTCAAATAAACCAAGGGCTACTTCTACTGTTCCTAAACCAGAGCAAATAATACCTGACGAGTTGAAAGAACAAATGAATGAGGTACTATTAACTAATAAATTATTAGGAGATTAATATGCAAGCAGAACAAAACACTTGGCAATATAACTCAGACTACTCATATGAAGCAAATATGAGTAGTTGGAGAGACGCTGTTAATTTTGAACGTAAGCAATACAATGAAGTTGTACTTACTCAAGAACAAGCAGAAATGAAATTTAAAGAAGTATATCCAAAGGAGGATTATCATGGGAGCACTTAAATCAGCAATGATGGACATAGGGTATAAAGCTATGGACGTCGGTTTAGAAAAAGCTTCGCAAGAATATGCTATGTCTATTGAAGATGTTAAAGCATGTGTTATGTTTGCGAATGGTTTTCTTGGCACCTGGAACGAATTCCAAGAATCACAGGACAATAGAGTCCTTCATTAAACATACCAAAGAGTGGTATTAGTATAGCCCAAGTTTCGGTGTCCCGTCTTGGGCTATGCGCTTTTAATTTACGATATGTAAATCCACATTTCTAATGTACCAGTTGCTACATCACCTGCAGGAGCTACTTGACATGTAATGTCAATAGTATCGTCTGCACTATAGGTAACAGGAGCAAGGTTTGCATCTTCGTGATCTGTACCACCAGCTTGACCGATTGTAGAACCATCGATGAATCTGTCTGCGTCTGTAGCATCACCAACATCAAGTACTAAACCAGTACCAGTGTCTAAATCAGAAGATTTAATTTTAATGTCATGTACTGTTTCACCAGCAAAAACATCTACCATTTGATAAACATCAGCAGCATTTAAAGCTGCAGTTACGTTTAATTTAGCATATCTAACACCAACCGCTCCACTTGGAAAAGGTTTAAATGATTGATTTCCAGCTACCATGTCACTTGTAAAAGTTGCCATAATATTCTCCATTTGTATTATTACCCATTATTAGGTAATATCTATAGTCATAAAGACATAATAGTCTTTTGTCAAATTTAATTAAGGAGTAATTAAATGCCACCAACTCATGTATATGTAAAGCGCAACCCTGTGCATCCTTATACATACAACAATCCAGATGATTTACCTTACATACAATGGAAGTATGTAAAACTTTCTATTGCTTACAGTATGTACACCAGTAAGCAAATAGGTTGGGAACGTGCAAAACGTTCAGAATACGAAAACTGGTGTATAAAAATGAATAAGTTCAAGGAGGAACTATGAAAGTACAAATATTAATAAAAAACTGCAGACACGGCCATGACTACGAGGTCGTAAGAGCAGATGCTTTTTTTAACAACAAAGATTTAGAAGAAGATTACCGCCAAAAATCCGAAGACAGATGGCATGAAGAATTATTAAGCGACGGCGAACAACCTACCGAAGACGACTACGTTGAGTGGTACGGAGTCGTTGACCCAATACAATTAGAAGTACAAGGAGAACTATGAGTAACAAACAACTAATAGTAAAACTTCTTAACAGCATAATAGATGATGTAGAAAAAGGTGATTACGAAAATTTAGATTCTTTACTAACTTTATTAGTAGCTTTTGAAATACCAAGAAAAATTATGGAAGATTATGTAGGAATAGATTATGAAACAAGAACTTAAAAACATTGCTCAAATGTTAGAAAGCTTAAATGCAGATTTAAAAAAATTATGGAGATTAATATGCAAAAAATTTACTTAGACTTTGAAACTTACTATGACACCCAAGTAACACTATCTAAAATGTCAACTGTTCAATATATAAATAATGAACAGTTTAAAGTTTGGGGCGTGGGGATAAAGGTTGAGGATGGAGAAACAGAATGGTATAACGAGTGTGACACCCCGGCCATTTTGGAGCAAATCGATTGGGACAACGTTGCCCTCGTTTGCCACAATACTCTGTTCGATGCTTATATTCTTACACAGCATTTCGGATATAAACCGTCGTACTATTACGACACAGCGGCCATGAGCCGTGGTTTGTATCCGAACATGTCTGCAGCTCTTAAGAATTGCGTAAAAAGAGAGTTTCCTAACGATGAATCGTTAAGAAAAGGAGAGGAGTTAATAAATGCCAAAGGCGTGCGTGACCTGGATCCAGAGCTTGATGCGCAAATAGGGGGGTATTGTATACAAGATGTAGATCTTACGTACGAACTCTTCCAGAGTTATGCACGTGGATATCCGGACAAAGAATTTGACCTTATAGATCTTACAGTACGTATGTTTGTAGAACCAAAACTAATACTTGACCGTGGTTCGTTGACTACGTACAAAGATGAAATAGCCATCAAAACTGCAGCAGGGATAGAAGCTAGTGGTACAACTAGAGAAGTGCTTGCTAGCCAACAAAAGTTTGCTGCACACCTAGAAGAATTAAATATTACAGTGCCTACAAAGAAAAGCCCAACTACAGGTAAGCAAATACCTGCGTTTGGTAAAAATGATTCTGCGTACATTCAAATGTGTAATATGTACCCTGAGTACAAACACTTATGGGATGCGCGTGAACTTGTTAAGTCTCGTATAGAAGAAACGCGTGCGCAAAGATTTATTGATTCGTGCAACCCTGACGGCACATTTAGTATACCGCTTCGTTATTACGCTGCACACACAGGTAGATTTGGTGGTTCTGATAAAATTAACTTACAAAACCTTCCCCGGGGATCTAAGCTTCGTACGGCACTAATGGCCCCTCAAGGACAAAAGTTATTTATAGCTGACCTTTCTAACATTGAAGCACGTATGCTTGCGTGGTTATCTAAAGAAGGAGATTTGTTAGATGCTTTTGCTACAGGTAGAGATGTTTATTGTGAGTTTGCGTCTGAAATATATGGTCGTACAATTACTAAGCAAGACAAGCTAGAAAGGTACGTAGGTAAAACAGCTATTTTAGGTTTAGGTTATGGAATGGGTCATGTTAAATTCCAAGCTACACTTAAAACAGGTTCACCTTCTGTAGAACTTTCAGATTCTGCTGCTCAATCTATTGTCCAACAGTATCGTGCAATGTATCCTAATGTTCCTCAACTTTGGTCTGGAATGAAAGACATGTTATTTGAAATGATTACACCAAAATCAAATGGCATGAAATATGGCCCTTTGTTTGTTCGTCCAAATGCATTAGAGTTACCAAACGGCATGCATTTAAAATATCCTGATCTAACTTACACACGTGGAGAGTTTATATATAAAACCGAAAGAGATTATATAAGAACCCATGGCCCTAGACTTACAGAAAATGTAGTCCAGGCTCTTGCACGTATTGTAATTACTGACCAAATGTTAGACGTACAAAGTTTGCCACAAGTAGATATTGTATTACAGGTACATGATGAAATTATAGCAATTGGCTCTGAAACAGATTCAGATGCTACAATGAAACAAATAATAGAAATCATGCGCACACCGCCAGAGTGGTGTTCGGATTTACCGCTCGATGCAGAAGGCGGCGTAAGCCAAGTTTATGACAAATAAAAACTTAATATTAACAAGAAAAAAAGGCGACAAAGTTGTCGTGCACGATGGCGATCAAGTCTTGTGCACGGTAACCGTCACCGACATAGCTACTAGTCAATGTAAATTAGCATTTGAAGCAGACTCAAGTGTACGCATTGACAGACAGGAGATATATTTAAAAAAGGAGATTTAAAATGCAAGTAACATTTTTAAAAGCTAAAAAAGCTTTATCAAAAGAAATACTTAAAGAAGGGTCAAAACCTTACCCACTAGTAAAAAACTTTAGTTCATATTCAGATGACGTTTCACTAGACAAAAAAGGATTAACAAAACTATATACATTGCTTACAGAAGCTGCAAGCAAAGGACATTGTTTACACAAAGGTAATTTAAAACGTACTTTAGATAACGAACCCCGGGCGTTTATGTCCGACAGGGCTTCTACTACAGAAATGTTAGTGCTTGATGTAGACGGTTTACGTACATCTAACCCTGGAGACCTTCAAGCTTTAGCCGATAAAATTATTTTACAGCTACCTGAAGTATTCCATAACGTAAGCTACATTGCACAAGCTAGCGCATCTTTAGGCGTCAAGAAAGATACAGTATCATTACACTTGTTTTTCTTTCTAGACATGCCAGTTCACCCAAAAACATTAAAAGATTACATTCGTTTAGTTAATTATACTTCTGAGTTTTTAGCAGAACAGATTAGTTTATCAGCTAATGGTCAAAGTCTTACTTATATATTAGACCCATCAGTCGCAGATAACAGTAAACTTATTTATATAGCACCACCTAAATTTACAGGTGTTAAAGACCCTTTTCCAGAAGGAAGATTTGTCAAGGTTGACCGTAGTTCATCAACTCTCGAAATCTCCTCATCTTTAATTGGAGTTAATCCCGAAAGAGTTCATACTCTTGGTCTGCAGATTAAAGATAACTTAAGGAAGAAAAATAATCTTCCAAAGAGAGCAGGTAAAGTAGCTACGGTCAATGTTGCAGGTGAAACACAAGAAGTATTACAAAACCCAGATAAAATGACGATCCAAGTGTCGCGCGTGTCTGAACCTTTTGTTAACTGTAATGTTAATGGGGGCGATAGTGGAGGTTATTACTTTTTATTAACTAACCCACACTATATGTACAACTTTAAAGGAGAGCCTGTATGGGAAATAGAAAAAGCAGATCCTGAATTTTACAAAAGTATTTTTGATATATTTGCTGACCAACTTGACACAGAAGCAAAACAAAAACCAGTAGCTCTTAGAGACTTTTACACAGATACTTATTTTAATGGCGTATTTGATGAAACTAAACAGCAATTTAGTGATGATTACCCTCTTACTCCAACTAATAAAAACTCTATAAATGACTTTATGCGTTCGCATGCTAGACCTAACATGGACTATATACCTGACGCAAAAGTTGTATTCGACCCAACAGATGAAAAAGGTATTCAATTAGATGAAGTTCCTTATTATGTTAATTTGTTTCGCCGTACAAAATACATGCAGCGTGCAGAAGAAAATGTAAAAGAACTTACGTACGGTGAAGCCATACAAATCCAAAAGATTGCACCTAATTTTTATAAATTACTTATGCATACTTTAGGAAATGGTAAACCAGAATTTGAACATTTTGTTAATTGGTTAGCTTATATTTATCAAAACAAAAAGAAAGCAATGACCGCGTGGATATTTACGGGCATACCCGGCACTGGTAAAGGTTTGTTTGTACACAAAATACTTAAACCTTTATTTGGTGAACAACAAACTCCTATGCGAGCATTAGAAAATATAGAAGAACAATTTAATTTATATATGAGACAAGCTTTATTTCTAGTAGTTGACGAATTTCGTATGGCTGATTCTGGTTCAGTAGGTAAAATGGCCGACAAACTAAAACATCAAATTACAGAACCTAATCTTACCATCAGAGCAATGCGTACAAACCAAATCGAATTGCCTTCTTTTACAAACTTTTTGTTTCTTACAAACAGAGCAGATGCAGTTAAAATAGAAGATAGCGACAGACGTTATAACGTAGCACCAAGGCAAGAACAAAAAATAGAAGAAGTATATCCAGACTTATTAGAGAACTTAGATGTATTAGACACTGAACTTTATATACTTGCAGGAGTACTACAAAAGTTTCAAGTAAATGAACGTATGGCTCACACAGCTTTAGAAAACGACGCAAAAAAAGAAATGAAAGAAATTTCTATGTCTATTATAGAAGAATGTGCAAACGCTATTCGAACTCGCAATCTAGAATATTTTACAGATGTATTAGATATACCTCTTACAAACACGTTTGACGCTGGCGGGATAAGTACGGCACAAAGATATGTTAAATCTTGGTTATCTGATGTAGGTTCTGAACAAGTAATACCTCTTGCACACTTTAAAGTTGTGTATGACGCGTTAACTGACAGTCGTAATACATTGTCACAAAGAGATTTTTCTAAACGTATGTCCAGGCTTAATATTAAAACTGCACGTAAACGTATCAGCAAGGATCGTAATGCAGGTATACCACGCGGAGTTGTATTAACTTGGAAAATAGATAATAATGTTAGAAAGGAATTAATAAACGAACATTTCGACGAAAGGGATTTAAACTTAATTGACGGAGCAAGTAACACAGCCTAATCGTCCAGACCTTATCTCAACGGTTGAGGTCACGGAGGATCTTGAACTAGGACATGTACCAGCATGGTCTTACTCGGCCTTAAAAACCTTTGAATCCTGTGCTTACAGAACCTACATTTCTAAAGTAAAACGTATACCAGAAGACTTCGGCCCAGCCGCAGCTCGCGGTACAGAAATACACACAGAAGCTGAAGACTATGTACAAGGTAAATTACCTGAGTTACCTGACTCATTAAAAAAATTTAAAAACCAATTTAAATCTTTACATGAGTTGTTTGCGCAAGCAAAAGTAGAACTAGAAGGAGACTGGGGATTTACTATTGACTGGAAAACATGCGGTTGGATGGCACCTGATGTATGGGCGCGTATTAAGTTAGATGCGTTTGTACATGAATCAGAAACCTCTGGCCGTGTTATAGATTACAAAACTGGTAAACAATTTGGTAATGAGATAGCACACAGCCAACAAGCATTAATATATGCTATTGGTAGTTTTTTTAGATACCCCGACTTAGAAATGGTAAAAACAGAAATATGGTACTTAGACCATGGAACAACTATGGAGCAAGTTTACACACGTGACGAAGCTATGGTATTTATGCCCAAGCTCCACGAACGTGCTATTGAAATGACAACAGCTACAAAGTTCCCCCCAAACCCTAGCACTTACAATTGTAAATGGTGCACTTACGGCAAAGGTTATGAACCCTATTGCCAATGGGGTCAAACCTAAGTTATAATTAATTTACGGTATTCACCCAAATAACACAGAATACTGTACAACATGGAGAATGAAAGATGGACAATATACCTGTGCCTTACGAGCACCAACAAGTAACTACGGACTTTATCGTAGACAACCCAAAATGTATGATTACTTCCGACCCAGGAACTGGTAAAACTCGTGCAGTTTTAGATGCAATTAAAGATTTTAAAGGTCGTACTTTAGTATTAGCACCTTTGTCTATTTTAGAAGCAGCATGGGGCGAAGACATTAAAAAGTTTACACCTGCTCTTACATATGAAATAGCTTATGCTAAAAACAGACAAAAAGTATTTGAAACTAGTACTACAGATTTAGTTATTACTAACTTTGAAGCTGTTAACTTTCTTATTAAAAATAAAAAACTTCTTACTAATTTTAACACTTTAGTTATTGATGAATTTACAGCATTTAAAAATCGTACTGCAAAACGTAGTAAAAATATGGCTAAGTTATCTGATTTATTTGACAATAGAATTGCAATGTCAGGTACGCCTAATAGTAATACTATTCTTGATATTTGGCATCCTACATACATAGTAGATGACGGTCAAAGATTAGGTGCACGTTTCTTTGCTTTTAGAAACCAAGTGTGTACACCAAAATTTAATGGCTTTGCTAATGAGTGGATAGATAAACCTGGTATAGAAGAAACAGTAGCAGATTTGTTAAAAGATATAACAATACGATACAGTCTAACTGAATGTATGGATTTACCAGATAACATTGTACGTACTATTAATACTAAACTTACTCCTAATATACAAAAACAATATAAGTTACTGGCTGAAGAATCTGTTTTGTATACTAAAGCTGGTACTGTAAATGCAGTTCATGCAGGTGCAAGAGTTAAAAAACTATTACAGCTTGTTACAGGAGCTGTATATGATGAAGATAGCCTTGTTCAATTTATACACCAGGAACGCTATGACATTGTAATGACTCTTGTGGCCCAACGTGCACACAGTCTTGTAGCATTCAACTGGAAACACGAACGTGATGCATTAATAAAAATAGCAGAACGAGATAATATTTCGTATGCTCTTATTGACGGTTCAGTAAAAGCAGAACATAGAACTGATATTGTTCAAAGATATCAAGCAGGACAAATACAAGTGTTATTTTGCCATCCACAATCAGCTTCGCATGGACTTACACTAACACGTGCAAACACAGTTATTTGGTGTTCGCCTACATACAACGCAGAACATTTTCAACAATTTAATCAACGTATATATAGAGCAGGACAAACTCAAAAGACTGAAACTATATTAATACAAGCTAAAGACACTTGGGAACCTGAAGTCTATAAAAAACTAAATACTAAATTAGGGCGTATGGAAAATTTATTACAT
>Ga0222716_10005101_pt1 | contig 10232 bp, 13 predicted proteins | sample C33_13DmetaG_FD_165044 | JGI IMG/M metagenome (GOLD analysis project Ga0222716, IMG submission 165044) | Estuarine water microbial communities from San Francisco Bay, California, United States - C33_13D | ecosystem: Environmental > Aquatic > Marine > Unclassified | place: USA: California...
AATATCAAATTTAAACTTGTTATTTCCAGAGGTAGCTAAAACCGTATTGTTTTTATTGAATTCGTAACCTGCTGTTGTACTTATTTCATTTGAAATTTTTTCCCCAGGCCGAAAAGTGATAAATAATCTTGCGTCTCTTTTATTTTTTTTTGGTGCTTGTAAAACTGGAGTTGATTGAGCAAAACATACTTTGCCAGATGATTCTGACACTACCATTACTTCCCAATCTTTAAATTTACCGACTTTTTTCAAATCTTCCGCAAAAGAATTTGCCATAGAAATAATTGGAATAAATAATGTTAAAAATATAATTTTTCTAATTAGGGACATGGATTAGGATAAATTTTTTGTACTTCATTAATTTCATTTATAATTTCTTCTGTTAAATTTATATTTACACTTTCTATATTAGTTTTCAACTGCTCCATTGTAGTTGCACCAATTATAACAGAAGTTACAAAAGGTTGAATTTCCAAAAATTTTAATGACATTTGTGCTAAATCCAATTTATATTTTTTAGCCACTTTATAATAGGCTTCGATTGCTTTTTCTGCGTTAGGTTTGCTATATCTAGTCCAGAAATCTTTGTGAAGTGCGATTCTTGATCCTTTTGGTAATTGATTATTTCTATATTTTCCTGAAAGATAACCACAAGCGAGAGGAGAGTAAGCTAAAAGTCCCGATTGTTCTCTAACAGACATTTCTGCAAGACCCACTTCATAAGTTCTGTTGAGTAGATTGTATGGATTTTGGACTGAAAGCATTCTCGGAAGATTTTTACTTTGAGATATTTCCAAAAATTTAGACAAACCCCAGGGAGTTTCATTAGATAAACCAATGTGCCTAATTTTTCCTTGATCTATAAATTTTTTTAGATTTTCTAAAATATCTTCAAATTTAGTCCACTCGCCATCATCTCCGTGTTCATAACCTAATTTACCAAAAAAATTGGTGTTTCTTTCCGGCCAGTGTAATTGATATAAATCAATATAATCAGTCTTTAATCTTCTTAGACTTCCCTCTAATGCTTCTGTAATATTTTTTTTTCCAAATTGATTTCCACCACCTCTTACATATTCTCTCATAGGTCCACAAACTTTTGATGCAAGAATAACTTTATCTCTCTTATTGGTTTTTTCGAACCAATTACCTATAATTTCTTCTGTGCTACCAAAAGTTTCTTCTCTCGGAGGAATAGAGTAAATTTCTGCAGTATCCCAAAAGTTTACACCTTGATCTAAAGCGTAATCCATTTGCTCGAATCCTTCATCTTGAGTGTTCTGTTCACCCCATGTCATTGTTCCGAGACAAATTGTGCTTACATTTAGATCTGTATCACCTAATTTTTTATAGTTCATAGAGGTTTTATTGTATTAATATTTATTAATCTTTTAAGGTATCTTGAATAATTAGTAAAAGACTATTATATATAAAGACATTATGGAATTTAATAAAAAAGGAATTTTAGGTAGAGCTGCAGAAGCTCAACAGTCAACAGTAGTAATGGATGAAGGTTTAAGAGCCTACATGCTTAAAGTGTATAACTACATGGCAACAGGAATACTATTAACTGGAATAATTGCACTTTTAACATTTAAAATGTCAGTAGTAACAAATGATGCTGGATCAATTGTGGGCCTAACTCAAATTGGAAACGCTATTTATATGTCTGGACTTAAGTGGATTGTAATGTTGGCTCCTTTAGGAATTGTATTCTACATGAGTTTTGGAATTAACAAGATGAGTGCAGCTAAAGCACAAACAACATTTTGGGTTTTTGCAGCATTGATGGGTTTATCTTTATCTTCTATTTTACTAATTTACACTGGAATGAGCGTTACAAGAGTCTTTTTTATTTGTTCAGCTACCTTTGGAGCAATGAGTATTTATGGTTACACAACTAAAAGAGATTTAACTAAATTAGGATCATTTTTAATGATGGGTTTAATTGGAATTATCATTGCATCACTAGTAAATATTTTTTTAAAATCTTCAATGATGTACTTTGTTATTTCAATTTTGGGAGTTTTAATTTTTGTAGGCCTTACTGCCTATGATACTCAAAAAATTAAAAACATGTATGCAGCAAGTGATACAGGTGAAATTATGGGTAAAAAAGCTGTGATGGGAGCTTTAACCCTTTATTTAGATTTCATTAACTTATTTATTATGCTTCTTAGATTATTTGGTCAAAGAAGATAATTTTATTTTTGTAGTTTTTTCCAATTAGTATTTTTTAAAAGTATATTTAGATCAAAAGAATTCTTTAATATTTTACCATTAGTATCAGTTATTAAATATTTAAGGTTTTTATTCTTTGGTTTAAAATTTTTACATATTTTGTAAAGCGCATTTTCTGCAGCATTTTTAAAAACACTAAAGCCTACTTGTTTACTCGATATACTAAGTCCATAATCTTTCCAAGAACCTTCCGATACCATTTTTGCATATAAATCTAAAATAATTTTTAATTCATCTTTTTCAAAAAAATGTTTATCTTCTATATTTTTTTCACTGACGTTGTTAACAACTAGTCGTAAATTATTATTCATTAGTTTTATATTTATTAATTAAACCTATTTGAAAACCTGTAAAAATAAAAGTTATGGGTAATAAACCCCAAACTTTAAAATTTACCCAAAATTCTTCCGACTGTGTTCTCCACACTAATTCATTTAATATTGCGAGACAAAAGAAAAAATATACCCATCTTTTATTTAATATTTCCCAACCTTCATCAGTTAGTGAAACTGATTTTCCCATAAGTTTTTTTAGAACAGGTTCTTTTGTAAAATATTTTCCAAATATTAAAGCAAGGCCAAACAAAATATTAATAATTGTAGGTTTTATGTAAATAAAAACTGGGTTATTAAAATAAATAGTCAATCCACCAAAAAAAGTAATTAAGACACCGCTCAATAACGGAACTTTAGGTATTTTTTTTTCTAAAAACCACATCACAACTAATGCTATTATTGTCGCAATTATAAATGGAGGAATTGCAATTTTTAGATCTTTTCCACTATCGTAGTAGTAGAAAAAAAAAACTGCTAATGGGCCAAAATCAGTTAGAAACTTTAAAAAAAATTTGTTCACTTTAAAGATATTAACATAAATAATATTTATACAAAAATTATAAATTTTTCTTATTGATTTTTATTTTTAAATACCCATACTATTATTAATGCCAATTCAAAAAGCTAAATTTTCCATAGGAGATATCGTTAAACACAAACACTTCGAATTTAGGGGTGTGATTTATGATGTAGATTTTGAATTTAATAATTCTGAAGAATGGTATCAATCAATACCAAAAAATGTTCGACCTAGAAAAGATCAGCCTTTTTATCATTTGTTAGCTGAAAATGATGAGATTACATATGAAGCATATGTTTCAGAACAAAATCTTTTGATGGATGACTCCGAAGAACCAATAAAACATCCTTTAATTGAAGAAATTTTTTCAGGAAAAAAAGGATCTAGTTATTTTAAGCTCTCCAACTAACAAAAATCACTTTTTTAACACATTTAGTTCAAATCTTAGCCACAGCTATTCAATATAACTGATTTAATTCTGATCAAGAGTGTTATTTATTTACCCTTCGTTGTTATCTCCCTCTACATTCTTGATCAGATAACTATTTCATAATAAAGATCCATAAAATAAATTAAGATATTAAATATTAATGTTTAAATTTTTTGAACCTAACAAAATTTTTTCTATAACTTCTAAAGCTCCTAAGTATGTGCTGCTATTATTTATTATTACCCTTTCCATTGGATTGACAGAAGCATTAATACTATCTCCTGAAGATTATAAGCAAAGTCATGCTGTGAGAATTATGTATGTCCATGTGCCAGCTGCCTGGATTTCTCTTGGAATTTTTTCTATAATTACGTTTTTGTCTATTATTGGATATATTTTTAAAATAAAAAATTTTTTCCTAATTTCAAAAAGTTTAGCACCATCTGGTCTTGTGTTTAACATTGTAGCATTAGTTACAGGATCAATCTGGGGTAAGCCAACTTGGGGAACATGGTGGGCTTGGGATGCAAGAATTACATCTATGTTAATTTTAGCTTTGTTTTATGTAATGTATTTAGTTGCCTGGAGAATTTATGAGAATAATGATAGGGCATTTAAAATAACATCAATAATTACAATTCTTGGAATAATTAATGTTCCAATAATTAAATATTCAGTTGATTGGTGGAACACTCTACATCAGCCAGCTTCAATTAATATCTTATCAAAATCATCAATCCATGCTTCAATGCTCTTTCCATTATTGATTATGACTGCGGCATTTGCTCTATTTTCATTATTAATTTTTTTAATGAAATATAATACAGAACTGATAAAGATTAAAAATAAAGGTTTAGATAGATTATGATTAATGAAATTTTACTAATGAATGGATATGGACTATACGTTTGGTCAGCTTTTGCATTTACTCTTTTAAGCTTTGCATTACTTTATATAGTTATAAGAGTCCAATACACGAGAGAAAAAAATAAATTTATTTCTAAATTTGGAGCTTTAAATTCTGAAAGAGCATCTTTTGCAAAATCTCAAAGTATTAATAAAGAAATATTATCTAACACTTCAAGCATTTAACTTTTAGACCATGTATGGGCGCAAGGTTAAATTAAGATTCTTTTTTATATTATTAATTTTATTAACCTTAATTCTATCAGCTTTTCTCATTTTAAAATCTCTTGAAGAAAATGTGGTGTATTTTCAGTCTCCATCTGAAATTAAAACATTGCCAGAAATAGAAAAAAAAAAAATTAGAATTGGAGGAATGGTTAAAATCGGATAAATTATAATTGAAGCAAAAGAGATTAAATTTATTATTACTGATTTTAAAAATGAAATAAATGTAATCTATTCGGGAGCTATTCCGAATCTTTTTTCTGAAGGGAAGGGTGTAGTTGCTGAAGGATATCTTAAAGATAAAAGTTTTTTTTCAGCCAGTAAAATTTTAGCAAAACATGACGAAAATTATATGCCACCAGAGGTAAAAGAGGCATTAAAGGAGAAATAAATTTTGGCTAGTTTAATTGGATATTATTCATTAATTTTTGGACTATGTTCTTCTTTTTTTATTATTTTTGTTTCTATTAGAAATTTTAGAAATCTAAATAATTTCGACAATAAAATAATCAATTTAACTTTTTTACAATTTTTTTTTGTTATAGTGAGTTTTTTAAGTTTGATTATATCTTTTGTAGTTTCAGATTTTAGCAATGAAACTGTTTTTAATCACTCACATACTACCAAACCCCTATTTTATAAAATATCAGGCACTTGGGGGAATCATGAAGGAAGTTTATTGCTTTGGTTACTTGTATTAACATTATTCATACTTTTATTTTTGTTAACATCAAAAAAACAAAATAAAAGATATAGAATTTTGACTCTTTTATTTCAGCAGATAATAATTATTGGTTTTTTTATTTTTGTAATCAAAACTTCAAATCCATTTAATTATATTTTTCCAGTTCCAGATGAAGGATTGGGACTTAATCCAATTCTCCAAGATCCAGCGCTAGCTATTCATCCACCAATTCTTTATTTGGGTTATGTTGGTTCCTCAATAATTTTTTCATCAACATTAGCCGCAACATCTTTAAATTATATTGATAAAGAATGGGCAAAACATACTAAACAATGGGTCTTAGTGTCTTGGATTTTTTTAACATTGGGAATTTTATTAGGATCAATTTGGGCGTATTACGAACTAGGCTGGGGTGGATTTTGGTTTTGGGATCCAGTTGAAAATGTTTCATTAATACCTTGGTTGGCCCTCACGACACTGTTCCACTGTATTCTAGTTTTAGAAAAAAGATTGATTTTAACCTCTTGGGTAATCGTTTTATCAATATCAACATTTACATTGAGTATGTGTGGAACTTTTCTAGTTCGTTCCGGAATTTTAAATTCTGTGCATACTTTTGCTAATGATCCTGAAAGAGGAGTATTTATTTTAATTTTTTTATTTTGTTTAATATTTTTATCACTTTTAATTTTTTTCTTTTTTCATAATACTGAAAATAAAAAAATTAGTAATTTTTTTTGGTTTAGTAAGGAAACATCAATCTTGATTAATAATTGGTTTATGATGTATTTTCTTACAGTTGTTTTGGTTGGTACAATTTATCCAATATTTTTAGAAGTTATAACTTCCGAAAAGATATCGGTTGGTCCTCCATTTTACAATAAGCTGATAGTTCCTATTTTGATTCCATTTTTGTTAGTAATGGCTATTGGTCCCAAATTAAAATGGATAAAATCTGAATTACAAAATAAAATATCTTTAGTTCTATTTCTGATTATTTCATTTTTACTATCAATTTTCATAATAAGAAATTTCAATATAGGTTTTCTAATTAATACCATTTTAGTTGCATCGGCATTTTTTCTTTTTTTTATTACATTAAGAGATTTCTTTGTAAGAAATCTTAAGAATTTTTCACAAAATTTAGCTCATTTTGGTTTTAGTTTATTTATATTGAGCATCCTATTTAATAATATTTTTTCAACAGAAATTATTACTAATTTAAAAATTGGTGAAACACACGTAACAGAAAAGTTTAAAATAAATTTTGAAAGCATAAATCAAAAGAATGAGAAAAACTTTAAATCTATTGTAGGAAAGTTTAATATTGAAAGCATCGATGGTGTTGTTGAAATTTTAAATCCAGAATTGAGAATTTATAATCAACCAAATATTGTAACTAGCGAAGCTGATATCAAAACAAATTTATTATCAGATAAATTTATGACTATGAATTTAGTTCAAAATCAAGAATATTTTAATATCAGATATCAAATTAAGCCTTTTATGATTTGGATTTGGATTTCTGTTTTAATGATTAGTTTTGGTGGTTTAATAAGTTTATTAAAAAAAAATGAAAAATAAAATTTTACCTATAATTTTAACTTTTGTTTTTATAATAATATTTTTTGTTTTTTATAAAGGATTACAAAATTCTAATATTTATACCCCTAAAGTTGAATTTAAAAAAATTATTCCATCTTTTGAAGCAAAAATATTTGATAGTGATGACAAAATTAGTTCAAATCAAATTTTTAATAGAGAAAAATTTTATCTTTTAAATATATGGGCGTCTTGGTGTGTTCCCTGTAGAGAAGAACATCCCTATTTGATGAATTTAATGAAAAACAAAGATATAGAGATTGTTGGTCTTAATTATAAAGATGATATTAAAAATGCAAAACTCTTTTTAAAAGAATTAAATAATCCTTACAAAATTATTCTTTCAGATGATGATGGAATAATTGCTATTGAATGGGGCGCATATGGAGTGCCTGAATCTTTTTTAATATATGATAATAAAATTATTAAAAAAATTATTGGTCCAATTAACAATATTAGAATATTAGAATTAGAGGAATTGATTAAATGAAATCTTTAAAGTTTTTTCTTATAATCTTTTTTTTAAATTCAAGTTTTTCAAGTGCGTCTGAAAATAATTTAAAAATTAAAATAACTAAAAATTTACGTTGTCTAATCTGTCAAGGCCAATCAATATATGATTCAGACTCAAACTTTGCAAATAGTGTAAAAGTTCTAGTTGAAAAAAAATTAGATGAAGGTTTAAGTGAAAAAAAAATTTATAGTTATTTGAAAGACAAGTATGGTCAGTGGATATTATATGATCCTAAATTTGACAAAAATACCTATTTTTTATGGTTATTACCTGTATTCTTTTTTTTAATTGGGGGTGCAATAATTTTTAAATTATTTATTATCAAAAGAAATTAAGTATATTGCTCAATATGAAATTAAAAAAATTATATATAATACTTTTAATAATTTTAAGTTTTCTTCCAGTAAACGCTGAAGAGAAAGAATTAAATTTCAGCGATAATGAGTTTAATGTTTATTCTGGATTATTTGACTTTAGTGATGATGGAAAAAAATCAACTTTGATTGGTTTTCAACACCAAAATGAAAATTTAAATAGAGATACGTTTTTTGGTAACCTTTCACCAATTACTGGAGCCTTGATTACAGCTGATAATGCAGGTTTTGTTTATACGGGCGTGCAAGCTCAATACAAACTTGGTAATCTTAATATTACTCCAAGTTTCACTCCTGGATTGTATCATCAAGGGGATGGTAAAGACCTTGGTCATATTCTAGAATTTAAAAGTGAAGTTCAAATTTCTTTGAACATTCTTAAAAATAGTGAATTAGGATTTTCTTACAATCATATATCTAACGCAAGTTTAGGAGATAAGAACCCTGGGGCAAATAGTTATATGTTTAATTTTCTTAAAAGTTTTTAACATCCATTATGAATTTAAAAGATTGTCACAATTATAGTGACTTTAGAAAACTTGCTAAAAAAAAATTACCATCGCCAATATTTCATTATATTGATGGTGCTGCAGATGATGAAATTACCTATTCTAGAAATACAAGTGCTTTTGATGATGTTGATTTAGTTCCAAATGTTTTAAGAGGGGTCGAAAATGTTGATCTATCGACAACAATATTTGGAAAAAAATTAGATTTACCTTTTTACCTCGCACCAACCGCATTACAAAGACTTTTTCATTATGAGGGTGAAAGAGCCGTTGGTAAAGCTGCAAAAAAATTTAATACAATGTTTGGCGTTTCAGCTTTAGCAACTGTTAGTGTAGAGGAAATATCTTCAATGATTGATACCCCAAAAATGTTTCAATTTTATTTTCATAAAGATAGGGGCTTAAATGACTCTTGTCTTGAAAGAGCAAAGGCAGCTAAATTTGATGTAATGGCTTTGACAGTAGATACAATAACTGGAGGAAATCGTGAAAGAGATTTAAGAACTGGTTTTACATCTCCACCTAAACTTACATTATCAAGTTTATTCAGTTTTGCTACAAAGCCAATGTGGGGGATTAATTATTTAACCAAAGGTAAATTTGAATTACCCCATCTTCAAGATTATGTGAAAGAGGGCACTGACACTAATACTTCAATTGGAAATTATTTTTCTACTATGCTTGATCAATCGATGAATTGGAAAGATGCAGAAAAACTTTGTTCACAGTGGGGTGGTCACTTTGCCTTAAAGGGAGTGATGAGTGTTGAAGATGCAAAAAGAGCGGTTGATATTGGGTGTACAGGTATAATGGTTTCAAATCATGGTGGAAGGCAACTTGATGGATCAAGAGCACCATTTGATCAACTTGCAGAAATAGTTGATGCTGTAGGTGATAAATTAGATGTTATTTGCGAAGGTGGAATTCATAGAGGAACTCATATGCTTAAGGCATTATCACTTGGTGCTAAAGCTTGTTCTGGTGGCAGATTATATCTTTATGCTTTGGCTGCAGGAGGACAAGCAGGTGTAGAAAGAGCAATTGAAAAATATAAAGCTGAATTAGTAAGAGATATGAAATTAATGGGTTGCACTAAAATAAGCGATCTGAATAGAAATAATTTAAGGTTTAGACGATAATGAGTTTAAAAAACTGTCATAATTTTGAGGACTTCAGAAAGCTTGCCAAAAAAAAATTACCTTCACCAATATTTCATTACATTGATGGAGGTGCGGATGATGAGTCAACTTTAAGAAGAAATACTGAATCATTTAACGATTGTGATTTGGTCCCCAATATTCTGGCTAGTGTTGGCAAGCCCGACTTGTCGACTACTTTATTTGGAAGAAAAATTGATATGCCAATTTTTCTATCTCCAGCAGCAATGCAGAGGCTATATCACCCAGACGGTGATCAAGCTTCAGCTAGAGCTGCAGAAAAATTTAATACATTTTATAGTATGTCTTCAATGGGAAATAATACTATTGAAGAAGTTTCAAATATTTCTAGTGGACCAAAATTATTTCAGCTTTATGTTCACAAGGATAGATCAATTTCTGATGATTTAATAGAAAGATCAAGAAGATCTGGATTTGATGCAATGTGTCTAACGGTAGATACTTTAGTTGCAGGAAATAGAGAAAAGGACCACAGAACTGGATTTACTACTCCACCAAAGTTGACACTTCAAAGCCTAATGAGTTTTGCAATGCGCCCTAGATGGGTTTTTAATTATTTAATTGGAAAAAAATTTGAATTATCAAATGTAAAAAAAAAAACTGATAAAGGAACAAATATTGCTAAGTCAGTAATCGAATACATCAATGAACAATATGATCCTGCAATGGGCTGGAAAGATGCAGAGTATTGCGCAAAAAAATGGAATGGACCT
>Ga0222716_10005102_pt1 | contig 10231 bp, 21 predicted proteins | sample C33_13DmetaG_FD_165044 | JGI IMG/M metagenome (GOLD analysis project Ga0222716, IMG submission 165044) | Estuarine water microbial communities from San Francisco Bay, California, United States - C33_13D | ecosystem: Environmental > Aquatic > Marine > Unclassified | place: USA: California...
CTTAAATAGGAGAAAAGACTAATGAAAGATCAAACACCTTGGACTGGGAATGCCCAGGAAATTAAGGCAATAGATCACAAAATGTTAGAGATGTCTAAAATTTTAGAAGACTACATGGAACATAAATTTGATGTCATTACAGATAGTGATTGGTTTGCAGATCTAGTAGAAGAAAAGATCAGAAAACTTTTAACAGAAGAAGAAGCAAAGAGGGGGATATATAGTGATTAAAGAAGTATCTCTTTGTAGTGGTATCGGAGGGTTTTCCCTCGGATTTGAATGGGCGAAGTTCGCAGAACCAATAATGTTCTGCGACTTTGATGAATGGTGTAGAAAAGTTTTAAAAAAGAATTGGAAAGACATTCCAACTTATAACGATGTTAAGGAGATCGCAAATGACCCAAGAAGATTTATTTCAAGCAAAATCAACAAAGGAGAAAAGTGGGTACTCACAAGTGGATACCCATGCCAACCCTTCTCGGTCTCGGGAAATCGCAGAGGAGAAGAAGACCCTCGCCACATCTTTCCGTACATCCATAGAATTGTTGAACAAACAAGACCCACTTATTGTGTTTTCGAAAATGTTTATGGGCATGTCTCAATGGGACTTGACGAGGTACTCTTTGAAATGGAAAGGATCAACTACCATACGAGGCAATTTGTTGTTTCGGCTTCAAGTGTCGGAGCGAGACACAAAAGAGACAGACTCTGGATCATCTGTAAAAATGTGGGCGACACCGAATACAATGGATGCTCTACCTCCGAGATCGGAAGAGGGGACGAAGAAATTGCAAGAGGGTCACAGAAAAGGTCGGAAGAGACCGAGCAATCTAAGGGAGCAAGTGGACAAGAAGACAATGGCTCTTTACGAAACGAATTATCCAACTCCAACAACAAAGGGATTCGGTCATGCCTCGGAGGGAATGACATTGATCTTCAGAAAGAAAGTGGAGAGAGGAGAGATGACGGAACAAGAAGCTCAAGCAATGATGAACGGAGTAACTCTGAGACCACCTCGAATGAAGGAGTGGAAATATCCGACACCGAATGCAGGTTTAGTGAAACACAGTTACAACGGGAATCACGAATACTACAAGAAGAGATTGAGGGACGGCAGACAAGTGGACTTGGCTCACAAGATTTTCCAAGAGGAGGGAGACGGCAGACTCAATGCGAATTGGACGGAGTGGCTAATGGGTTATCCTATTGGATGGACGAACCTCGAGGAGTCCCAAGAGTCACAGTCGAACAAAAAAACAGACCCCAAAGATTGAGGATGTTGGGGAATGCAATAGTTCCTCAAATAGCAATGCAAATAGGTTTAGCTTTAAAGGAGGATATGAAAAATGATATATAATAGTCGTGGCTTTTTAGGTTTTAGTGTATATCACGAGACTGAAGATTGGGAAAAATCTATAACGGCAGATGCTATTAGATTATCCATTATAAAAAGATTAGCATCTATGGATGATGCAGAACTAATATGTGAGGTTCAGTTAGAAGATACAATCGAGCATGAAGAGGAGGTGGAGTTGAAATGGACAAACCAATAGACATAAAAAGAAGAGGTTATTTAAACTTCTTCAAAGATGGAGTAACTGATGCTTTAGTTAATGGGAGCAGAGATGAGGATAAATTATTCTCTGCTTACTATAAGCAAGGTTATGATTTTGGATTAGTTTTATATAATGATTTATATGGTAAAGATTGGGAGAATGAAAATGGCGTTTAATGAAATGAATATAGAAGATATGTTGTGCGATATGTATGACATAAGGAGAATGGCTAAGTTTACAACTTTTGATCAATCTCCTAAAGATTCTAACGGAACTATTTTTACAATTAAAGATTGTATTGATAATGTTATTGAACAATTGGAAGATCATGCAGAGAGGAATAATATTGAAGTTACTTGACTTCCCAGGTTTAATAATGCTAAACAGAAATTGCACGGAGCAATATCAGGAATTGCTTATGTTTGGTCGGAGAGTTTTGTCCTCCCCTTATCCTCTCCGACCACCTTAAAATCACCTTCAATAAAAGCAGATGGATGTTGTTTTCTTATTTCAGAGAGTCTGGCTACTATTTCTTCACGAGATAATTGATCTAACTGATGAGTTGTTTCTCTTCGATCTATAGTTAAGCCTCCAAGTGCAGAGCGTATCTTCTCGGCATTAATCGCAGATGAGAATTGACCTTCTGCCTCTGCTCCTCGACTTAAATCATGTAGACGTTTGAGTTGACCCATAAGGCTAACACCATATTTCTTTTCTCTAATCTCTCGGAGTTCTTTTAGATGTTCAGTTACCAACGGGAAGTCACGACCATTCAACAAAAGACTTGCAGTCTTATATGCTTGTCCTTCGGAATATCCTGCTCTTCTTGCACATTCGGCATTACTATAAATGCCTTCACACACAAGTTTGCAGAATTCTTTTTGTCTATTAGTAAGGAATTTTTCTTTAGCCATAAAAGTATAATAGGTTTTTTCTCATATTATTTCAATTCAAAACGAATAAAAATGTTTGCGGCTTCATCTTGTCCTTGTTCAAGTGTAACAAGTGTAACACAAAGTGTAACAGAATACTCTAGGTATACCAACAGTTACAGAGCTTTTGTTACAATGTTACAATGTTACACCTATTTTGAAAAAAATAAAAACAAAACAAAAAATTATGAGAGAAACACTATATGAAATTAAACTGCTTGACTTTTATAAGATTATTTAGGACAATTAATAAAAAACTAGGAGCTTACAATGGAAACTTTAGATAGAAGAGTAGACATGCCTATAGAAGAAGCAATCAACAGATTAGAAAGAGTAGTGTCTGATAATTGTGAAGATCTAAGAAGAGTAGACGGAGGTTATATCTATGCAGATGAACTTATGTCGGCCTGGAAAAAAGTTTTGAACGAAACAAGAATCTAAATGTTCAAAGCATTGTTATTAGTTTGCTCCTTGGTTCATGGATCGGGAGACAAGAAGAGTTGTTTTGAGTTACATGATATGGAGGCTCCGAACGGCTACACCACGATAGAAGAATGTATGGGGAGGATAGATGAGATGGTTGATATGACACGAGTCATGGTTCCTTTTCCTCATCAAGTTAAATATAAATGTGAAAAAATTTTTGAAAGGATATAAGGGGACAAATGAATTGTGTAAAGTGTAATAGTGCTACGTCTGTTGTGGATAGTAGACCTTTAAAATTCTGTAAGAAAATTCATAGAGAGGCATCTGCCATTAAAAGAAGACGTAAGTGTAATTCTTGTGGACATAGATTTAATACAATAGAACAACTCTTAACAGAAAAAACTGTAGTAAAAACAGTTGTTGTAAAAGAAAAAGTAAAGGTAAGTAAACCTAAAGTAAAAACTCGTGATCCATTTGATGATCCAAGTTATTTGGAAACATTAAGTGATTACGAACTTGAAGAATTAATAGGGGGATAAAATGAAATCAAGTACTAAAAAAATGTTAAAGAGTGCAAGTAAAAAAGATTATGTAATAGCAACAAATAATTATACGAAAGTTGATCCTCATTATATAGTGCTTTATACCAATGTAAGAAAAGTTGTTAGAGTAAATGCAGTTAATGAAGAAACGGCAATCGAGCGAGCATTGGCTAGAGAAATAGATAAGAACACATGGAAACACATGGGTTATGAATACATAGATACTGACTATGACATTGTTGAGGAGAAAGATTATGAGGCTCATAAGTACATTAATAAAGAGGTTCGAGGATGAGGCAATTGAATTTGCGTCTGCTGGTATGGAAGAAGAAGCACAAGACGCTCGAAGATTAGCTTCCAAATATACTGAGATGAAATACAATGGTCATACACATTCACTAAGATCGGAGATAAATGAAAAATGGAAGAAGAAAACTACGAATGGAAACGAGAAGAAGTAAAGACACATTGTGCTGCTCGTTGTCCAAGATGTCAAGGCACATTACAAACAATGGAAGTGCATGGACATGAGCAATGTGTTTTATGTCATGCTGTCATTGAGGACTGTTGCCAGGGTGCTCAATTAAAATGAGTGACAACATTCTTAAATTCCCATATAAAGTTAAGAGAACAGGTAAACCCGTACCTTTGGTATGTGAGTTGGCTGCAAAACAATTCGATCAAGTTTTGATTGTAGGAACAAATGTAGAAGACGGATATGTTCAGATGATCACAACTATGAAAGACCCAGCCGAGGTGCTTTGGCACCTCGAGTCTGCAAAATTTGGTATAATGAATGGACTTGAAGAGGAGGAGAATGATGAGTAAGCAGAATGGAAAAAAAGATATACACTCTAAAGATAGAGATAACGTCATCCCTTTTCCCAAATCATCCACACCTAGCAGTAGCAGTAGCGAAGAAGATGTGGGAAGTGGGGAGGGATACACAATCCATTTCGAACCAGATTGGGACGGATGGGGAGACGATTCAAAAGATAGCTAGGCTAGAAGGTTGGAAGAGAAAAGAAAGAAATGCTTTAGACGGATGGGCTGGCTATTGGGGACCCTTTCTAACAACAGAAGAAGAAAGAGAATTACCAGATTGGGATTGGAGTGGAACAGATGATCCTGAAGCCGTCAAGCCCGAAGAAAGATATCGGAATAAATATAAGGAAAGACATTCTGCGAGTTCATCGCTAACATTCATATAAGGGGACTATATGCAATTCAAGTACAAAACAAAGCCTTATGCTCATCAAGAGGAGGCTTTGCAAAAAAGTCACAACAAGAAAAATTTCGCATACTTTATGGAGATGGGTTGTGGCAAATCAAAAGTTTTAATCGACAATATATATTGGCTTTGGCAGCAGAAAGAAATTGATACTGCAATAGTTGTCGCCCCCAAGGGTGTGTATATGAATTGGAAGAACAATGAGATACCAATCCATTTACCCGATGATATAGATGCAGATATATATTTATGGAAAGCTAGTTCTACAAAAAATGAAAAGAAAAAATTAAGCGAAGGTGTAACCAAAAGAGATAAGTTTAGAATACTTCTAATGAATGTAGAATCATTCGTTACAAAAAAAGCACCCGTGTTCCTTGAATCGTTTACCCACAGAAGTGAATTCTTACTCGCTATCGATGAGTCAACAACAATCAAAAATGTAAAAGCAAAACGTACAAAAGCAATCATGAAGTTTGGAGAGACTGCCAAGTATAAAAGAATACTAACGGGTTCTCCGATAACACAATCGCCCCTAGATTTATATTCACAATGTGCTTTTCTAAGTAAATCTCTTCTTGGATATGATAGCTATTGGTCTTTCCAAGGAAGGTTTGCCATTATCAAACAACAAAGAATGGGCAGTATGAGTTTTAATCAAGTTGTCGGCTACAAAAATTTGGAAGAACTAACACAGAAACTAAAATTTTTTGCCCATAGAACAACCAAGAAAGAAGCCTTGGATTTACCCGATAAGATATACACAACAAGGCAAGTAGATTTAACATCCACACAGATAGATCAATACATAAGTATGAAGAAGACATCCGTTATCTATTTAGAAGATGGTAATATGGTGTCGGCACCCGAAGTGATGACAAGACTTCTTAGACTACAACAACTACTCTGTGGATATCTTGTGAATGATGATGGAGAAACAATAGAGTTAGCTAACAATAGAATAAGAGTCATGATGGAAGTCATCGAAGAAATGGATGGCAAAGTAATTATATGGTCAAGATTTCGTTACGATATAAAGAAAATTAAAAATGAATTAGCTAAAGCCTATGGATCGGGTTCCGTGGTCACTTATTATGGCGACACCTCTCAAGAAGATAGAGACTCGGCAATACATAACTTTCAAACAAATCCAGAGACGAGGTTCTTTGTCAGTAATGCACAAACGGGTGGTCGAGGTATAACTTTAACGGCTGCATCGAATGTGATTTACTACTCCAATGACTTTAACCTGGAGTCAAGAAAACAATCAGAAGACAGATGTCATAGAATAGGTCAACATAAACCCGTGCTATATGTTGATTTAGTGTGCCCCAACACAGTTGATGTACACATAGTTAAGTCCTTGTTACAAAAGGATAAAATAGCAAACAAAACATTAGGAGAGGAAGTATTAGAATGGCTAAAAGTATAAGATCGGAGAAACTAACGGGGACGGCTGGCGAACTTTTTGCAGCTTTCGAGTTAACAATGCTAGGAGTTCAATGTGACCTGGTTAAACAAGACGGTACAGATGTAGTTGCCATAAAAGGATTTGATGTACCCGTTGCTCAAAGAATAGAAGTAAAGACATCAACTCATACGAATGAAAACTACAAGAAAAACGGAAAGCAATATAGTTTTACAACAAGTAAAGGTAACAATCCAAAAAGACCATACACAAAAGAAGACTGCGATATATTAGCTTTGGTTTGTTTGCCCGAAAGAAAAATACAATTTCTTCCCGTAGGTATGTGTCGTGGTGTAACTAAAAAAATACACATGGATACATTCATTAATGATCCAGACATTACGGCAAGATCATGGAAATTTGCATTAGATAAAAGTATAGAAGAGACGAGACTATATTTGGAGTCTATGGAAAATCGTAAATTTATAGCTAATCTATATAAAGTACCAAGAAAACAAGCCGTATAAAAATAAATAAGAAATTATTTGACATTATATTAAATCATAGGCATAACAATTAAAAGGGAGAATCAAATGGATTCAGAAAAATGGAAATCAGTAGCAGTACCAATTAAGACTTGGAACATGCTAAAAGAATTGTCGCAAGACAATGATCGATCAATAGGCGGTCAGATTTCTTTTCTCACTAAGCAAGAATACATGTGGAAAAAGAGTCAAACAAATTCTATTGACAAGCAACAAGCTAGGGGTTAAAACCTTAGTTCCAATACCGAAGGGTATAAACTTTAAACAAGAAGGAGAGAAAGATGAGTGATGTGTTTTCACTGTTTGAAGAAGAAGCTGCCAACCCTCAAGCGTTTGATAAGGTTGGAGAAGATGGTACTAAAAGACTGTCTTCACTTATAAGGCAAACGATTGACTTAAATAAACAAGTCAAAGATGCCGAGCAATACTTGAAAGACTTGCAGTACAAAAAGCGAACTATTGATGAGGAGGACATACCTTCATTAATGGAAGAGCTTGGAGTACAAAGTCTGACAGTAGATGGCAACAAAGTCTCCGTAGATAAATTTGTATCAGCAAGAATTCCTGAAGATAGAAAGGCAGAAGCATTTAACTTTCTGCGTTCTATTGGCGAGGCTGATATAATTAAGAACGAAGTCGTTGTCAATTTTGGGATGGGTCAAGATAATGTAGCGGGGGCCGTGCTTGATGATTTATCAAAGCAAGGGCTAAATCCTGCCCAAAAAACCCACATACACCCAATGACTTTAAGAACATGGCTAAAGAATAGAATCGAAAACGGTCAAGAGGTCGATTACGATATGTTTGGAGTCTATGTTGGTAACCGTGCAAAAATTAAAGGAGGTCAGTAATGTCCCAAGCAGTAGCACAAAAAGCAAAGACAGAAGTAGCAGTATCAGATTTATCTTCATTACTTGAAGAGGAAGCTGGTGCTGGTCTTGAAAACTTCACAACAGACGATATGCAAATTCCTTTTATAAGGATACTACAAGCACTATCGCCACAATTAAACAAGCAAGACAGTATGTATATGAAGGGAGCCGAACAAGGCGACATCTTTAATACTGTGTCTCAACAAGTCTTCCGAGCAGAAGAAGGAATAATTGTTGTACCTTGTTTCTTTGAAAAGAAGTTCCTGGAGTTCGCCCTTAGATCAAGTGGTGGTGGTTTCATTAGAGAACTATCTCCCGATGATAAGGACATAACTTTAACAACTCGTGAAGGTGCGGCAGAAATTCTGCCGTCTGGTAATGAGTTAGTTAGGACTCATCAACATCTCGTGCAAGTGATGGATCCCGAAACTAAGTTAAGTTCTCCAGCAGTTCTTGATATGAAGAAGACACAGTTAAAAGTCTCTCGTAGATGGAACACTATGAAGAATGGCATAAGACTACCTTCGGGTAAGCCTATGCCTCTCTATGGAACTGCATGGTCTATTAAGACTATTGCAGAAAGCAATGATCAAGGTAGTTGGTATAACTACAAGGTTGATCGTGTAACTGAGATGACAAAGGAACTAGAGGCTATGATGTTAGAGGCTAGGACTATGTATCAAAGTTTTAGAAAAGGGGAAATTAAAATGGCTGCGGCTTCTGCCGATGAAATGTCATCAAGTCAGAAGGACGAAGAAATACCGTTTTAATTAACTGAGCCGTGGCTATGTCCTCCAAGCCACGGCTCTTTTTTCTATGGAGTGAAGAGTGAATTTAGCAGAAGAATTAATGAAAGCCTTTGAAGGTTTTCGATCAGCACATGGGCAGACAGAAGTGTCAACCCAACGAATGGCTGGTAAACAAAAAGCAAAATCTTACATTGTAAGAAATCCATTAACACTTGAATTAATGCAAAGACACATTGATGGTAAACAAGGTGTCGGTGCCATACCAATCAATGAAGATAACAAGTGTAAGTTTGGTGCTTTAGATATAGATCAATACCCTCTTGATCATAATGAATTAATAGATAAATTAGAGAAGTTCAATGTTCCGTGTATCGTGTGCCGTAGTAAATCTGGTGGTGCACACATATTCTTTTTCTTTGAGGAGTGGATGAATGCGAGCGATTTTAGAGACAAAGCTGCTGAGATTTCTGCAGCACTTGGGCATGGTCGGTGTGAAATATTCCCAAAGCAAGAACAAGTTCTTGTCGAAAGGGGCGATGTGGGTAACTTTATTAATTTACCGTACTTTGATTCCGAACAGACTTTCCGTTATGCGATCCTCAAAAAGGAGGGAACGTATAAGGATGCTTCGTTACAGGAATTCATTGAAGAGATACAAAAAGTCAAAACGAATCCGAAAGATTTCTTAAAGATACCAATCGGTGGGGCAGTCGAATTATATCCTAACTATGTTCCGTGCTTACGTTCATTAATGTCAATAGGTATATTCGAAGGGGGGAGAAACCGAGCTGCCTTTCATCTTGGTGTTTTCTTACAAAAAGCTTTTCCCGAAGATTGGAAATCTAAATTAGAAGAACATAATGCAAAAGACTTTACACCGCCTCTTACGGCATCAGAAGTTGTAGCAATACAAAACACATTAGAAAAAAAAGAATATCAATATTTATGTAAAGAAGAACCTATGTCTTCTCATTGTAATCAAGGAGTATGTAGAACTTTAAAGCATGGTATTGGTGTTGGATCTATGCCTACAATTAGTGGACTATCTGTTATCTTATCGGAGCCAAGACTATGGTTCGTGGATATAGGTGGGAGAAGACTTGAGTTAACAACAGATGAATTACAAACTCCAAGACTATTTCAAAGAGCATGTATGGAACAATTAAATTTCATGCCCCCGAAGTTAAGAGATAATCTTTGGGAAGAACAAATCAATGGATTACTAGAGAATTGTAATGAAATCAATGTACCCGAAGAACTTACATACAAAGGGCAGTTTATATCTTTGTTAGAAACTTATTGTACGGGGCGAGTACAAGCACAAACCTTCGAAGAGATTATGTTAGGTAAACCATACACCGAGGCAGAAGAGAATAAGACTTATTTTAGGCTCGAGTCTTTGATGGAATTTATGAGACAGAAAAAGTTTGACGTTTATACAAGAGCACAAGTGCAAGAGAGATTGAAAGAAATAAACAGTGGAGATAGTTCTATTGTAAAAAGATTTAAAACATCAACGGGAAATTCAAAAACAATTCGTGTTTGGAGTATACCAGAATTCGTATCAGAAGTAGAAATAGAACCCGTGAAGATAGAAGCAGGTGAGGCACCGTTCTAATGGAAGTATTAATAGCTTTTTGTATTGTATTGGTTGAGGCACCTAGAATAGATGGTGGTAAGTCAATATGTGGTTTTTATGAACCTAAAGTTGAGTTTAAAAGTAGACAAGAGTGTATGGCAGATAAAAAACTAATAGAAGATTATGTTGTTGAAGAAGCTTGGAAGATTCATCCCAAGGCAGTACGAATATATGCGAAAGGGATTTGTGGAGAGTAATGGAGACAGTAATTTTTGGACCCCCGGGCACGGGAAAAACAACAACCTTAATTGATATAATTAAGAAGAGTATTCAAGATGGAATGGATCCTACTAAGATAGCTTTCATGTCCTTTAGTCGTAAGGCTGCGACTGAA
>Ga0222716_10005104_pt1 | contig 10228 bp, 6 predicted proteins | sample C33_13DmetaG_FD_165044 | JGI IMG/M metagenome (GOLD analysis project Ga0222716, IMG submission 165044) | Estuarine water microbial communities from San Francisco Bay, California, United States - C33_13D | ecosystem: Environmental > Aquatic > Marine > Unclassified | place: USA: California...
CCGGTGATTTGCTTCGCGCGCACATGAAAAGTGGTAGCAAGGATGGTAACATGGTGGCGGAGATGATTAAGAATGGTCAAATTGTCCCGAGTGAAGTTACGGTGAATTTATTATTGGACGCGATGAAGGCGAGCGGTAAGAGTCGATTTTTAATCGACGGTTTTCCGAGAAATAAGGAGAACCGTGATGCTTGGGAGAGCACGGCGGGATACGATTGTGACTTTGTATTGTTCTTTGATTGTCCAGAAGACGTCATGACGAAGCGTTTGTTGGGGCGCAATGAAGGGCGCACGGATGATAACATTGAAACCATCAAGAAACGATTCACGACGTTTCGGGACAGCTCAATGCCGGTGATCAACTACTACGACGCCTTGAACAAAGTCTGCACGGTAAACAGCGACCAGTCGCCGGAAGATGTTTACAACCAAACGAAGGGATATTTCGCCAAATTTGCGTAATAACAAAACGAGTATTTATCAAAGCAATTTCACCTCGTTTCTTTACAATTTGTTTCGCGCGCGCTTAGTTTTTCAGTCTAGTTTTCATTCATATCGACATCGTCTAGTAGACGTGCCGAACGCAACCCAACGGTACCGAGCTTTTCGACATTCGCCTGCTCTTTTAAAGGATCAGGCGATTCGGTGACTTGGTTCGGCTGCACCTGGGCTACAAAGGCTCCGTGTTCCATAACTGGCACACTTCCCTCTGGAAGCTTCCAACCATTCGCAATGAACGCTCGAAGCAGTGGCCCACTAAAGTTCGTCGTCAAGCGCCCTTTAGGGTAGTGATGGAGCGCATGCGAGTCTCGTTCTTCGTTAGATTCGTAATATTCCTTCTCTTGTTCGAGAAGTTTGGCGCGATGGCGCCAATTTTCAACGAGCAACTCTTGCGCGTGATATTCACGTTGAAATCGGTCATTCTCACGCTCGTGCGCCGACCCCATCGCTTCTATTTGCGCCTTCAATGATGCGATTTCTGCCGCAGCTGCTTCCAAAGATTTATTCAAGACGGCGATATTATCATTCGCCGTGACTTGAGCCAAATCATTTTGTTTCTTGTATCCTTGAGTGATATCCTTGGCACTTTCAATCGTTTGCTTCAACTTGATATCGCTATGTTCCTCAAGACTTTCGGCTTTTGCCTTCCAAAAAATTGTTTGCGCTTCGGCTTCAGATGCAAGAGCGCGAAGAGATTCAAGTTCGGAATTCTGCGCGTCTATCTGTTGTTGAAATTCGACGAGCTTTGCGCTCGCGCTCGCCTTGGCGGCAGTGAGCATTCCGAATTCATCGAGCAGATCTTTCTGGCGAACGAGTTGCGCTTCAGCATTTTCAGCACGAATCATGGCTGCGGCAACTAATTGATCACTGACAATCTTCTGTTCCGCAGCTATGCGTTCAGCCTCGTTCTTGATTCGCTCGGCGTTTTCAATACACATTTCAGCATTTTCAATGGTCAACTTAACCTTGCTTTCAATGGTCTTTTCAACATCGACCAACTTAGACTCTGCTTTTGCGGCGCGAGTCAACGCGTCTTGCATGGTTTCCTTCATCGTTTTCTCTGCTTGCGTAAACGTGCTCACGAGTTCATTCTTCTCTGCAAGTTCTCGTTCAAGAGCAGCTTTTTCACTCAGAACGTGATTGTAATTCTCCAGAATTTCACTTTGCATGCGGATTTGCTCTTCCAACGTATTCTTACGCGTCTCCATCTCGGCGACTTTCGCTCGCTCGGAGTCAACGTCTTCTTCGTAAGACCACTTGAGTATCTTCAAGTTCTCAGCCATATCTGCGTCGTACTTTGACTCGAGTTTCTTCATCAGATCATCCGCCTTCGTCGCGCGCTCAGTTGCTTCACCCTGCGCAGCTTCGGCTCGACTCTTGAATTTGGCAAACTTTGCATGCAACTCCTCTTCGACGGCGCGTCGCACGCGCTTCTCAATTTCTCGTTCCACCGTCGTGTACATTTCAATCCTGTCCTTTTCGTTCGTCTTTGCAAGTTCTGCACTCGCCTTGACGCGTTCAATTTCAATCCGCAGCGCCATATTCTCCGCTCGCGTCGCTTCGATCGTGGCCGTCAACGCGCGCTCGAGTTGTTTTCGATCCATCAACGCCTGGTCCAACAACCCGGCGAGCGCTCGATTTCTCGCGTCGCCACTGAGCTCCTTTGGCTTCTCTTCCGTCGCCTCCACATCCGCCACCGCCTCTTGCTCCCATATTTCATCCATATCGAGCCCATCTTCTTTACTATCAACATCTGGAGACGACGAATCACTCGTGCGTCTGACCAAAAACCGTTCCCGTCGGCGACTCGGGACGCCAGCGTAACCGCCACCCGTCGCCCATCGCACCCATCGCCCCGCCTCAACCGCCGTCCCGCGCCTTCGCGCGCGAATGCGCGGCGTCAACCCCACAGATACGACATTCGTAAACATCTCGCCGCGCCGTCGTCGCTCGCGCTCGCTCAGTCGCGTCAATAACGCACGATTGTCCCGGTCGAGACGTTGCGCTGGCACCGAGCCGTGCCGCGCCCAGCTCACGTCGCGCGTCGAGCCACGCGCGCGCGAGGGACACCGAGCTCGACACAACGAACGAATTCGTTTCGCGCGCGGCGAGCGACGCGTGTGCGCGGAGACGCGACGCGCGGTGCGTGCGAGAGTGACGCGTGACGATCGGCATGTGACACTCTGGCATGGTATTAAAAAATCAACGCGACGAGCGCGGGCGAGCTACCACACGTCGCGCTCAGACAACCTGCGCGGCGAACGAATAACGCATAGAATCGGTGAGAAACACAAAGGGAGTTGTTGTGAAAACTAAAAGAGCGGGCTATGTGATGAAGAATCGGGGGAATAAATGGCGGACGAAAGGCTATTGCGCGACGCCGGCGGCGGTGAAGGCGTTGATCGAGCGGCCCAAAACGTCGCTCAAAATGTACACGCCGAATAAAAAGACAAACGGGGATAGCGCGCCGAGTGCGCCCGATGCGATGCCGCCGTCAACTACCTTGGATTCTTTTGCGGCTAAGTTTTCTGGGACGTATTTAACGGATACGCTGTTGACGCAGTGACGCTCCATGGTGGGCGTGAGGCCTTCGTTTTCAAAGACGTGCCCGAGGTGCCCGTCACACGCGGCGCACAAAATCTCCACGCGACGCATGCCAAATGCGTTGTCGATTTCTGTCTTCACCGTTCCTTCGTAACACTTATCGAACGCTGGCCAGCCACATCCGGAATCGAATTTGGCTTGCGCGCTGTACAACGGCGTTCCGCACCCGGCGCACACAAAGTGCCCTTCTTTCGGATAAAACTTATCGTACACACCCGTGCGCGCGGGTTCCGTGCCCTTCTTACGCAACACTTGGAACTCCATTTTGTCCAAAGACTTGGCCCACTCGCTGTCGGGCTTATCCACGCGCGTGACGTTGACGAGCTCGTCAGACGACGCCATGACGACGATCGCGGAGCGTCGCGCTGCGCCGCTGCGGGAGACGGTGGACGACGACGCGAGACGGTTTTGGGTCGCGCAACGAGTCGACGCGCGAGTGTTCACGTGCGTGAGTTGGACTGCGCGCGTGGAGAACATCCGAACGTGAACGCGCGAGGCTCGTTGTGACGTTTGATTTTATCCATTCGAGTGGGCTACGAAGGCGTCGTGCGTTTCGAGTCTTCGTGACAACGTCGCGGGACGCGGCTAATCTATTGTATCTAATGCATCGCCTCAACAACAGAGAACGAAAGTGAGAATAAATGCGATGATGAAGGTTGAGGTGGTGAACGCACGGCCTGTGGCGCTGTGAAAGTACACGCACGCCTCGATGGTGTTGGAGCCGGGCGTGCTGTTGAAATGATACAATGGACATCTGTCGCAACGCTCGACCGCTTTAGCACCAGTGTCCACGCCATACGTACCCGCAGGGCACAAAGTGCAATTTTGTAAGCCCTGCTCGGCGGCGTATGTGCCAGGCAAGCACTGCGGGCAGGCGCTGAGACCGCCAATCGAAGCCGTGCCGAGAGGACACGGCAGGCAAATGGTGTCGTCGCCGACAGTCGCTCCGACGACGGAACCGTACGTGCCAGGCTTGCAGTCTTTACAGATCACCAATCCGGGTTCATCAGCGTATTTACCAGCGGGACATTGTGTGCACTGCTGCGTGCCTTCTGTAGCAGAATACGTACCAGGTGCACAATTAAGGCAAGACGTCTCGCTCGTCGCGCCGATGGCTGTGCCGTATTTGCCCGCCGGGCATCCAATGCATTGCTCTAAACCTATAACGTTAGCATATGTCCCAGCAGGACATTGTGTGCAAGCAACCGAACCCGAAATTGAATACGTCCCGATTTGACAATCGTTGCAATTATCAGGACTAGTATTTCCTTCTACAGCCGAAAATGTACCAGACGGGCAATCCGTACACGCCGTGAGAGCAGTGTCGTTACCGTAAGTACCCGCCGCACAATTCGTGCACGCTGCAGATCCTTCAACATCAGAGAATGTACCAAGTGCGCATGCTTCTACGCTATCTGCCGACGTCGATCCCGTCCCTGCTAGAAAGTAACCAGCTGGAGCTGGCTTGCACTCAATCATGCCGAGCTCGTCGGCATACGTACCTTCCAAACAAAGAGTACACGCGGCGCTGCCTGCAACGTCGGCGAAACTGCCCAAGTCGCAGAGAATACACGCATCACTCGATATTGAGCCCTGGAGGGCGTTATATGAACCTTCTGGGCAGTTAACACAAACGCTTGCTCTCGTGATAGCGGAGTATGTGCCTGTTGCGCACAATGTACAGCTTGCCGTCCCCTCGGCGGTGGACACCGAACCGACCGGACAGTCTTGACAAGCGTCTGCAGAAGTGCTTCCAGTGAGAGGAAGTTCAGTACCAACCGGGCACAATGAACACGTAGCTGCTCCGGGCGTGTCACTGTACGAACCAGCAGCGCACGGCGTGCATTCAGTGCTTCCCGCCACTGAAGAAAATGTTCCAACCGGGCACTGCTCACATTCGGCTTCAGCAATCGCACCGTACGCTGTAAGAAATGTACCCGCTGGGCAAAGCTTACACTGATCCGCTCGTGTTTCATCCTGGTACGTTCCGGGTTCGCACTGCTGACAAGCTTGTCCAGCCAATGCAAAATACCCAGGTTGACATTCGTCGCAGTCATCTGCAATCGCCGCGCCGTAGGCAATCGAGTACGTTCCAGCACCACACCCAATACATGCGGAGGTATCCGTGCGATCGGCCGGTCCATATGTGCCGGGTGCGCAGTCAATGCACGCGCTCATACCTGTGAATTCCGCGTACTTTCCTGCGCCGCAGGCGTTGCAATCTGCAACTGAGGAACTTCCAACGTTTACGCCATACGTTCCAGCGGGGCATGGTTTACAAGACGTCTGTGCGATTTCGTCTTGATACGTACCAGACTCGCACAATGTGCAGAATTGTGCATTCAATGCAACCGAACCACGAGTAGCGGTATATGTTCCAATTTGACATTCTTGGCACGCGGCGTCGAGACTTGCTCGTGCCGCGACAATGACACCGTTTCCTACGTATCCTGCAGGGCACTGGGTGCAGGAAGACGCCCCTTCGATATCGCTGTACGTACCATCGGGGCACTCCAAACACTCCGATTGACCACTCGAAGGCATATAAAATCCGGGTTGACACGATATACAATTGTCTACGGATGCCATAACGGCGCTGGCATTGCCAATCGTGCCGCGGGGACAGGCAATGCACTCCGACAACCCACCGGGAGAGTACGTCCCCAAAGGACATTCATCGCATGAACTCGCTCCGGGCGCGGCAGAATAAAAGCCAGCTGGACAAGTCGAACACTCTGACGTTCCGGTGCTTTCTGCAAATTTGCCGGCCGGACATTTTAGGCACGCCGTAGCTCGTCGCGCGCCAGTCGTTGGGTTGAAGGATCCTTCGTCGCAGTTCGTACACGAACTTTGCCCCGAAATGACTTGATAGGTTCCCGATTCGCATGGCGTACACTCGGAGCTCCCCGAAGATGCACTGTAGCTCCCCTCAGGACAGTTCTCACACTGTGATTCGCTCGTAGCGCCTGAAAATGGTACGAAAGTACCAGGCGAGCAACCCGTACACGCATCGCGTCCAACAATCTCAGCATACGTCCCTCTTTCACACAGAACACATGACGAACTACCGGTCAAGTTTTGATACTGCCCTTTTGGGCATGCCGTGCAATCGAATGAGGTAAAATCATTCGTAAAGTATCCCGCCGAACACTCCACGCACAAACCAGAGTTTGTGTCGCGTTCGGATCCAACGTTACACGATATTCTTAGTGCAAGTGATGACCCTCCGATGGCCACGGCCATGGAAACTTGTTGCACGCCTTCCACAATTACAGGTGATGCAACGTACTCCACCTCGCCATACATGCCAATGTCAGCTATGGCAAGATACCCTTCAGAGTAGGGGCGAGCGGCGCCCATGACCGCGGCTTGAAACGACGCATGTGCGGCACCAACACCACCGCTTAGATCGGGCGTTTCAACAAAGTCATTGAACAACACACTGTACGTACTACTATCGGCTGCAAGCAACCGTCGCCGGGATGTAGCGGCCGTTTGCTTCCACCCTCGAAGTGTTAGCGACAGGTCGTACGCCGCGTTTTCGGCTGGACGCGCCTGGAGTCCGAGCTGACCGAATTCATTTGAGCCCCAGGTAAACACCTCGCCAAAATCGCTCACGGCTATTGTGTGCGAGCGACCGCATGAAACCCATGAAATGTTCACGTTCGCATCAGCAAGCGCACTAACAAGAACTGGAGAGTACCTGTTCACTCGGTCATTGTGCCCGAGCTGACCATACGTATTCAATCCCCACGTGTAGAGATTACCATCTGAGGCCACAGCTGCTGCATGAAACTCGCCGGCGGCGGCGAATATGATTTCAACACCATTAAGTGTTTCAACCGGACGCGGAGCGACCACACGGCGCGGGTCTAGATGTACTGTTGAACCAGTACTCCCGTGACCGAGTTGGCCGGTTTCGCCCAGCCCCCAAGTGTACAACTGCCCTCCCGCCACGCTGGTTTGATCAACGTCTGTGATTGCCATCGAATATCGTGCACTCGCCGATATCGATTTGAACTTGATCCCACCAATCAGATTTGTTCCAGAGCTGTCGTACGCAAACGGCAGATACATTGGCGAATCTGTGTACGCCATTTCTGGCGCATTTGGAAAGGAACTGCACCCACCCGAACCATCCCCATATCTGCTAACTTCGCACGGCTCCAGACCGAGCTGCCCATCTAAATTACTACCCCATGCCCATATGTCACCATTTGATGTAAGTGCGAGTGTGTGCGAAGAGCCGGCGGCGATGTCGCTGATCACCAACGTTCGAAATCCGTTGTTTACGACGCGCGCCGGAAGCGACTTGTTTCTCGCAAACGCTTCAGAATGCACATACTGCAGCGCCCCAGGCGTCCATCCTCGGCCAAGTTGCCCTTCGCTATCACTACCCCAAGTGTACACGTACCCATCCTTACTTAACGCGGCTGCATGTTTCGTGCCCACGGCGATTTTGACGACGTTTGTCAAATCGCCAATGCGCGCAGGAGTTTTGGACACCGTCTTCGCCCCAGAACCAGTCGTCTGCAATCCAAGAGCGCCACTGACGTCGTAGCCCCAGCCCCATACGTAACCCGTGGTATGCTCGATGCCAAAAACCATCTTTTCCGCGGCAGCAATGTAAGTAAACTGTTTCACTTCTTCAAAGTGCGCATTCGTCTCTGGTACCACGGTGGGATTCGTGTGCCCGAGCGCGAGCTGCGCAACGCTATTATCTCCCCACCCATACACCACCGCACTCGAACCTACAACTTTAGGGAATTGTCCATTCGCAGCCGCGTCCTCAGCACTGAGCGGCAACGTCGGATTCGACCACCAATCCACGGCGTCGACGGTGCTGACACCCGTGCGCGTCGTCCACTTTGCCGAACACGCGCGAAGAAAGCGCGACACCGTCGAATCGTACACATTGATCGAAATCGTCAGCGTACTCTCTGCGCTACACAGCCCGTTCGAATCTCGCAAAATGTACGTCACGACGGTCGAATACGACGTTTCCGTCGGTGAGTCTACGCACGGCGCCGCGTACGACATCGTCGTCTGTCCCGAGAGCACGCGCGCGGTGACGTCGGGACTACACGCCTCCGTCGTCGCCGATGGTAACTCCGTATCCAAAGCATCAACGTACGTGGCGCCTAAACTCGCAACCGTGACAATCAACACCTCCATGTCGTGTCCGTCGGCATCCGCGCCCGGGAACGTCACCGTCGTTCGCGAGCCCTCCGCAACCGTCGTCGTCGACGTCCCCGACGGCACCGTCGGCACCGCCGCACGCACCGCCCCCGCGCACACGCACAGCACAACGCACGCCATCATCACCGCACCCGTCATCATCCTCACGCGCGCGCGCGCGCGACGCCCCACGCGCCGCGCGGCATCGACGAGCGCGCCTGCTCCAACCGACACTTGCTGCGGCGGCATGACGACGCGCGCGCGTCGCCGCCGTCGCCGTCGCCGAGCCGACCCTTCTCGCGCGGTGTCAGACGACGCACGCATCCATGTCGCGTCGATGCGCGGTGCGGTCGTCGGCGCGAGCGCGGCGACGTGTGCGGTGCGCGGCGACGTCGCCCGCGGCTTTTGCGCGCGCGCCAGTCATCCACGCGCGCGCCATCGGTCGCCATGGCGTGCGCGCCCGGCCGCGGCAAAGCGCCCAAGATCAAGCACCTGTGTGGCGTGCCCACGCTGCGTCCCGACGCGGCGGCGCGGACGGCGGCGGCGGCGCCCGAACGATGCGTGGATGCGTCGCGCGCGCGAGCGTTGTCGGCGAAAAGCATTCTCGTGATCGTGCACGGGGGGAAGAAACGCGCGTCGCGCGCGTTCGTGAAGGACGCACGGGACGTGGAAATGAAGCTCGGTGAGTGTGGGGTGTCAACGGAGTTCGTGGAGACGACGTGCGCGGGGGATGCGACGCGCATCGCGCGCGAGCGAGACTTGTCGGGCTACGACGCCGTCGGCGTGATGGGGGGCGACGGGACGTTTCGAGAAGCCGTGGAGGGGCTGTTGTCGCGCGGCGATTCGACGAAAGATTCGACGCCGTTGTTTGTGTTTCCGTGCGGCACGGGGAACAACTATGCGCGCGATTTGGGGGTGAGCACGGTTGAGGATATGGTAAAAAAAGTCAAGGCGGGTCGAGTGGCGCCCGTGGACGCCGTGAAAGTGTCGCACGGCGCAGATTTCGCAAACGAAACGATTAGCATTAATGTCGTGACATGGGGCATGGCTCGCGATGCGGCGGAGACGGCGGAAGGCATGCGTTGGCTCGGGCCATTGCGGTACGACGTCGCCGGAATGTTTCACATTTTGATGAACAAGAAGAACTTTGCGACGATTGGCGTAAGCAAAGAGCTCAGTGGTGCGATGAGCGAAGAACAACAAGAAAGTAACGAGTATTTGATGATGTTTGCGCAGAACACTCGTTGCTCTGGTCGCGGATTCACGTTTACGCCGCTCGCGCAATTGGACGACGGGGAATTCGACGTCATGACGTGTCTGAAGACGTCGCCGTTTCACACGAAGGGACTCTTCGACGCCACGAAATCGGGCGGCGGACACGTCGAGGACCCGAATGTGGCGTATGTGAAAGCTAAGAGGTTAACGTTGAGCACGCGCGAGCCCGAACGGGTTGGGATTGATGGCGAAGTAACGGTCGAAACGCCTGTCAGATTGACGGCGATGAAACACGCCTTCTTGACGTTTGTGTAAGTGAAGCGTAAAGCGTAAAGCGTAACTGAACCTGTACATATATTTAATCTCTCTACCGGTAAATTTGTAATTATTAGTTGTCCAATTTCATCGCACACAACCACGTATCGTCTTCTTGCGGAAACATCCACCACGACGAATCGTCGGCTTCTTGCATGCACGTCGTAAACACTGGTGGGTACATCAATTCGACAACTCCGGCGGTGATGGAGAACCGCACTTGGTGACGCTCTTTCCAGCGATAGAACAACTTTGGTGATGGAAGCGCCTGGAACACGTGGTCGCGGCATTCGTCGTTACTCACGAGATACGCGCCGTCGCCAGCGTGCACAGCGGCGTACAACCAATACCAATCGTCGTTGGAGCCGTGCGCAGTGGTGAACAATTCTTGCGCGCTGTCCCATTTTTCGAGAAGT
>Ga0222716_10005106_pt1 | contig 10227 bp, 9 predicted proteins | sample C33_13DmetaG_FD_165044 | JGI IMG/M metagenome (GOLD analysis project Ga0222716, IMG submission 165044) | Estuarine water microbial communities from San Francisco Bay, California, United States - C33_13D | ecosystem: Environmental > Aquatic > Marine > Unclassified | place: USA: California...
CCTCCGGCGCGCCCGTGTAAAAGAACTCGGCGTACGCCAACTTCGTCGCGCGGTCCATGCACTGCGTGTGCAACAAATACTCCCGCGCGGCGTGCACCGCGTCCCCGCGCGGCGCCGGCGCGAGGAGCGGGCGTCCATGCCCCGGGTTCCACGACGCGCCCTCGAGGTTCGTTCGTCCCGCGAACGCGCTCGCGCACGCGACGACGCCGACGACGCCGACGACGCCGACGCCGACGCCGACGCCGACGCGCGATCTCGGCTTCTCTCGCGGCGCGAGCAAGGGCGTCGTGACGTCGTCGCGCGTCATCGGCGGCGTCGAGGGCGTCGGAATGGCGCGCCAACACCCGGTTTTTTGGTAAAGGGTGTTACACCACGAGTCGTGCGGCACGACGCGACGCGACGCGACGCGACGCGACGCGACGGACGGGACGGACGGGACGGACGGGACGCGGGAGACGATGTCGTACGGCACGACGACGTCTGACGTCGAGGGCGCGGCGAGCGCCGCGACGACGACGACGACGACGACGACGACGCGACGACGCGGGGTCGGAATCGTCGGCGTCGCGGTCGTGGCGTTTGGGTTGTTTGCGCTCGCGATGCGAGGAGGAGGACGGATCGCGGCGATGAAGATCGAGGACGGCGACAGTGATGGCGACGCGCACGCGGACGCGTCGGTGGCGCCGGGTCCGGCGCCGGACGTCTCGTGTTTGGAACACTGCGGCGACGCCGTTCACGCGAAAGCGATGAGTTTGATCGATATGGGGGATTGCGACGCTTTGAACGGCGTCGATAAGGCGTGCTTCAATCGGGCGGGGTGCGACGTGGCCAGGGAGGACGCGAATCGCGTTTGTCCGGGGACGTTTGCTTGATGAGGCCGATACCGGAGCGAGGCGATATGCGTAGCGTCGACGGGGCGGGCGCGACGACTTTTTTGATACAACGCAACGACTGTTTACTAATCTTCGTCGCTCGCCTCGTCGTCGCTGTCGTCGCTGGATGCATCCGGGCCTTCGAGCTTGTCGAGCATGGCCATGAGTTCTTTTTCGGTTTCGTCGTCGACGCCCGCGTCGACGTCCTCGGCAGACTTACCTTCTTCAAACGCCAACTTCGCGGCATCTCCTGCAGTACGATTAACATCGATGAAAAAGCCACCTTCGCTCTGAGCCGCAGATTTGAACAGCGTACGCATTTCGTTCCATTCGTTGACGATGCTTTGCAGCGCCTTGATGGAGGCGACGGAGAGCTCGACGGACATCGCGCGAGCATCCGTATTATCGATTCCAGACGACTCCGGAACGTGCATGAGAAGCACCTCAGGCGCAGGTGCGACTGACATGTATCGCGCCACAGCCGAGGACCTCTTACGTTTACCAGCCTCGTTCAAAAGCTTGATGTATGCTCGAGCGACTCGCATGACGGCAAAGTACAACTTGACTTGCCCTGGTCCGCTGCGTTCGTCGTCGTCTTTACCCACCAGCGACAGCGCCTCGGTGAGATAGTCGGTATCGATAAAGTCGGACTTATTAAATGTAGACTCTGCAATACTGGTCGTCGATACTTCAGCCCCCGCGTGAGCGAAAGCTTCCATATCGTAATCGTTCACCTCTTTGTTGGCATCAAATTTCGCCTTTGGTGGTCGACGCAAGAGCGCCGGAGGTACGTTCTTGCCGACATCTTTCACATCTTTCACATCGATATCTAACATGCCGAACATCAGTCCATTCTTTTTGCCTCGTTTCTCAAAATCGGCGTCGAAACCACCGAGGCCGAGGGCGCACTCAAAGATGGGCAAATCGCCTTCGCCAAACATGCGTGCGAGCTCGTTCTCGTCCTCGGGCAATCTCTCGGCCAGCAAAGCTGCTAAATCCCCACGATAGTTTCCTAATAAAACCGCGGCATCGTGTGATGCGGTGACGCCGATCTCGTGCTCTGGTGGACTCAGACTCGCGTCTTTCGAGGCGAGTTTACGGAAATCGTGCCTCAGCATGACAATCTCCGCCGCCAACTTTGCAGTTTCATCACGAGCGCCCTGCAATTTACGACGAATAGCCGTCGCGCCCGCGAGTCTCCCTATGAGGTTATTCACCTTGACGAACTCATCCTGCGTCGTTGTTGCCTTCTTTATAAACGCAGCTTTGGACGCCTGCGCGATGTCGACGAGACGACGAAGTGCCGCCTCGCGAATTTCTTCCGTCGTCGCTACATCTTCAGGTGACATGTCTGAAATCTCCAACGCCTTCATGAGGACGTATGCGGGGATATCAAAGGATGCACGTTTGAGTGAGTAGTCAAACTCTACGCACAATTCTTCCAAAGATGCCGACGCAAAGTCTTCGAGCGGCTCTTGGTGCAACGCCCACCACGCGCTCGACGGATCCTTGCTCAACTTTGCAATCTTACGCTCCTCTTTGGTGCGCTCGATCGAGGGACCATTTTTGCGGTAAATCGTGTCACACAATTTATCCGCGTACTCATCGAAACCCGCTCGCAAAGCCTTTCGAGCTCTTCCTTTAGGCATGTGCTTCACCGCCTCGTCAAATGCCCCGCGAACGGTCTCCTCGCTCCAACCGTGCGCACCGATCGCACCTTGCAAGTACTCCGCAACTTTTACGATAAAACGATCACTTTCGGCCTCGGAAATTTCATCATCACCGCCGTCGCCACCCTCTCGTTCGCGTCTCGCCGCCATCGTTCCTTTGTTCCTTCGTTTCTTCGTTCGCCTACGTCCCCGGTCGTTTCGCCTGACGTCCTTTACGTTTGTTCTTCTTCAAATCCTTCGCGAGCTTTAAATTCTTTTTAAAAGCCGCGTTCGCGGGATTTCGTTTGCCTCTTCCGCCCTTACGGTTCGCCAGTTTCACCGCCGCTTTGGCTTTCTTCCCGAGCGCTTGCTTCGTCTCTCGGCTTCGCGATTTCGCAATCTTCTTGCTCGCTTGTTTCACGTTCAGTTTCGCCCACGCCGGGACGTCGTCGGGGACGTAGTACTTGTTCACGTGCACGCCGTACTTGGGCATCTAACGCGCGCCGCGAGCGATGGATCGATGCGCGCGCGAACGAATGAGCGAACGAAACGAATCGTCGAGCCGGCGGCGGCGGCGTTCTCCGCGCGGGAATCGGCGACGCGCGCGCGCGGACCGGAGCGCGGCGCGACGCGCGTGAAGACGCGCTCGATCGAGTCGCGTGCGCGCGAACACGCGCGCGCGCGAACACGCGCGGTGCTGACGCGGCGATGTGACGCGCGGTCGGTTCGCTGTTCCGATTCTGGGTCGCCGGGTGCGTGACTTAGTTACAACTCGACGCGTTTGGGCTCGGCGCTCGCGCGCTTACAAACCGAGGAAGGACGGGTACGAACCAGAGTTCTTGCTGGCGCAGATCTTACCGGCATCCGTGCCTTCGCACTCGACCTTCAAATCGTCGGACAAAAACTTGACGTCGCCCTTCTCCGCGGCGTTTTCGCACCCGAAGATGTTTTGCGGAAAGTTGCAAAACCCATCCGTGACGGTGCGAGAGCGTTCAAAGTTCGCGCTCGACGTCGCGGCGCGCTTCTTATCGTTCAACTCCTTGTTCGCTTCCGTCTTCGCGAGCAAATCGGAGGTGAGATCGGCGCGAGCCGGGGCGACTTGAAGCGAAACCGCGACGACGGCGGCCAAGCCGAGCGACGCCGCCTTTTGGACGCGCTTCGCGGGCTTCGTCGTCGGCGCCTTGGCCTGCGATCACGAGCGCGGTCGTGCGTCAGTCTTCGCGTTCGTTCGCCTCGCGAGCGCGCGGCGATGCATTCATTCGCGCCGCTTCGTCGCGCGACGCGCCGTTCGCGCGCGCGTCCCGCGGCGTCCGTCTCGATCGTTCGGGATCCAGATACGCTATCTCCGATGATCGTCGCGGCGTCGCGCGACGCGCGCGTCGCGCGCGCGCCGTCGGTGTGACGCGCCGAAACGAACGAGCGCGAAGGCGCGCGTCGATGCGCACCGTGGTGACGATTTGCGTGGCTTGAACGGTGAACATGTTGACGCGCGAGGGAATGAGAACCCGACCCGCGATTCCGTGACTCGGATGCAGAGGTCGGTCCGTGTGTGCGATTGGAAAACGCGCCGAACGCGCGAACGCGCGCGACGACGCGGCGAGACGCAAAGGCAAGGCTCGAGAGAGTGTGAATCGTGATTATTAACAAACATTGCGTCGATCTGGTGGTGATTCCACGGCGATCACACCACCAGTGGACGCGGGTTAAAGATGTAAAGTACACGCGAGACGAGGTTTGGAATCGACCGACTCGACGCCAAACGCTCGTCGAGGACGTCAGTCGCCAGTCTTGGCGGTCTAACGCATCTTGGCGATTTGCGCGAACGTGAAATCGGGCTTTTGTGTCTTCATCGGCGCCGCGAGATCGGATCCAGCGGAGAAGTCAAAGTCGTCGTCGTCGTCCGCCCATCCGACGGTTTTCAGCGTCGGCTTCGGCGTGACGGCGTCGATGGGAACGACAATCGGGGCCAAAGGCGCGCGGTTTTCGGGGAAGTGCTCATCTCTGATGCTTCCAAACAAGATTTGCGCCATCGTAGGCTTGGCATGACCGACAGGAGGAATGTTTTCCTTGCCGTCCGCGGCGGCGCGGCGCGCCCGAGCACGCGCCTTGCTTCGTTCCTTTTGTCGTTCGCGTTCTTCGGCGTAAATGATGTCGTACACCTCCGGTTTCGTTCTCGCGCGAACGATGGCCCAAAAGATCCCTCCCGTCGTTCTTCGACGGTCTCCCAACGCGGTCATCTCGCCGCCGTGGCGCTGTTGCGTCGCCGCCTCGAGCACGTACGCCCTGACTTGCGCCTCGCCGAGCTCGTTTATCGCTCGCGCGAGCAAGCGCACCTTCGGCTCATCCAATTGTTGCGCCAATTCTCGCGCCAGACGCCCCAAATCTTGCGTGCGCGTCCCATCGGCGGCTTTCCGTCTGTTCATTTTCACCGCCGGCGACGCCGCTCGGTCCCGCTTGCTCCCTCGCTCGCCATCCGTCCCGAACAATCGCGCGAACATCGTCGCCGCGCCCATTTTCGTCTTCCCCGCGTTCGCCGCGCTCATCTTCGCGTCCATCGCGTCCTCCACGTCCGCCGTGAGCACGCGCACGCGCGCGTGCGCGTCCTCGCTCGAGACGTCGCTCGTTCGAACCTCCACGCTCTCGTCGTCGTCGAACACCAATCGCGCCGCCGGGTGCGCGCGCGCGTCGTCGACGTCCATCATCGCCATGTTCTCCGTCGACTCTCTCGCGCGCGTCGATCGCCGCGTCGCGAATTGACGCGCGCTCGCGCTCGGCCGAGTCAAATTTTGAAATTTTTGAATTCGCGCGCAACGGTTCGTGTCGCGGCACCGCACACGCCCGCGCGTCGATCGGCGCGAAGCGATCGACGCGCGCGAGAGAAGCCGAGGGAAGCGACGCGACGCGACGCGAATGAAGACGTTCGCGCAGACGATCGAGCTCGAGAGCGAAGACGCGATCGAGGCGTACGACGCCCTGCACGCGCGCGCGTGGCCAGAGATTTTGGAGAGCCTGCGCGCGGTCGGCGTGGTCGACATGTTTATTTACCGCTCTGGCGTGCGCTTGTTCATGCACATGACGACGGTCGACGCGTTCGATCCCGACGTGGACTTCGCGAGACACATGGCGATGAGCGAACGGTGCGTGGAGTGGGGCGAGGTGACGCGCGCGTTGCAGCGACCGGCGCCCGAGGCGAAGGATGGCGAGTGGTGGACGCGCTGCCGCCGCGTCTTCGATTTGCGCTCGCAGCTCGACGCGCTGGACGCGTCGAGGTCGCGAAGAGTGTAACATAGAATAGTCACAGAGTACGCGCGCGGATCTATCTATCGCTCGCCGACGACTTGAATCCCCACCGTGCGTTCGCGCGGTCCGTCTAATTCGACGAACATGACGCTCTGCCACGTCCCCAGCGTCGTCTTCCCCTCGCTCACCGGAATCGTCTCGCTGTTCCCGATCACCATGCTCAGCAAATGCGCGTGACAGTTCTCGGGTTCTTGCGCGCGCCACGCCTCGTCGCCCCCCGGCCAATCCGCCGGTCCGCTTCGTCTGTCCAAGTCGTTGTGCAGATAGAAATCCGTCTTCGGCGCCAGCCTCGCGAAGTACATCCTCGCGTCGTCGATCAATCGCGCCTCGTTTTCGTTTATCGTCACCGCCGTCGTCGTGTGTCGACTCAGCACGTGCACCACGCCGTTTCGCACGCCGCTCTTCGCCACCGCGGCGTCGATGTGTTTCGTCAGATCGATGTAGTGCGTCCCCTCGAGCGTGCGTCCGAGCGCGACGGTTTCGTACGCGTACACCGTCGACCGCGCGCGCACGGCGCCGCGCGCGCCGTTCGCGCGCGTCGCTCGCGCGGGCGCGCGCGTCGGCGCGGGCGTCGTCGAGGTCGTCGCCATCGATCGTCGCGCGTCGACGAGTGTCGAGCGTCGAAACGAACGCGCGCGGGGCCGCACTCGACGACGCCGACGCGAGACGCGCGACGTCGCGACGCGCATGACGCGCGCGACGATCGCGCGCGTCGCGCGCGCGCCTCGAGCGACGACGACGACGGCGCGACGACGCGAGCGACGCGCGGGCGGTGCGCGGACGACCTCGGGCGGGCGCGCGATGGCGACGGCGGCGAGCGACGCGCGCGCGCGCGGAAACGCGAGGATGCGCGCGGAGGACGCGGACGCGGGCGTGGTGACGCGCGCGCTCGAGCGCGGCGCGCGGCGCGCGGGCGCGGCGCGCGCGAGGACGAGGACGAGGACGAGGACGCGCGCGAACGACGCGAGGGCGAGCGAACGCGCGGCGCCGGACGCGGCGCGGATCGAATGGCGACAAAAGCTGAGCATCGCGTGCGTGATGCTCGCGGTGTTTCTGCACCTGCTTGGATTCACGGTGACGGGGCCGATCACGCCCGGTCTGGTGCGACGGTTCGGCGTCGCGGCGGAGAACGTGGGATATCTCACGAGCGCGTATCCGCTCGGGATGTTCGGAGCGCTCTTTTTTTGGCCGCAGTTGAGCGACAAGGTTGGTCGGAAACCGATCATCGTGTTGAGTTTGATGGGGGTGGGGATAGGATTGATTTTGCAAGGGTTGTGCGTGCGATCTGGGGCGTCGTTCGAGACGTTTTTGCTCTTGCGCGTGCTGAGCGGCGCGTTCGCGGGGGCGAGCCCGGTGGTGAAGGCGTATCTCGCCGACGCTTCGACGCCAGAATTTTTGCCACAGCTCATGGCGTGGCGCGAGGCGTCGTGTACGCTGGCGTTTATCGTCGGACCGACGTTGGGAGGGGTGTTGTTCGCCGGATTTAGTCTGAGCGCGGCGATTAGCGTGACGGGTTGGGCGAGCGTCGCGGCGGCGACGTTGGTGCTCTTATTCATGACGCCGCCGCAAGCGATGAAGGCGTCGATGCGAGAGACGACGGAAGACGGTGTCGACGATGCGTCAGAGTTGGAAAAGGATAAAGTCGACGAAGGTAAGCCCAGCACCGCTTATGCGACGCCTTCGAGTCCCGTCGCGGGCGTTCCGACGCAGACGACGCTTCCGAAGACGTCGCTTCCTGGCGTGTACGACCCCGACGCGCTCAGTTGTCCGCTCGGGCAGCAATACTTGCCAGCGGTCGCGACGATTTGTATGACGAGTTTCCTGTACAATGCGGGACAGTCGACGTTTGATTCGTTCTTTCCGCTCTTGCTGTCGAAGAAGCTCTCCATGGCGCCGACGCAAATCGGCGCGTTGCTCACCGCGTTATCTGCCGTCTCTTTGACGGTGAGCGCGACGCTATTCGCGCCGACTCAAAAGCTATTTGGACTTACAAAAACAACAGTCATCGGTTTGACGCTCGTCGCCACCGGTCTCGTCGCGATCGGTCAAGCGGCGCCCGCATTGGTGCCGCCCGCCGCCTTCGTCTACGTCGCCGGTTTGCCGCTGTTCACGCCCGCTATCCCGATCCTTCTCATGCAATGCGTGCCACCAACGAGACGTGGTACCGTCATGGGCGTTGATTCAGCCATCAATGCCGTCGCTCGCATCATCGCGCCGATCGTTTTCGGCAAGTTGTTCGCCGCAGATCCCGCGTACGCCTTCGTCGGCGCCGGCGGCGTCGTTGCGTGCGCGGCCATTCTCGTTCTCACTCGGCGTTTCATCGTGCTTCGACTCGTCGGCAAGCGCGAAGGCGTAAACGCGCGCGCGTGACTTAACCCACCACCTAGCGCTTCGTAGTTCGCCGCGCGTTCGTGTCAGTAAAAGTCGTCGCGCGCGAACGCGTCCCAGTCGCGCGCGCGTCCGCACACCGCGACGCGACGCGGCGCTCGCGTCGATGGTCCTCACCGAGCGCCGCGCGTTCACCACTCCGAGTTTCCCGCACCCCCCGCTGCGGCTCACGATCGCCCACGACGCCGACGACGTCCCGCTGCGAACCGGATGTCGGCTCTGGAGCGCCGCCTACGCCCTGGTCGAGCGCTTATCCGCGCGCGACGGCGCGGACGTGCGCGACCGACGCGTCCTCGAGCTCGGCGCGGGCGTCGGTGCGGTTGGCCTGGCGTGCGCCGCGCTCGGCGCGCGATCGGTCACGATGACGGATCGAGACGAGGGCACGCTGGCGCTGGCGCACGAAAACGCGCTGCGAAACGGTTGGTTCGACGGGACGCGAGCGTGCGACGTCCGGGTCAAGGCGCTCGATTGGGGACGACGAGAGACGTGGGACGAAGATGAAGCGTACGACGTGATCGTGGCGGCGGATATGCTGTATTTGGAGGAACACGCGGAGGAATTGGCGACGGCGGTGGACGCGCACGCGAAGAACGGCGGCGGGACGCGGTTTATCGCGGCGTTCGGCGTGCGAAAGCCCGCGCTCGCGGCGGCGTTCGAGAGCGCGTTGCGCGCTCGAGGTTTTGTCGTTCGGACGGAGGCGTTGGACGCGGATGTGTGCGAAGACATGCGAACGACGGCGGAGGAGCACGCGCACGACGACGAAATAACCGCCAAGGGCGGATACAGGTTGTTGATCGCCGAACGCGACGAGGCGGCGGTGTTGGCGGATTTTGTGGAAGCTCTCGCGGTGCATAGTGAAGACGGGAAAGTGCGGCGATATGGTGACGGTGATGACGGTGATGAGTGCTCGTTGCGCGTCGACTTTGGTGACGCGTGCTCGTACGCGCTGAGCGTCGAGCGCGGCGCGCCTGACGCGGATACCATCGACGCTGCGGCGGAGAGTTTGCGCGTGCACGGCTTCGTGGTGTTATCACCGAAAGTGTCTGGCGCCATCGTGCCCGAAGACACGCTCGCCGAGTGCGCGCGGGCGAACGACGAGCACCTAGATGAATTGCTTGCGCGCGCCGAAACGCGAGGCTTCGATTCGCGTCGAGACATCTTTCGCTACGCCGAGATCTGTAGTAGGGCGCGCTGCGGACTGCGATACGATTTTGCTCGTCCGGAATGCGAAAGAGTGCGCGCTCTCGCGAAACCAAACGGGCAGCGCGCGGTGCGCGCGTGGGAAGCTTTGGGAGCGTACGTCTCGCCGTGGGTTTCTCCGATTCTCTCCAAGGCGTACGGTGCCGATTACGCCTTTACAACCAAATCTCTCGGGTGCGTGAGCTCCGAGCCCGACGCGCCGGAGCAGCACTTTCACGCCGATGGACGTGTGTTCGGTATTTTCAACGTATTCATAAACACGGCAAAGGTTGAAATGATAGATGGACCGACTGCGTTCATTCACGGCTCACACAAGTGGGACCACGACGCGTGTTATGTGTCGACACCCGAGCGCAAGGCACAGGCTTTGGCGCCTCGAACGCAGCCTGAACTGTTAGTTCCCGGTTCTGTGCTTATATATGACTACCGCGTCATGCATAAGGGTGGTGCGAACGATTCTGCAAGACGACGATCTCTCGCGTACGTAATGTTTTGCGCTCAACGCGCACGCGACTCGTGGAACTTTCCGCTCGACGACTCCATTTGGGATTCCGACGCGACGACGAGCGACAGCGATGACGAGTGAAACTAAGTAGCAAAGTAGCAAAGTAGCAAAGTAGCAAAGTAGCACATCATTAAGTAAATCTAGAACTAGCGACGCTTATTCCACTTCTTCGAGGTAATCTGCTACCTCGCTCGAGGTGAGCACTCGAAATTTCCTGTCGACGCCGACGACGCCGATTTCAATGTTCTCCGCAGAAATCTGCCCATCGAAACCTTCTTTGAGCGTCAGAATCGCGGTGTGAATCGCATCTTCC
>Ga0222716_10005108_pt1 | contig 10223 bp, 14 predicted proteins | sample C33_13DmetaG_FD_165044 | JGI IMG/M metagenome (GOLD analysis project Ga0222716, IMG submission 165044) | Estuarine water microbial communities from San Francisco Bay, California, United States - C33_13D | ecosystem: Environmental > Aquatic > Marine > Unclassified | place: USA: California...
TTTCCAACACCAGGTTCGCCCACAAGCACCGGGTTGCTCTTGATTCTACGACTCAACGTTTGTATTGTCTGTGTTGTTTCTACATCTCTACCAATCACCGGATCAAGCTCTCCATTTGCCGCCATTCTAGTCAGATTCAGCGCGTATTTTTCCAATGGGTTGTTTGTTACGTCTGCTTCCTCTTCATATGCGTCTTCACCTCCAACCACAGTGGTGTCATCCACTTTTTTGGTTTTTCTGCGCTTTGGTTCTATCTCCACATAGATGTTCTCATACAAGAAATTTATGTCTATATTTTTCAAACGAAACAAATTGTTACCGCTACCAGCATCACTTACCAATATGCTCATGAGTATGTGATCCACTCGCACGGTCGTGGTGCTCATCTCGTTTGCAATCTGACTGGCATATCCTAACATTTTCAAAACTCGACCGGAGGGTTCGATATCCTTCAATTCTGGCTTCTTTGGACCTTTGTATTTACCAAGACTGGATATAACGAACGACTTAAACTCCTCAACATCCACATCCAAATCCATCATGATCTGAACACTTTTTGTTGGTCGTTTGCTCTCGAGTATGCACAGCAATATATGTTCTGTCGTTATGAAATCGTGATGATGGTCTTGTGCTACTCTTTTAGCATGCATCATCACTCGTCTAGCGCCCGGGCTCAGTTCAGGTATGTTGTTCATATGTATATTTAATAATATACTATCTAGTTGATATTTGCAACGAATGTATTTATAATAATATGTATGAAGATTGAAGTATCTCACGAGAGCCCGATAAGCATACTTGAACAATCTCTAACATACAATGATTATGCGTACGCGCTGGTACATTTGTTCGAGACATATCCCGAGTATTATGAATTTTTTAAACGCACTAGAGAGCTATCTGACACACCTGTGTTGTTGGATAATAGTATTTTTGAATTGAAAAAAGCTTTCAATCCAAAAAAATACAGCGAGTGGATTGACAAACTACAACCTAATTATTATATTGTACCAGATGTTCTAGAAGATGCCCCTGGTACAATACAATCATGGAAGGATTGGGTGTTCGAGTACAATGACAATACAGATGCACTACGAATTGGAGTGGTGCAGGGTAAGGATTGGAACGATCTGGTGAGATGTTATAACTATATGAAGGACAACGCAGATTATATTGCGATCAGTTTCGATTACAGTTATTATCAACACACTGGTTTGTTGGAAGATGATTATGCACCATCCAAGCTAGTCAAATATTGTTCTGGTAGAAAGCGATTCATTAGACAACTGATAGATGAAGGTTATTGGTGTTGGGACAAACCTCATCACTTGTTAGGATGTAGCTTAGCAAGAGAGTTTAAATACTATGTGAATAACAACATACACAACATCAAAAGTTGTGATACTAGCAATCCAATAGTTGCAGCAATCAAAGGGTATAAATACAATGATGATATGGGACTGTATCATAAGCCATCAACATTATTGGCTGATTTAATAGATCACCAGGTGAGCGATGATGAGTTTGAATTGATACAATACAACACAAGGATGTTTAAAAAAATATTGGGCAGATAATATGTTGATCACTGGTAAAAAATGGGTAGCCTTTTTCAGTAACACGGGCAATGAAATTTACAACGTGTCCAAAATTATTGGTAGGTTTCCGGATGTAGTTGTAACGAACAACACCCCGGATAGCAAATCTATAAACAAACGTTTATTGAATCGTGTCGGTAATGTTATGTGGATGAACGACAGACCGGAAGAGGGAGAATATCATAATGTGCTCAATGATGTTTGTGATGATTGTGTGATAACCCTACATGGTTGGATGAGGATAATGCCCAAGAGTATTTGTAAGCAATACACAATATACAATTTGCATCCCGGGTTGATTTCTAAGTATCCAGAATTAAAAGGTGCAGATCCGCAAAAGAGAGTCACGGAAAATAGTGACGATAAATACAAATTTGTAGGTTGTGTGATACACAAAGTTATAACCAAGGTTGATGAAGGTAAAATCCTAGCGGAAACGTCTGTAAGAAATGTATATCCATCAGAAAAATTATTAAGTTGCCGTTTACATGAAATGGCTACAGAATTATGGGTACAATTCTTAGATCAGGAAACTGATCAGTATCTATAATCACTAACATATCTTGATCATTGAAGACATTAAAAATAAAATCAGCAGATGAGCCTATTGAAATTGGCAGCATTGTAAAATACAAGGACCACTCTGAGAAAACTAGAGTAGGAGAGATTACAAGTATATTTGGTAATAATAAACAAATTAAGTTTGAAGTGATATTATATGACAAACGTTTGCAACCCATTATTAGAGCAGATGGCTCATATTCTAGAAAAAATGTTCTTCGCGAAAAATGTAAACATGTTGATGAAAAATTTCTTAAAGAGAATATCAAAGGCGGGTATGAGTTAGGTGATGTTGTGTGTAGAGTTAGTGCGACTATTAAGAAATTTGGTGTGATAGTGGGCTACACACACCCTGACGGATTAGTTTCTAGTTCATACGAGAATGGATATAATGGTACTGATTTTATTGATTGTGTTGAAATATCAAAAAGAGGTTTGGAAGTAAAAAGAAACCACCAAGGTACAATCAAAAGATTTACCAGCACAAGTGAGAGACTTAAGTGTTGTGAAGTTGATCTTTGGAATCACACCGGACCTAAAATACTATTAAAAGAATGATCCGGCCATGGAGATACTTAAATACGAACGGCAAGGTATTGGTTGTAGCGTGTATCACGAATGTCTGGTGTGCTGTGTATCTAGCACATAGTGGTGAGTGGATGTGTATTTTTTCTGCATGCATGGCCGGTTTTTGCGGCATGATGACATACAATAAAAAATATCAACATCAAGATGCAAAAGATATTAATGAAGGAAGAGAAGAATAGACAGTTTGACACAGGCGCACAACGCGATACAAGTGAAGGTAAATTGCGCATGTCGTTGGTTCCACAACAAGAACTCAAACGAGTGATGAAGCGCTATCTAGACGGTGCTGAAAAGTATGGTGAGAACAACTGGATGAAAGGCATGCCGTTGAGTGTGTATTATGACTGTGCTCATCGCCATCTTGAAAGATGGTGGTGTGGTGAAGATGATGAGGATCATGCAGCAGCAGTTGTGTGGAACATGCTATGTGCCATGCATACAGAGAGAAAAGCTCATGATCTAGACGCCTTTCCAAAGGAAAGAGAAATGGATGACCGCATCGCATATCCAAAAGATTAAAATATAATGAATAACAAAATACTAATCACTGGCAGCGGTGGTCTGATTGGATCTACAGCGTGTTATCTTTTGAAGGATAGTTTTGATATTGTAGGTATAGACAATAATACACGTAAACATCTTTTTGGTGAGAGCGGTTGTGTTGAACATAATATCACTAAAAATGTCGATTTGATTACAAACTATCAGCATCACAACATAGACATTAGAGATAGAGCAAAAGTAATGTCTATAATTAAAGAGACTCGACCACAGGCGATTATACATACAGCTGCTCAACCGTCACATGATCTAGCAAGCAAGATACCGTTTGATGACTTTGATATTAACGCAACCGGTACATTAAACTTACTTGAATCAGCTAGGAAATACTGTTGGGAGAGTCCGTTTATATTTTTATCAACAAATAAAGTATATGGTGATAACCCAAATAAAATTAAATTGAAAGAAGGAGACACTAGATGGGAGTATGACGATATAGATTATATAGATGGTATTACAGAGAAAATGTCTATAGATCAATGCATGCATTCATTGTATGGTGCATCCAAAACCGCGGCGGATGTTCTTGTACAGGAATATGGTAGATATTTCAATATGCCAACATGTTGTTTACGTGGAGGTTGTTTGACAGGATCATCACAATCTGGTGTTGAGTTGCATGGATTTTTAAATTATTTTACAAGGTGTTGCAAAACTGATAAAATATATTATATTTATGGATATAACGGCAAGCAAGTAAGAGATAACATACACGCAGAGGACGTTGTGCAGTTTATATCTATGTTCATTAACAGCCCTACTTATGGTCAAGTATATAACATCGGTGGAGGCAAGCACAACTCTGTCTCAATTTTAGAGTTAAAGAATATTTGTGAATCTATCACCGGTAAAAAAATGAAATGTAATTATATTGAGAAAAATCGTAAAGGAGATCATGTATGTTATTATAGTGATTTAGCCAAATTAAAGAGTGATTATCCGGAGTTTAAGATAAATCACAGTATTAATGATATAGTTGTTGATTTGTTAGAAAATATAAGTTGATATTGGGCAATATATTTTATATAATAAAAATACAATGCTAATTGGTTTCACAGGAGCACAATCTACAGGAAAGACTACATTACTCAAGGAATGTAAAAGCAAGATGTCACTAGGTGTTCCTCCTTATAGTAATTTTGAGTTTGTTGACGAAGTGACACGCAAAGTCCGTCGAGAGGGACATAATATAAATGAACATGGGGATGATACAACACAACTGTTCATCTTAAGTGAACATTTGATCAACCACAATATAAAATACAGCTGTATATTGGATAGATGTATTTTAGATGGTTACATATACACAAAGTGGTTAGAAGATCAAAACAAGGTGAGCCCATGGGTGAGAGAATACTCATGTAGGCTGTTAACCCACTTGGTTGATAAATTAGATATTATATTTTACACACAGCCAGAGGATATACCTTTGATAAAAAATGACGGCGTGAGGAGCAACAACATGGAGTTTAGACAAGACATAATCAATCTATATGAAGAGTTGTTCAGTCAATCTTACTATTGGATGAACAAAGTCGTCAGATTGCGTGGGTCGGTGGAAGATAGAATGAATACAATTTACGATAACATAAATGAGAAAACAGACATTAGACAACAGCAGAATAAACAAACATCTAGGCAAGACATCCGAGTATAAAGATCAATATGATCCTAAATTATTGGTCAATGAGCCTAGGAGCAACAATCGCGAGCATTTAGGAATCTGTGATCATGAGCTTCCTTTTGTAGGGTTTGATACATGGAATGCATATGAAGTTAGCGCTTTGACAAACAATGGATTGCCGGTCGCGGGTGTAACCAAGGTGATATATCCATGTGATAGTAAATACATTGTTGAGAGTAAAAGTATCAAGTTGTATTTTAATTCATACAACATGTACAAATGTGGACATACTCCGGAGCAAGTGATGGATTTCATTGACAGAACCGCGTCTGCTGATCTGTCGAAACTACTCGAGACTAATGTGATTGTTAAAACATTACCTGCTAGCTGCAGAGCCACTGGAGAAACAGTTTTAGATCATGATAAATACACGACACTAGAGACATCATATACACAAGGAGAGTTAAGTGATATGAAACTGGATATATATAATGAGTCTCCCGAGTTGCTCGAATTGAGACCCTCTGAGCAGGTGTTAACATCAACCACAAGGTATCACAGCAGCTTGTTGAAGAGTAATTGTCGTGTGACTAGCCAGCCAGATTGGGGTGATGTGTATATCATGTGCCAGTCACATCAACATGTCACACCTGAGAGTTTACTCAAATATATCGTATCCTTCAGAGATGAATGTCATTTTCATGAAGAGATATGTGAGACAATATACAAACGCTTGTATGATATTTTATCACCTGAACGCCTGTGTGTGACATGTTTGTATGCTCGGCGTGGTGGTATAGATATCAACCCAGTGAGAGCGTCAGATTTGCCGGTGATCTTCCGTGAAGCGCGTGACCTAGGAGATGAGACTGTGATGCATGCCAAGACATCCAAACAATGAGTGAAGGATCTACCGGACAACATAACAGATATTGCTCATATATTACCTTACGCGAGTAATGTAGGTGCACCTAAAATAGAGCCGGCTCACAGTTTAGCGGGCTGGAAACAAGCTGCTGTACATAATGCTAACAAACACTACAAAAACAAGTTTGATGAGCTGAAATCACAATTCGAACAGTTCGCAGAAGAGTTTAAATGTAATGAACTGATGTACAATGCAGAGATGAGAATCAAACCAGTTGTGGGTAAAGTGTACCACCTGTATAGAAGAAGCAACAATGTTAACTATGTATCGTTGTTCGCTCCGGAGGAACGGATATGTGGTCGTGAGGATTTTATAGGTTCATTTAGACTCAATTACGACAATCGTTGGGAACCAGCGTAAAAAAAACGACCCTCCAGCATCATCTGTAAGGGTCGAAAAAATGTTTTTATCGCCGGGTGTATCATTTCACCGGCTGTTGAGACATCTGATTATTATCCGAAGTACACCGACTGTGTGCCGGGTGTGAACGAATCACCAAGATTGTTTACGACGATAACGTGGTAATAGAGATCTGCACCAAAGATGTTGTCTACTACACCATAACGGGTGAGCAATCCAACACGTGGAGCGAAATCATTAGGACCAACGGTTCTTTGCACCATCACGGGGATGTATGGGCAATAAATGATACCTGTGTCATAAAACTCAGGTCCTTTATAGCCCAAAAGAATGTACTCAAACTTAGTTGCGCGGGATGAACCGCCAAAGTCTGAGTGCTGTGCTTCTGTGCGCGTGTCGCGATAAACGTTAAACCTTCCTCCAAGATTACCTACTCTAGCGATACCAACGGGTTGAGTATTTACGTTGCCTTGAACTTGCATCCACTGAAATTCAGGGAGCATCTCAAGAATTGCGCAAACGCGAGGTGTAGCAACCAAAAAGTTGGCAGCACCACGACGATTGCGAATAGCGATACGATTCGCTTCAACAATAATCTTAGCATAAAGGTCACGATTACGCTCGGCCATCCAGCGGCCATCTGCACTAGCAGGGCTCCAGGTGCTAACACCTTTACCACTGCCGGCATTGGCAGCCACTTGAACCATTCTCATGAGCATTTCACGGTCGATCTCGGCCTGAATTTCATACGACATTGCGTTTGTCAATTCAGTATCGATATCAATACCGTTCATGTTCTTGAGGTCTTGCTCAAGTTCTACACTCCATCGAGCTGCTAATCTACGAGTTCCGGCTTCAACAGCGGTCTTTTCAAATGAAACGACCATCTGAGGAATATTACCAGAAAGTTCGTAATCAGCAAGAGCTTTTGCTACACCAGCGTCATTAGCGACCATATCGATACCGTTACCACCGCTAAGAGCAGCAGAACTAGCACCGGTGAAACGGGTATCAAGCAATTGATAACCAGCTTCAGCTGTGTCGTTTTGACGAGGAATACCGTCGTTACCAGTTTGGGTCACACCACTGGTGTGACCATCGATACCGGACGAGCCAAGGCTGTCGGTTTCGTACTTGTAACGCATTGCAAAAGCGAGTCCTACTGGACCACTCATGGGCTGAACGCCTACGATCTCATTAGTGATAAGTTCAGGAAATGTACGACGAATCATTGGGATCAAGATTTTGGGAAGACGTGTGTCGTTCTGAGCGTACGCATCTCCAGGTCCTCCTGGAGCGGCAGTTGCGCCGAAACTAGTTCCACTTCCGAGAGCTCCACCACCATATGAATTCTCTTTCAAGCACCATGTCTCTTGGTTTTCCAAGAGGATCGCGGTGTTCAAGCGAGAATGATCATCAGTGATAGGTTTCACGTTGTCGGAGCTGTAGTCCAAAACCGGTGACCATTTCTCAAGAAGCACGCCTGCGCGTTCTTGGTCGATGTATGATTGTGCGGGTTTTATCTGTGACATATCTATAATGTTTCCTTATTAACTCAGGCTATATATTGCCTCAACAAAAAATTACCACCTGCCTAGTTCACCCATGTAATTGTTGAACATATTTTTGTCCTGCATGTTACCTGGTGTGATTTGTTCAATTTGTTGTTCAACACTTTCTTGAACAACTTGTTTCTTCTCGTTGACAGGTCGATCTGAAATTTTCTTGGATGACGTGACCTCTTCTTTGAGAGTGTCAAGCTTGTCTGATTCTGTTCTTTCAAACATATCTAATGTATACTGAAAGTTCTCTTTGATAAACTTTACTGACTTACCTTCTAATACTTTGTACATGTGACGTTTCTTAGCAGCCGGTAGGCCGTCTGTGAGATTATCAAGAGCTAGTTCAGCTTCTTTGGTCTGTAAATTTTCTTTCAGCAAGCGATTTTCTTCTGCAAGCTGCTCTGTCTTGTTTGCTGCTTCTTCTATTTGTCGCTTTCCATCGATGACCGCATCACGTACATGTTCATTTGTTATTGCACTGTCGATGGACAACGCTTTGCGTAAATTTTCTAATACAGTTACAGCATGTTTGTTTTTCACAGCCTCTTGTATGTCTTCAATTGGTATGTGCTTCTCGATATACAGATCAAGATAGTTACTGATATTATCAACTACACTCTCTTTGAATGTACCCGCGTCGCTGTCAATTTCATTGCGGAATTTTTCTACTAATGCGATTAATTTTTGAGAATGGTTCTTATCCAGAGCTTCCACAATGCGTTGCAATTTGGAGCTATGATCACTGTCAATTGCTTCTAATAGTTTTTCAAGCTTTACAGCATGTTCTTCATCCTGTTCAACTAATGCTTTTTCAACACGTAATTGTACGAGTTCATCAACTTTAGTGTGTACTGATTCATTAAACGCTGCTTCAATTTCTCCCAGAGTTTCTTCCGAAAGCACATTGTCAGCTACTTTTTTCAATTGGTCTGTTATTTGGTTATCGCTCATTTGTAAAAATATTTATGTTTTTATGCTGCTTTATCCGGTCTAGAATCTTATTTTCTATAGTTTTTTTAAGTGATTGATTGGCTTTCGCATAATTTTTTTCACCAATACTCTGTACAAATTTTATAATATCACTACGTTCTTGATTGTTATTTTTCATATTAAACTCCTTTTTTTAATGTCTCAATGAATGAAAACACTTCTGTCTTTATATAGTCTTCGACATCCTTTTTAGGTAGATTACTCAATCCGTTCTCGAGACTTTCATAAGCCTCAACGTAATCTCCATACTTGTTTAGTATATATTGTTTACTCTCTAGTATACCATTCACAAAAGCGTCTCCAAAACTAGGGTCTGCAACACAATCAACAGCAACCAATCGGAGGTCTTGAACCTTGCTTACGTTGTCATGACCTTCAACTTGCATCAATTTGCCTAATGACCTGGTACTCATACCAATACTACACCCATCTCTTATCAAAGAACTAACAATACATCCAGTTGGTGTGCTTAACACTTTGGATTTTCCAATGTAAATATCTGGATCACTTTTATCGGCATACAGCTCAACTACCATATGACAAGCACGCTCTAAATCTACATCTGGTGTTTGTGGGTGGTTCAACTCCCCAAGAGCTCTTTTGGTTTTTACCATGTGCTCATTGTATCGATTAACCTCTTTTTCCATCTCTTGTGGACAGTACATACGTTTGTTTTTATTAGCTTTTGAAGGATCATTAGTTGCTTGTGCATATGGTCCTTTGATGTACACCGTTGGTTCAGAATTGCTGTTCTTTTCTTCGATGATATACTCAAAGCTCTGAGGATCTGTAGTTTCTATTAATAGATTAGCATGCATTGTAATAATTATTTATTTAAAAAACGGCATTTTCTACGTTTATTTGGTGAACAGATTGAAATCTTTTTCTGTAACTATTTGAAATACATAGTTATTCTTATCACACCACTGTCTGGCTGCTGACCATTTTGCTTGATTTACCTGGTAAGTAGCCGCTTCATGTAGGATGGTTGATTGCTTTTTATTGCCGTGTGTTGTGGGTGGTCTGGTCTGTTTCTCTGGTTTTATCTCTATCAAATATTTTTTAGTTTTGGTACCTTCTTTTATATGCACAACATTATCGACCAAGTATTTATGCGGCTTGCCATCCAGTGGGGATATATATGGTATGTGTATAATCTCACTCCCCCACTTCTCAACAAATGGATTACGATCACACCATTTGAAAAATTTTAATTCCCAGCTACTTAAATACCTTGGATATTTGCTCCCAGCATACTTCCCGGAGTTGACAGGTTTATATATACCCTGCCTGTACTGGCTATACTTTTTATATGGTTTCTTTTTTTTAATCACGTTTACCTCCGAAATAAGGAACAGCATGTCCCTCCTGTATCAATAACTTATTGATATTTTCTCCATCAGCAACTAATTCTCCTAACACGCGACCAAATTTTCCTACACCATGTGAGA
>Ga0222716_10005109_pt1 | contig 10223 bp, 5 predicted proteins | sample C33_13DmetaG_FD_165044 | JGI IMG/M metagenome (GOLD analysis project Ga0222716, IMG submission 165044) | Estuarine water microbial communities from San Francisco Bay, California, United States - C33_13D | ecosystem: Environmental > Aquatic > Marine > Unclassified | place: USA: California...
TCTCGAAACCAGCGTGAACAGCTTAGCTTTTCAAACAGCCCGCTCTCACCGTGAGTGCACCCCACACGCCGAGCACGCATCGAGGGGGTGAGCTCACTTTACACTTCGCACGCCTCCAGTTCACGAGCATGTCGGTGGAGGAGAAGGTAGAGGCTCGAGCCGACGGCGACGCCGTCGTGGGCGAGAAGAAGAAGCGCACCGACGACGAGGGCGGAGATCTCGCGGGAGACGAAGATCGCTCCGCGCAAAAGGCAAAGGTTGAAGCGTCGGAGTCCGACGCGGCGCTCGCCCGTGCGCTCGGTGGCGTGCCCGACGCGGACGCCGAGCCCTCCGCGCCGCCCGACCTGGGACTCAGCGAGGTTCGTCCCGTTGATTCCCACCCGAACGCCCCACGAACCGCTCGCTACTCGCCCCTTTTGAAATCACATCTGACGTATTCTTCTCCCAAAACAAACAACGTCAGGGCGACCGCCTGGAGGTTCGCTGGGTCATCACCGACGACGACGACACAGACACCGTGGTCTGGTGGCCGTGTACACTCCGCGCCATCGACCCCGCGTCGTGGGAGCTCCACTACGACGCGAAAGAAACCCACGACTTCGCCGCCGAGGTTCGGCGGGTCACGTTCACAAACGCGCGGTGGGTGCGCGACGCCGGCGAGGCGACGCACCTGCGCTGGCGTCGCGAGGGGTGCGATGACGACGACGACGTGGACGACGCCGACGCGCCGAACGACGACCCGAACATCGTGTACGCCGCGGAGATTGACCCCGACGGTGGGGACATGTCGCTGGAGGACTTGGTGAACAGGCAGCGGGTGGTGGATGCGGAGAGGAACGGGGGCGAGGGCGGGTTGGAGGCGGCGGGGATGGAGAAGTTCGCGTCGCTGCCGATGGAGCGGCAGCACGCGATGGCGGGTGCGTTTCTGAGCATGAAGCAGAAAATCACGGATACGCTGGCGGAGCTGACGGCGAGGCACGGGCCCGGGTACGTGGTGACAAAGGACGACATCGATGAGGCGTTGGGCAGGAAATGACTGTGAACCAGTCTCGTTTTCGAAATAAATGCACGATTTTAGACGACCGACAGGCGTAATCACGAGAACGCCGAGAACTGTCACTGCGGTCCCGTGTGGACCGCGGTCTATAACCCGCAAAGACCGAGACCAAATAATATCCAGACTGATAACCCATGACCAAATCAGGGGCAAAAATGTGGCTTCGAGCGCTCCTCAGCGTGTGTGAGAGATGTTCCTGATCCTGATGCCAATTGCGGGGCCACAATCGACGGTCGCGACCGCGAATCGAAGCGGCCAAAGCGCCGGATCGGATCCGCGTCGAACCGAGGGAACCGGACTTAGGTCGGAACTCCCCCGAATCGCGGCGCATCTCCGTCGCACGCGGCGAGGAGCGCACCCGCGTGAAGAATCCCCATTTGGCCATCGAGCGCCGGCTGAGGAGGTGAGCGGGTGAGAGATGCAGGTCCACCCCGATGTCTACCGATGGCTCGGGGTGCTCGGCATGATGGAGGCCGGCAAGCTAACGCCCCCGGCGAGCAAGAGGACCGGTAAAGTCATGGTCCCGGACGATCTGTCGGATCACTTCGAGAACGGACAGGTGCGCCCCCACCTCGCTCTCTCTGCAACACATGCTCGCGGATCCGGGACGCGGAATTGATAGTGGCGTCGTATCGCACGCGTTCGACGCCCCCATCGTCGCATCCGATGGGTCCAGGAGCTCGATTACGCGTGATCTAGACCCGGTATCATCCACACGATCGCGCGGGTCGCGTCGCGGGCCGCGGGACCCCGCCCAACGGGTCGCTGACCGAGCCCGCGGCCCGTTGACCGATATTGACCGCCCCAATCGCGCCCCGCATTTCACGCTGACCCCACCCCGCTTTCCCACCCTCCCCCACCCCGCAGGGTTTCGGCGAGCTCATGTCGAAGCTCGGTGCGATGCGCGGCATGCCCCCCGCGCCCATCGACACGTTCAGGGACGGCGTATCCCCCGTGGTTCGCCTCTACAACTGGAACCTGCTCGCGCCCGTGTTCAAGCCCTTCGGCATCGTCATGGACAAGACCACGAAGACGCTGGTGGTGGCCGGTGACCTAGACGCCGTCGCGAACGTTCTGGAAAAGTTCTACGAGCGAACCGTGGGCGAGCTCCCGCCGATCATGCCCAAGGTGGTCCACGCGTTGAAGCCCAAGCGCTCCAACACGCCCGACGTCTTCAACGGCGTCATCGACAACGGCGGATCGATGCTCTCAGACCCGGCGCCCATCACCTCACGCATCACCGCGTCCATGAAGAACGCACGGCTCCAAAGACCGGCGCTCGTGGACCCCGCCGGACGCTCCCTGATCGACATGAACGACGATCCGATGTGGACCAACTCGCCGACGAAGATGCCGGGCGAGAAGGGCCCGCCGGAGAAGCCGCTGCGGGGCGCCGACGAGGAGGACGACCCGTTTGGGTTCCTCCAGGACCCGGACGCCCCGAAGACCCCGCTGGAGCTGCTCGGTAAGTCCATCGAGGCCAGCTTTGGTTTAGGCAAAGGTGAGGGCGAGACGCTCCTGTCGCGCCAGCCCGGCACGTTCATCGAGTGGATGAAAGGGCTGGCCAAGCCGCCCAAGGTCAAGGGACCGAACGCGGCGGCGACGCACTGGCTGGACGGCATCCGTACACACTCCAAGACCCTCGCGCTTCTCCTCACGGGTCCGCCGGAGAACCCGGAGGAACCCAGCGAAGGGTACGTCGCGTCCGTCTTTGACGCCATCGGCGCCGGTCTGTACAACAAAAACGCCGGCGTGGTGTCGTCCACGGTCAAGGCGCTCAAGTCCGTGGCCCGGCACATACCCAAAGAATCGCCCGTGCTCAAATACGCGCACACGTGGATCGCGTCCACGGGCGGACCCTCCGTCGCCATCGTCAACGTCCTCCGCGGCCTAGGCGGCGATAAGATCGGCGGGAACATCAAGGTGGGCGACGCCAAGGCTGCCGCGGACGCCGCGAGAGCCGCCGCCGTCGACGCGGGCAACGGATTCGAGACGACCCGTCGCGACGACCTCGACCAACGCGGGGGCGCTCAGTTCGCGCTGGGTTACAACGCGTCCGACACATCGGGCGACGCCGATTGGTCCAGGCGCGCCGCGGAGGCTTCCGCGATTGCCGAGATGATCGACAGGTTCTGCGTCCGGGAGCCCGGGCACCTGCACAAGTTTCTGCTCAGCGTCCTCCGCGCGGCGGCGAACGCGAGTGAAAATCCAAAGGTTTACATGGACGCGCTCAACGTCCTCATGCCGGCGATGCTGGCGCGCGGGTCCGGCCCACGGCAGGCCATGGTCAAGGAGGGCACCCCCGGGTCCATGCTCCTCTCCGCGCTGCAGTGCGCGGAGGGGCCGGAGGACCTGCGAGAGGTTAGCCTCACGCTGCTCACCACGCTGTGGTCGGCGTTTCCGGATGAAATTGAGATCAAAGGCGAGGAGTGCAGGCAGGTGATCAACTGCCTGAAGAAGGCGGCGAGGGCGCCCGACCCCGGGACGAAGATCCACTCGCTCGCGTGCATGTTCCAGCTCCTCCACTCCTTCATCTCCGCCGCCAACGCCTTCTCCCCCGTCGTGTACAAGACGATCGTGTTCATGCTCATCGAGCACATGAGGAACGATCCGGTGCGCGACTTCATCACCGCCGAGCTCAAGCTCGCGCTCGAGAACCACGCTAACATCCCGGTCGGCATCCTCGTGGACCCCGTCGTGAAGCAGTGCTCTCCCGGCGGTCAGCACCCGGGGCTGAAGCGCGTGGATTTCCAGCTCATGGCGGCTATGGCGGAGCACGCGAGGCTGGAGGCGAGGCCGGCGCTTCACCTCATGTCCCTCTGTCTGCAGTGCGCCATGGACCACGTGAAGGGCCAGGACCCACCGGAGGAGCGAGCCATCGCGCTCAAGGCTGCCACGCGGCTCGCGGCTAGGCTCCGGGGCGAGGATGCCGCCGAGGAGGTCATCGAGCGGTGCGCGGGGGGCGCGCTCAGTCGCATCGCCGCCTCGGCTGAGGACGCCACCGGCGACCCGGCTTTCGGCGAGATGCAGCGATGCGCCGGTGAGGCGCTGATGACGTGCGCGAGGTGCATGGCGCAAATCGGCGGCGAGGGCGTCGGCGCTTTGAAGACCATGATCGCCAACTCGGCCACCACGTTCGCGTCGCACAACGGAACGTCCCACCCGGACATAGAGGCGGCGTTGGATATCCTCCGCATGGCGGGCGACATCGGCAGCGGCAGCGAAATCGATTCACCGTCGCTTCACTCCACCCTCGACGCCAGGCGAACCCTCCCGCCGGGGTCCCCGTCCGGGATGGCGTACGACCGCCCGCCCGCGCGAGGTCGACCCCCCGTGGAGCAGCTCGTGGACTACGATCCTCCCGGAGGAGGCGGCGCCTTTTCGCCGCCGCCCGTCCCGCTCGCCGAGCTCGACGTCGACTCCCCGGGCGATTTCGTCGAGCCGACCCATAAGCCGCGAAGAAAACCGTCGTCGGTGTTTGAGGTCAAGCCCAAGGCGCAGGTCAAGAGCAGCGGCTACGGCGCCATCAACCGGGTCGACCCGCGGTCCGACGTGACGCGTCAGAACCGCGTCTCGGATCCCAGCAGCACGATGTCACCCGTGATGTCGCCCGAGCGGCCGAAGCGAAGAGAGCCAGCCGCCGCGCCGAAGGGTCCGGTGCGATCGCCCAACGCGTTTATGCGCCCGACGAACGCGTCGATCCACCAGCGCTCCGGTGTCATCCCGGCGATGTCGGAGATGTCGTTGGAGGATGACTTCCAGTCCCCGTCCGCGCACGAATCCCGGTTCTCCAGGCCTCCGGGTCCGAGCTTTGGCAAGCCAAAGTTTGCGAGCGGGTCGGTGTCTGGTCGGTCTACGTCTGGCGCGGCGCTCGCGATGCAGCGGGAGAAGCGTGAGGCTGAGATTCGACAGATTGCGCTCAAACGCGAGATGCGACTGGAGAAGGAGGCGCTGGAGAAGGAGAGGGAGGAGCTGGAGAAGGAGAAGCGCGACGCGGGCTTGCGACGCAGGCGCGAGCAGTGGGCCAAGAAGGCTGAGCTCAACGGCCGGGGGAGTAACTTCCTCGCGCTCTCGAATCGCGACCGCGATCAGAGCGGGCTCGCGCCCAAGCAGAGCACCGGCGTGGACGATAGGATGATCCGCACCGGCCCGCCCCCTGAGGCCCTCGCCGCCATGCTATCACCGGAGGAGCAGGAAGCTAAGGTGGCGGAGCTCAACGGGCTCCTCGCCGAGGACTCCCACGCCGACTTGCCCTTTGGATACAAGCGGGTGAGAGGGCGGGACGGCTCGCTTCACGCCGAGCTCACCGACGAGGCCAAGGCTGCGGCGAACCTCGAGAAATCCCTCGAGAAGGTTCGCGCGAAGGCCAGTCTGTCACCGAGGCGCGTGCACGGCATCTACCCGCCCAAGGAGCTCGTCGCCTCGCCCCCGAAGAAGCGAGACGTCACCCCGCGGAAGCCCCGCGATCCCAACGAGAAAACTTTCCTTCAGAAGAAGAAGGAGGAGGAGAAGGCTCGCAAGGAGGCTGAGGAACGCGAGGCTCGCGCCAAGGCTAAGCGAACGGTCGAGAAGCAAAAGGCGCACGCGGAGGCGCTCAAGGCTGAGCTCGAACAGAAGAAGAAGGCTAAGGAAGCCTCCGACGCATCCGCCGCGGCTGAGCTCCGCGCCAAAAAGGAGAAGAAGGCGGCCGCCCTGAAGGCCAAGGAGGGCGCCGCCGCCGCCGAGAAGGCTGCGACGAAGGCCAAGATCGAGGCTTTCGAGAAGAAGCGCAAGGCTGAGAAGGAGGAGAAGGCGCGGCTGGAGAAGGAGCGCAAGAAGAAGGAGCTCGAGGACGCAAAGGCGCAGCGGGAGAAGGAGAGGCTGGAGATCAAGGCGACGAAGGAGAGGATCGCCGCCGAGAAGGCTAAGCGCGAGGCGGAGCGGAAGGCGAAGGTTCGGGCGGAGCGCGAGGCGGCGAAGAGACGGGCGAAGGGTGAGCCCGAGCCCGAGCCGGAGCCGGAGCCGGAGCCCGAGCCACCCGCGCCCGAACCCCCGGCCAAGGGCAAGAAGGGAAAGAAGTAGGAGAGGGTCTTCGAGTCCACAAATTTGTTGTGAACAAAATTGAGAAAATTCGAGCATCGAGGGAGCAACCACGGTTCGTGAACCCGAAAATTGCGATTCTTCTTGGGGGGGTACCAACCAACAAACCTGAATTTGATCCAAGTCGTTTATCCATAACGCCATTTCGGGCGAATTAGACCAAGGAATGACGAGTCATCGGGAGGACTTTCTAAACGCTCGGGTCAACGCTTCTCGTGACGCGAAAATCCCTGAAAATGCGCTTCCAGCTCAGCCTCCGTGCCACAAGCACGTCACCCACGACGCGGTCTCCCGGGTAAAACCCCGTGTGGGACATCCTTTACGGTCGTCCGGACCGAGCGCGCACGCGTTCGTATCGGACGTGCTGGCGGGTACGGCGGACACGCGGTCGGGGACCGGCGAGATTCCCCCGGGTATGGCGGACGAAACTCTGCTCGCGAATCTCGCCGCGAGCGGCGTGGATGTCGAGCGCATCATGGCGGAGAAGGTACGCCTTGAAACCAGCATACCGCGTTCCGAGGGGTTTACAGTACCACGAGGGTTCCTAGAGGAGCGCGGCGGGCGACGACGGTCGCAATCGCGCCGCGTCGCGACGGGTTCTACACGCGCGGAACTCAAAGTTCGGCCTTCTTTTTACTTCGCAAATGAATTCGCCCCGGGCCGAACCGCGACTGACTTCCCGTCCCACTTCCAAACGCAGCGCGCCGAGGGCATGAGCGAGGATGAGATTCTCGGGGAACTGTTCGAAGCCATGCATCCGGACGAAGCCGGCGCCGTTTACGAGTCTTACAACGGAGACGGCGACCCAGAGCTTCAGGATTCTCTCGCGCCCCCCGAAGATTACGAGGGGGCGCACGACGAACTCCCGGTCGCCGGGCGCGGGGAGGTGCCGGAGATGGCGCCCCGCGGCAACACGCCGGTGTCCACGGGCGACGGCGGATTTTCCGACGGGGGCCTGGACGGAACGTCGCCCAGGTCCGCGCGCGTCTCCGTCGGCCGGGGCGGGGGCACCCCAACAGGCTCGGTGAGGTCGATGAACACGCTGACCTCGTCTCACATCGGAGCGCACCACGCGCAGCCGTGGGAGAGCGCGATGGCCGTGAGCGCCAACAGCCCATCTAACAAACTGCCCGCGAGCCGCGGCAGCATGAGGCAGAGCTCCTTACGCAAGATTGAACGCAAGGATCCTTACCTGGCGTCGCCGGCCATCTCGCCAAAGCCAAAGCCGAACAGAACGACTCAGAACGCGAGCCACGTGCGCTCGGCTTCCCAAGACATGCCTTACTCCCCGCCGATGACGCGCTCCAGGGTGCACTCCAGGGCTGGGTCCGAGTACGGGGGATCCCAGGGCAGCGCCGGTAGCGGCGGGTCCAACGGGTTTGTGTCCCTGAAGCGGCAGGTGGAGGCTGAGCTGAAGGCGCAGGCGGATGAGCGGTGGCGGGCGAAGAAGACGGAGCTCGACGCTGACAGGGAGCAGCTCGAGATGAAGCTGGAAAGGCTCCAACTCGAGAAGGGTCTGTCCAAGACGGACGCGGAGCTCAAGGTGCTCAAGCTGAAGCCCTGGGAGCAGTCTAAACGGAATCGGGAATTCGACGAGAGAATCGCTCGGAACCAGGCGGAGCGAGAGGAGGTTGACAAGCTGATGGCGGCGAACCGCGCGCGGCGGCAGAAGGCCCAGGTGGAACACGACGAGTGGAAGATGAAGTTCGAGGCTGCCGAGCGGAAGCGCAAGGTTGACCAAGAGTTTGCCCTCCAGGCGGCGCTGAAGCAGCAGACGGCGGAGCTCTGGGAGCACCGCGCGCAGAAGGAGCGAGCGGATTTCAAGGAGAAGTGCATGAAGGATGCCGAGAACGCCCTCAAGAAGAAGCTCTGGAAGGAGGACTCGGATCGCATATCGCTCGACAAGGAGGAGAGGATGAAGAGGGCGAGCTACCGAGCGCCTCTCGCGTACGACATCGAGCCGGTTGGCAAAAAGTTTCAAAAGAGCAAGCCGTTTCGGCGGCAGATCAGGGAGGCGCTCGCGCAGCGGGAGCGGGCCATATCCTCGGCGGGATCCGTGGAGAACATACGGCGGGACCACCTCGGCAAATACAACACCCGGTCGCCCAGCGCGGCGGGAGCCAGCCGAAGCGGCACGGCGTTTGATCGCGCGCCCACGTTTGGGATGACGGGGAGGCACGATACCCTCACGCAGTCGCTGTTGGGTAACAAGTCGCGGGGGTCAGCCGGCGTCGGAGGAGGCTCCCACCAAAAGATGCGCCCGAACAGGTTCAGCAGCGGCGGGAGCGACTACGCCTCGGACGACTACCTGCGGAACAAGGATGAGCACGGCCTGACCAGGGACGATTTGGACGACCTGGGATACCACAATAACCCCCACGCTCAGTACGACGATTGAGTTCAGAGCCGACGGATATTAGTGTAAAAAGTCACCCGCGTCGGCGTCTGTGTAAAGGGATAGCGATAGCGCGTCGTCGTACCGACTATCATTCACACAAGTTTACTAAAAGAACACCGCTATCGATCCACGTCGGCGTCCGCGGGTAATAGGTCCGCGGTGATGTCAACCGTCTTGGCGGTCTCCGGCTTTTCTTTCCCACCCGAAACCACCCGGTGCAACAGCACGCTCTCGGGCTCCGTCCCGGACCTGTGCGCCAGCGCGTGCAGATCCGCGCGGCTCGCGTGACACCACGTCGGCCGCTTCATCTCCCTGCCGTCCACGCCGTGGACGGCGCCCCCGCGGGTGTCCACGTGTTTGGTGATGTTCCGCCATCGCTCCTCGCAAACCGTCCCGCTGTGCGCGACGTCGGTGTACCCCAGTTGCCATAGCCAGTCCAGCGCCGCGTGCGTGGCGACGTGCTCATCCTGCGGCCCGAACGCGATCCGGTTCCGCGGGGATAGCTCCACGAGGACGATGGGCGGGGCGTAGGCGGTGAGGAGCCTGCGCGCACCCTCCAAGATGTGCCGCTCCCATCCGTCGCCAAAGCCGATTCGCATCGCGGAGACGACGACGTTGGACTTTTCAATCTCTTCGTCGATGCTGGTGATGCCCGCCTCGTCGGCGATCTCGCAGACGAACGGCGAGTCACCGCGCGTCGTGATGGCATCGCGGGTGAGGTGAACCGGCACGCGCGGCGCCGGGACGTGAACCGACACACCCGCGCGGGCGGGACCGCGGCGAAGAAGAGCCCGCCGCCCGCGCCTTCGAACGCCGTCGTCGCGTTCACCCTCGTCGTCGTGGGCGTACCCGTCGACGCCGGTGTCCATGTTAGTGTCCACGCGTGTCGCGTCAGCCTCGGCGAGCCTCTCGCGCGTTCGCTCCAACGCACCGTTCGAAACCCCGAGCAGGGTTTGGTCGACGTCGGTGACATCGACGGGCGCGCCGCCGCCGCTCCTCTTCGCGGCGTTCGCGCGAGCGCCCCGGCCCCGCGGCCCCGCGAGCGCCTTCCTCGCGGCCGTCTCCGCGCGGGCGATCGCGCGGCAGTACTCCTCGCCGCGGCCGCCGACCCGCACCGTCCGCACGTCCACCAGCTTACCGAACCCGTTGTGCGCGACGGAGGCGCGAAATAATTCGTCGCCGCCGCCCCACTCAAACGCGATCACCGGGTGCCCCCTCGCCGCCGCCGCGAGCGAGAAGAAGCCCAAGCCGGCACCCACGTCCACCAAAACCCCGCCGCGCGGCGAGTCCCGCGCCGATAACGAACCGACGAGCGCCTCCGCGGAGGTCGGCGCCCTCGGCTCGTACCGTCCAGCCTGCCACCCGCCCCACTTCGTTAAACTTGACCCGCTCGCGTCAACCACACCCTCGGACGCGTTCGACCCCGACAGGTGCGTCAGCATGTCGAACGGGGGATCAAACGCGGCGCTCACCGGGTACCCCGCGCGCTCGTTCACCGTTGGCATGGCGTAGAACGGGTCCGCGCGAGAGAGCTGCGCGCGGTACTCCTCGAGCCCGCTCTTTCCCAAACCGAGCGACGTGAGAAAGAGGGTGACGTAATCGCCGACGCCCTTCTTCGCGGAATTCCAACCCTTGCGGGACTTCCACGAGCCCAGGAAGTGGTGCGCGACCAGCACGCCGGGGTCGTCG
>Ga0222716_10005111_pt1 | contig 10222 bp, 7 predicted proteins | sample C33_13DmetaG_FD_165044 | JGI IMG/M metagenome (GOLD analysis project Ga0222716, IMG submission 165044) | Estuarine water microbial communities from San Francisco Bay, California, United States - C33_13D | ecosystem: Environmental > Aquatic > Marine > Unclassified | place: USA: California...
CGTTCGCCAGCCTCCGATGGAGGCTCGTACGCTCGACATGTCGAGCGTGGATCTCCGCTCGCAATATCTCGGCGACAGCACGAGCCTCAGCATGCTCAAGGACGGTGGGTATTGACCTCGACCGACGTGCGCTCACACGCCCTGACTCTCTCACTGTCACTCTCTCACTCGCGCCACGCGCTTCGCTCGTTCAACAGCCGCGGTGCTCGTGTTGACCGGCGTCGGCTCGCCGAAAACTGTCGACGCGCACCTGAAAAAGCTGGGGGCGCTGCACGTCGAGGGTTGCGGGGACCACGAGGACCACCACTATTTCGACAGCGACGAGGTCCACGAGGCCATGCAGCGAGCGCGCGAGCTCGTGAGCTCGGGAGAGTATTCGCACGTGTGTCTGATGCTCACGGAGAAGGACTTCTGGCGGCAGCGGCATTTTTGGCACAGTGTGTTGATGCGTTACGCCGGCGAGATCTATGATGGCAGTGATGGCAGCGAGGCCGGGTCCAAGAAGAGCAGGATTGGCGCCTACGTGATCCACGGCGAGCTCCAGCTTGTGCAGCACGATAAGAGGTTCAGCAGCGCCACCGCCATGTGGGGTGCCATGCTGCGGCTAGCACAAGACCATTACCGGTACCGGAAGAACCTGTAAGTAAGTAAGGATGAAGAAGAACCTGAGCGGATGGGTGCCACCCCACGGGGGAGCGATTGTGCTCACGAGCAGATCGACAGCGGAAGTTGAAAAAATCATCGATCGATCAGCGCACTGACCGATCGACGACCGATTGACGACCGATGAACGCTTCCAATGCGATGTGTGCCGCGCCGCACGCCGCATTGCCACCGTCGCCGTTGTTTGCCCGGCATTGCCACCCCCACCACCCCCAACGATTCCACCTACCGGCCACCACCTCGCCGGTCGCCGCACGTGCCACGGACGTGGACGTGGTCGTGGTGGGAGCAGGCGTGGCGGGCCTGAACTGTGCCCGTGCCCTTCATCGGAGCGGCGGGATCGACGTCAAGGTGCTCGAGGCGAGCGACGGCGTCGGCGGGAGGGTGAGGACGGATGTGGTGGACGGCTTCAAGCTCGACCGGGGGTTTCAGATTTTTCTGACGTCATACCCGGAGGCGCGAAAAGCGCTCGATTACGACGCACTGGACCTGCAGCCGTTTTACGCCGGCGCCTTGGTGCGGTTCCAAGGCGGGTTCCACGTCGTCGCTGACCCGTTTCGACACCTGTTTGACGCCCTGGGCAGCCTGACGCCGGCCAATCCGATCGGGTCGCCGGTCGATAAGGTCTTGGTTGGCGTCAAGAGGACGCTGCTCCTTCTGCGATCGGTGGAAGAGATTCTCCGGGACCAGGACGAGTCGACCATCGAGGAGCGGCTTCAGAGGGACGGCTTCAGCCCCGCCATCATCGACAGGTTCTTCAGGCCGTTTCTGGGAGGCATCTTCTTTCGCAGGGACCTATCTACGACAAGTAGGCTCCTGAACTTCGTGCTCCGCATGCTCGCCACCGGCAGTAACTGCCTCCCGTCCGGCGGGATCGGCGCCGTGGCCGAGCAGCTGGCGGCGGGCCTGCCGAAGGACGCCATCATGCTGAACACGGCGGTGCGGAGCGTCAAGGAGGACGGCGCGACGGGCGAGGTCGTGGTCGAGCTCGAAAACGGCGAGCGCGTCCGGGCGAAGAAGGTGGTCGTGGCCACAGAGGGGCCGCAGGCGGCCAAGCTGCTCGGCGACGCCCTCGAACGGTCGCCCAGCCAGAAGGGAGACCCCGTCGGCACGGCGTGCCTGTACTTCTCTGCCGATGAGCCGCCTCGGAAGGGAAATTATCTGTATCTGGACGGCGACAACAAGGGAAGCATCGTCAACAACTGCTGCGTGCCGTCCGAGGTCTCTTCGTCGTACGCCCCGGCCGGCAAGTCGCTGATCAGCGTCTCTGTGATCGGAACGCGTCCGGATCTCGACGACAAGGAGCTGCAGCGGCAGGTCCTGGACGAGCTGGCGGGATGGTTTGGTCGCGACAAGGTCTCCGCGTGGGCGCACCTTCGGACGTACCGGATCCCGTTCTCGCAGCCGCCGCAGACCCCACCGACCGACCTCTTCAAAACGCTGAAGCTCACCGAGAACATTTACGTTGCCGGAGACCATCGGATGACGGCGACGCTGGATGGCGCTTTGTGGAGCGGGAGACTGGTCGCCGAGCAGATCACATCTTCAAGATAACAACGGCGGGACGACGTCACGATCCAAATTTACCGTCGCAATCATCGAACCGCATCCGCCAATCGTCCAACCACCATTCACCGTTCACCGTTCACCGTTCACCGTTCACCGTTCACCGTTCACCGTTTATCCATCGCGAGGCGCGCGAGCAGGCGAGCCGTCCAGTCTCGGCGGCAGCTTGTACCCGAGATCGGCCGAGAGGTACGCTCCACGCCCGCGGACGATACGTTCGGCACTCAGGAAGATATCCGTGTACACAGCCCGACGCTTCGATCTGGCGTGCGGGGCCATTGTACCCTTGAGCAGGAGATGGACGCCGTCCGTGCTGAAGCCTTCGACCATGCACCCTCGGCTCAGATGCGAGTCCATGTCCGGATGCGACTGCAGATAGTCATCGATGTCGTCCACGATATCCCTGACCTTGTCGATATCCGCGTACGCCACGATGATCGTCGAGTTGAGCACGGGGATCGACCCGCTGAGCTTGGTACGAGACTCGAGCGACTCGTTCACCACCATCAGGCTCATCGCAAGGTCCTTGTTGTTGACGTACGTCAGCGACCCATTATCCGTCTTGACCAGCGTCTTGAGGGGCTGAATATCGAGGACCGTGCCCGCCACGACCGTGCTCCCGCTCATCGACTTGAACTGCACCCGATCTCCCTTGATGAAAGTCCTAGACGTGTAGAGACTCAGCGCAGCCACCAAGTTGCTAACCGTCGACTGGGCGGCCAAACCGATGGCGAGCGTACTGGCCCCACCGACGGCGAGCATCGGACCGATGTCGACTCCCACGATAATCAGCGAGCTCATCGTCGCCCCAATCACCACCGCCCAAGTCAGAAGCGTCGAGAGCGGCTGCAGAAACCTCAGTATCTGTGCTTCGTCGATACCCGACGAGCCAGAGCCATCGGTCGACTTCACAATCTCCCCCACGGCCCTCAAGATCTTGTCCTTCAGCCGAAGCAGCGTCCACGCGACGAGCACCACGATCACCAGCTCCGTCGCACTGGCGACCAAGTCGATCGCCTTGGCAAAGAGGTTCTTGAACGCCGCACACGTCATCCTCAGCTGCGCGTCGTTTTTAGGGATGGCGATCTTGGCGACAAAGGTCTTCCCGATCGTCAGCGCCACCGTCGCCGAAAACAGAGAACAGTATACCGGGATGATGGCCTCCAAGGGCTTGCTCACCGCCTCCAGCAACCCGATGAACACGTTGCGCCGCGCCCTCGTCTCTTCCAGCTCAAACTGCATCTGTTCCTCCGTCGTCCCGTCTCCGTCTCCGTCTCCGTCAACCGCCCCAAAGTCCTGTGTCTTGAACATCCTCGACATGAACTGCCTCGTCCACCCGTCAATCGCCCGAACGCTCTGCGTACCAAACGTCGCAACAAGCAGCGATATGACGATCAGGAGCGCCGCCTCCCGAGCGGCAATTCGGACGGGAAGCGCCATGAACGTCGCCTCCAGCTGCTCCCCTGATAGGAACTTCAGCACCGATTTGCCCCAGAACGTTGCAATGACGGCGGGCGCCGTGGCGGCCGCAGGAGCGGCGGCAGAAACGGCAGAGGCGGCCCCGAGGGCGCGTACCGGCGTCACGGACGGGCGAGGGGGCCGCAGGCCCACCCGCGCGCGGTCGGTTCGGGCGCGGGCGCAGACGGTCCCGAGGGTGGCCGTGCTGCAGCGAGCGCGCTGAGGTGCGAGGGCGATTTGGGGCATTTCAGACGAGTTTGGCTCGAGAGACCCAACGTTGGATGACTTCCGGCGCCACACAGAGCTCGATACTATCGACGAGATTCCCTCTGTTCGGTGTAATGGAGATAGAAGGGAAAAAATGTCCGCGAGCGGCGGCACCGGGTTCAGTAAAAATTTGCTCGGAAACCGACATGGCGCTGCTAGATCAGGTAGGTCCGTTTGACCTGTGGATGACTGGATGACTGGATGACTGGATGATACTGTCCCGCTCGCTCCCTGCTGCCCGCGAACGCGACCTCACAACACGCACTCGCCACGACCTCTGAAGAATTGCGTCAACCGGATCGGCACGGGTGCGGCCGTGGGTGGAGCGCTCGGCGCATCAATCGGGGCCATGTACGGCACGTACGAGTCGTTCAGATACAAGGTGCCCGGGCTGTACAAAATCAGGTACATCGGTCAGACGACGGTCAGTTCGGCGGCGGTGTTTGGCCTCTTCCTGGGTGCGGGCTCCCTGTTGCACTGTGGGCGGCGATGAGTTTGTCGCGGTTGGTCGCCGTTTGTCGCGGAATGTCGTTGTGTAAATTACGTATAGTACGATCATTGTGTTGTTGCGTCCGGCTCGCTGTCGACCTCGAGCTGCTTGACCGCCGCGATGAGCTCCTCCTGGTCGGGGCGCTCCCGCCGAGGCGACTTCAGGGGCGACGACGTGTTGGGGCTCTTGGCGACGGCGTTGGCATTGGCGTTCGAAATGTCCACGTTCTCGTCATTGGCATTCCCGTTGCCGTCAGTCTGGCCATCGTCGCCTGCATCCGCCCCTTCCTCTTCCTCTTCCTCTTCCTCCTCGGGACCGGCCTTTCCGTTGATCTCTGCCCACTCGGCGATGATGGTGAGCACCTTGTTCTCGAGATCTTCGGCGAGTTCCTTCGAGTCGGGCTTGGTGGCCGCCTTCTTCACCTTGGCGACGATCGACAGGATGATGCCGGCCGTCTCGTCGTCCTCGAGCGCGTTCTTGTAGGCCGGGTGGGCGTCGATGAGTTTCTTGACGCCCTTGTCGCTGAATGGCAGCTGGCCGATGCAGAACGCGATGTTCCGCCAATGCGAGACGTCTTCGGTGGTCGAGAAGCGCTGGGCGAGCTTCTCGACGAGCGCGTCGCCGTGCTTGTCCTTCTTGATGTGCTGCAGCAGTTGCTGCATGACCGACTGGAACTGCGCGTTGCTCAGGGACGTGTCCTGGCTGAGCATGGAGAGCATGTCGGGCAAGAGGTTGTAGATTGGCGAGGTGCCCTTGTACTCCTTCTTGGCGAGCTCGTGGAAGAAGAGCGAGGCGAGCGCCGAGACTCGCTCGTCCTCGTCCTCGAGGCGCGCAGCCATCTTTGCGATGTGCCCCTTGACCTTCATCATGTCGTTGAGAATCAGGTGCGTGAGCACCATCATGGCCGTCTTTCGGACCGACACGTCGGGGTCCCCGAGGGGCCGGTAGACGTGCTCCGTCCACGGCTCGAGCGAGTTGGGGAACCGCAGGGCCAGGTCGCCGAGGGCAATGACCAGGTTGCTTCGGATGGACGCCTCGACGACGCGTTTCTGGAGCAGGGTGAACACCAGCTGGAGGTTGGCCTCGCAGATATTGACGTCGACCACCATGAGCTTGGTGAGGGCCAAGAGGGCCGACGATTTGAGCGTCGGGTCGGCGGCGTTGAAAGACGGGTGGTGGCAGGCGCTGATGACCAGCTTGGCGAACGGCTTGAGGATCCCGGTCGTGATCTGCTTCTCGGCAGCGTCCTTCATATTGTCGAGCTCGGCGTCGGCGGCGACCCCGCCGGTGCCCAGCTCTGCGTTGATGTCCTCCTCTTCGTCCGTGGATGCCTCGGCGGTGGTTTTGGCAGTGGGTTTGGCACGTCGAGCGTCGCTCGCGTCCATCTCGGCGCCCTCCTCGGCGTCTTTGCCGCTCTCCTCTGCTTCCTCTTCCTCTTCCTCGCCGCCGCCCTCGCCAGAGGCCGTCTCGGCGGCCTTCCGCTCGGCGTCCAGCCGGGCGCGACGGACGTGCTTCGCTGCCTTCTCGACCAGCACCAGGTGCCGAAGAGCGATCTCGCCGATCACGAAGAATACCTTGGACGCCAGCCTAGACGGCGGCGGGTTGTCCTCCTGGTCCCTGCCGGCAAACGTCTGGCCGGCCATGGTCCGCACGATGGCGCAGCTGACGTCCTCGGGCTTCGGGTGCAGCGCGTAGAGGGCACCGAGGGCGGCCTCGGCCACGGTATACCAGACGATGTCCGGGATCTCGGACGAGACGACGACCCGCACGAACGCGGCATACACGTCGTTCCGCACCTCGTCGTACGACTGGTCGGCAAAGTCCTCCATGCCGATCCTGGCCAGCGCCACGCACGCGTGTCTCGCGATGAGCGCGTCACCCCTCGCCATGTCGAATACAATGTGCAGCAGGCCACGCACACGCTCGGCGGGGAGCGAGTCCTGGCTGGGGACGACGCCGACGGCCATCGAGAGGATGGCCATGGCGCCGCGGAGCTGGGTCAGCGCCAGCAGGACGTCTGCGTCGGAAAGGTGGATGTCCCTGGAGTTCTTCTCTGCAATCTCCCACAGTTCGTGGACGGTAACAACCGTGATGAGCCCCTTGGCGTGGAAGCACTTGACCACCTCCTCGAGGGAGCCGAGCTCGCCGAGCGTCGCGCCGCAGGCCAGGTCGACCAGGTTCTGCGCGGCCTGCTCGGACGTGAAGCTGTTCCCGGCCCATCCAGAGAGGTAAAGCTGATCGAGTGCCTCGATCACCTTGTCCTTGACGTTCTGCTCCCTGGAGAAGATGAGGGTGAGCATCTTTCGGATGGCCTCTGGCGCGCCGGCAATCTCAAACTGCTTGCACGTCAGCAGCAGGGCGATCGAGTCCTGGACGTCTGAGACCGTGGACGACGCCAGCAAGTTCACCAAGCTGGGCATACTTGACGTGAGCGACTTCGAGAAGTCGACCGCCAGCTCGAGCGACGCCACGAGCGCCTGCAACTCCTCGACCGTGCCGTCCCAGCCGACCTCGGCGCACGTCTTTGGCCGTCTCTCGTGCTGTTGTCGTTGCCGTTGGTCCTCCTTGCGCTGCTGGCCATCTACGTCGGCCTGGCCGTCGACGGGCCCCTCGGCCTCTTCTTGCTTCACGTGGACAACGGCCGCCGCCGCCGCCCGAGTCTCGTCGTCGCCGATTTCATCATCGTCGCCGACGGGTCCCTCCTCCTGCTTCACCGCCACGGGATGCTCCCGCTCGCCGTTGCCATCCGCGGCCTCCAAGACCTCCATATCCTCGCAATCATCCGTCGACATGACCTGCTCGAGCATGTCGCTGTGCAGCTCCAGGCTGGCGACAAACTTGTCCAGCGGCAGCGACGGCCCGAACGGATTGTGCAGCATCAGGCACGACATGAGACGCATGGCCTGCTTCCTGACCAGGCTCGATTTGTCCTCCAGCCGCCCCGTTGCGATGGAAGTGACGACCTGCCAGTGTCCCAGCGGGATGGCCCGGTTCTGCGCCAGGTGCTCCCAGGTCTGCAGGACCGCCTTGCGCGTGTACGACGACTGGTCCCTCGTGCGCTCGCAGAGGATGTCAAGCAGGTGCTGCTTGGTGCGCAGACGCGCGATCGTCGCCTCCTGGTCCTCCGCGTCACTCCCGTCCTCCGCGCCGTCAAACGCCTTGACGAGCAGGTGTCCGATGGCCGCGATGATACCGCTCCGCAACGTCCACGCCTTGCCGCCCAGATGCGGCAGCAAGAGGGCTATTTGGGAGGCCATCAGCTTTGGCAACCGGTTCGCCAGCTCATCAACGAACGTCGCGACACTCCGCACCCCCGCCTTCTCCCCCGTGGCGTTCTGCTGGCGCTCGTACTCGATCGGGTCGATCGCCGCCAGCTCCTGGATGACCATCGCCGCGAGCCTCCCGTCGTCCCACTCGGCCACGCTGTATCGGAGCATCTCGGCGACCATGACCGGCGTGTGGTCGTACTGGTTGAGCAGGTCGACCATGGCGGCAGCCACCTCGTCCACCTTCTGGTACCGCAGGGCCGTCAGCCCGAGGATCTGCGCGCCGTGCAGCACCGACTCGGAGTCCTTCGCGCAGCTCGGCAGCGACAAGCAGTCGGTCGCCAGCTGGATGAGCGACACCAGCACGGCGTCGTCGGGACGGTTGGGCCGGAAGACTGCCCACAAATCGACGTGCATCACGCACCGCCCCACCGACTTGAGCAGCTTGGACGCCTGCTCGGGCCAGTCGAACTGCGCTGCGCCGTTGCAGCCCTTTTTCTTCCCCCGCTTGGGCTTTTCGGCCAGCGCCCCTCCCGCGCCCGCCTCCCTGGACGACAGCTTGGCGATCCACTGGGCGACAAAGATGTATATCTTGTAGGCGCTCCGGTAGGCTGGCATCAGCAGCCGATCGTCCGACTCCGAAGACGAGTTGAGCACGCCGTCCATCCACGCCGACAGGCAGATCATCGAGGTGGAGAGCGCGTCCAGGAACTGCACCCTCGACGGCCCAGGCAGCCTGGCCCACGAGTTGACCAAGTTCATGAGGACGTCGAACTTCGACTGCTCGTTCACGCACAGCGGGTTGTCCCCGCACAACGCGTACGACATCTCTGTTGAAGCGTGAACGAGTGATACGGGTGAGCATTGCGGTTCGATTTCGCACCGAGCAAGCGTGGCCGACGGCGACTCCAGGTGGCATCGGGTGGCCTCGGGTCGTCTCAGGCAGACTGTATCCAGACTGCGTGCTGACTCGAGGCACGCAGAAAGGCGCACGACGACGACGAGCGCACCAGATCGTCGTGGCCAATTCTCGTCAAGTTCGTTGCAGAGCAAACAGCCGCGTGGGCCGGTCCCAGAGCCCACCGGGCTCCCACCGGGCGACAGGGATATAGACGCATGACGTGGCCAACGGACGGACCTTCGGAATACTGCACGAGCGCGCTTTCGCTGATGTTTTCATCGAAAATTTCAACGACCGACAGGGGGAGTTCCTGCTCTGGGTCGAACAGATCCCCCGGGTCGTTCGGAATGACGAACTCCTCGTTGCTGTCGTGTGGCTGGGGGTCCATCTTGAATGAATGAATGAATGTGTGTGATTCGATTTGCAGGGGGGGGGCACTCAACTGACATCAACTGAAGGGGCCCTACTGGCTCTACCAGTCGCCCCTAGCCGCCGCGGCTGTCCTTGTACAAAGCGGCCGCGGGGAACTCGTAGTAGGTCTTCACGAAGGCCTCCTTGGCCTTCTCCGCACTCATGCCCTTCAGGGCCTCGTAGGCGTCCCAGCGCTCGCGGCCCTCGAAGTCGACGCCTCCCTTCTCCGCCCACATCGGCCTCTCGGTGGCGTTGTCGCCACTCGTGGCCTGCTGGTGGTACGCATACAGGGCGTAGAACTCGGGAGGCTTCACCGTCGCACCTCCTGGCTTGGAGATGATGCGCCAGTTCAGGCCCTCGTACTTCTCGCTCAGGCCTTCAAACTCGTTCACGTCGTACGAGTCCTTCGCCCACGGAGACTTCTCGACGGGCATGGAGGCCGTGGCGGACTCGTCCTTCATCATCTGGCGAAGCCGCGTGCGTGCTGCGCGGAGCTTCTGGCGGTCGTCGCCAGGGACGGCGTCGAGGAACAGGGCCTGGGCGATGGCGGCCTTCAGGGCGGCGACGTCCTTCGCCGCAGCGAGAGAGTCGACGGCGGTCTTGGCGTCGACGGACATGGCGCTGAAGGAGGGAGGGAGGGAGGGAACGAGTGAGATGATCGAAATTCACGATCAAGGAGATCGAGGAGAGAGAAGAAGAAGACAGGCCGTCGACGCGCGCGGGGATCCTCGTACGTACTTACGTGATAACTACCGTTTAACAAGGATTGTTTGTATCGGGGAACGACGGACTTTAAAGTTCTGTGGACGAAGTTGTTGACTCGAAGTCTCGGAGGCCCGAGGTTGGGGACTGTGTGGGCGTATTTCCATTCAATACCTCCTCAGAACCACCAGGTACGCGATCGACAGACAGCCTGTCGCTGTGTGGCCCGAGCCTCAGCGGCCGTATTTCCAATACCTCCTCAGAACCACCAGGTACGCGATCGACAGACAGCCTGCCGCTCCGGCCCAGACGGCGTACACTGGGACCGAGTTCCTCAGCACGCAGCCTTGAACGTAGTACTGGTCTGGGAAGATCGCACATGACGTGGAGGTATCGCCGAGACAGATCGGATTTCCCGAGCTGTCGGTGCCGTAGCCGTTGGCGCAATAGTACGTCTGGCCGCTCGGGGTCGAGATGTACGTGACGGCCGCCAGAATG
>Ga0222716_10005114_pt1 | contig 10218 bp, 8 predicted proteins | sample C33_13DmetaG_FD_165044 | JGI IMG/M metagenome (GOLD analysis project Ga0222716, IMG submission 165044) | Estuarine water microbial communities from San Francisco Bay, California, United States - C33_13D | ecosystem: Environmental > Aquatic > Marine > Unclassified | place: USA: California...
AATGAAGCTCACCACGGGCTTATCCACGCCACACGACTTGATATACTCGGCAGCCTCCTCCTCGGCGGTTCCTCCGATCTCCCCGATCATGATGATCCCCTCTGTCTGCTCGTCCTTCATGAACCGCTCCAAGCAGTCGACAAAGTTCGTCCCGTTGAATGGATCCCCGCCAATTCCAACCACGGTACTCTGCCCGAGCCCCTCGTTGGTCGTCTGGAACACCGCCTCGTACGTCAGCGTCCCGCTCCGAGAGACAATACCGATCTTTCCCGGCGTATGAATATAGCCGGGCATGATCCCGATCTTGCACTCTCCCGGCTTGATGATGCCCGGACAGTTGGGCCCGATCAACCGCGTCGTGCGCTGCTCCTGCATCGCACGCTTGACCCGCACCATGTCATGCTGCGGGATGCCCTCTGTGATGCACACCACCAGGTCCATCTCGGCATCCACGGCCTCCAGGATGGCCGCGGCCGCGAACGGGGGCGGCACGTAGATGGCCGTGGCGTTGGCCCCCGTGGCAGCCTTGGCCTCGGCGACCGTGTCAAAGACTGGAAGACCCAGGTGGGTCGTCCCGCCCTTCTTCGGGGTCACGCCGCCCACCATATTTGTGCCGTACTCGATCGCCTATCGTGTGTGATGATTGATCACGACGTGGTGAGTTGTTGGGTCGTCGAGGGCGGCAGCGAGAAGAAGAGCAGAGAAGAAGAGAGCAGCGAGCAGCGAGGCGACAGTGTCGACGTACCTGCTGGGAATGGAAGGTGCCATTCTTGCCCGTAAAGCCCTGTGTAATCACCTTTGTGGTCTTATCCACGAACACCGCGGGCGCGTGTCCGTCTTCCGGCGCCGGGGTGGAAGAGAAGCGGCGGGCGGTGGTCTGGTCTGCTACGGCCGCTGGGAGACTGGATCGGAGCGAAGCGATTCCGAGGTTTTCTGCGAGCGTTGCGCCTGCTGGGCACCCCCCGCTGCCGAACCGGGTCAGGAGCGTCACGGTCGATGCCAGTGTCCGCTGCGAGGTCGACATCTCGTGTGTGTGTGTGTGATCGGCCGTAGAAAGTTTTAACTTTCGAATCGATTGACTATGGCGACCGTGGGCAACAACGAGGAATCGCTGGCGTTTAGTCCGTTTGTGTTCCCATCGACGGAACTGGTGGTCGATGGTGGTGATGGTGATCTGGGTCGGGGCCTCGGGGCCGGGACCTTTGAAGTGCGGGAGAGGTACGATTTGCGCGTCGGCATGCCGTCGCCGTGACCGGCCGACTGAGGTCGTGGTCGCCCACTCGCCCACCCGCTCACTCGTCGTCGTCATCGCCGCAGTGAAATCGCGTGGTCGCCGAACGCTGACCCCCCGTCCACGTCGTCCACGTCCTCCACGTCGTCCTGGTCTAGGGTTGTTCCGTTTCGCGCCGTGTCGCTGTCTGCCGTTGCGCAGGACGCTTCCGGGCGGCAGTGTCTCTACTTGCAGATCGACGGGGGTCCGGAGAATGGAATGGGCGCGGAGAATGGACACGGAGGTCATGACGATATCGGCGAGGAGGATCCGTTTGAGGCGTTGAAGGAGTGGAATCTGGTGTTTGGGAGCGAGGAGGACTTGCAGAAGGCGTTTCAGGCGATGTGTGATGGGGCCCTGCGGAATCCCGACAGTGACGAGGAGGGAGAAGAGGATTGGGAAGGGGAAGGAGGGGAGGCTGGGCTGGGCGGGTGGTTCACGGCGGGGAGTCTGGCCGAGGAGGACGAGGGGCTGGAGGGGGTACCGGGATCGCAGGGGGCCGCCGCCGCGGCGCTCGAGTTCCATTCCATGCTGCTGGAAGGACTGCGCGGTAACCCGCGGCCCATCAACGACTGTGCAGAGGAGGATGAGGACGAGAACGAGGACGAGGAAGAGAACGAGGAAGGTATGTAGTGAAGGTGGCGGGGGTCGTCGACGCGGTTCCGTCTCCGGTGATGAGAATAGATTCTATCATTCATGCGTGTCATCTGTAGGTGGGGTTTACCTCCCACCGGTGATGAATACATGATCTTCTCTCTGAGGGGCTGAGCTGACGGTTTGGTTTTTGTTCGAATTCCTGTTCGAGTTCCAACGAGGTGCCGGTGATGAGTCACTATATATTTGCTACTCGCGAGCCGTGGCGATGACCAAAACTTACTACCAAGATCTCTGAGGCCTTCTCGTTGTTTGTTTGTCTGTGTGTCTGTGTGTCCGTCTGTCTTGTTCTGTCCGGATGCCACTCGGCGCTCACTGCCACTCGGCGCCCGCCCGCAGGCTGACTTCCCGAGGCGAACGAATCGACACGCGGCTACGTGGGTGCTCTGATGTATTACAATACATGTATCTGTATCATTGGGTCTCGTGGACGTTCATTCATTCATTCGTTCGTTCATTCGTTCGTTCGTTCGTCCTCATATCATCTCTGCTCCCCCGCCTCGTCGACGGCGACGACGGCCATGCGCGACGCCTTGACCGCGGCGAAGCTTTGGACGTACTCGTCGTACGATAGGTCCAGAATGTTCTGCTTCTTCGGAGGACCACGGTTGTCCCCGTGGGCAGGCGCCGGGGGCGGGGGCTGCTGCTGCTGGTACATGACTGTCCGTCTCGTGGAAAATCGCGTCTGCCTGAGGTTTCGTCCCGCGACGCGCCGTGCGTGGGTGCGTGGAAGGTATTTGGTGCTCTCTGGGAGTGCGGAGAGAGAGATAACGCCGTGTTCGACACCACTTTTCGCCTGTTTCGAATGCGGTGATCCGGCGATCCAGCGCAATCCCCAAAACGAATCCGCTTCAATTCCCTCTCGATCGACTCGATCTCCGCCCCTTTCTCGCCCAGTACAGAGTCACGTCTATAAAACATGCAGACCGCAAAGATCCACACCGCCTCGAAGGCCCGCGCGTCCACGATCGGACTTGCCGGAGCCAGGCGGATGGCCCCCGCCAAGCGGGTCGCCACCCGCGTGTCTGCCCTGGCCGACACCAACCTGTTCGTCAACCTCATCGCGAGCGTGACAGCCGGCGCGGCCGTGACTGGCGTGGTCACCGCCACCTCCGAGGACGGCCTGGACAAGGGCTTCGACAAGCTGATGACCGTCGAGGGAGGCGCGCCGCTGGCCGGTGCCTTCCTCGTCGACGCCATTGCCCACTCCATCCCGGGCCTTAACGTGCTCTTCAACCTCGTGTCTGAGCCGGCCGGTGCCGCTGCCGGCGTGGCATACATGTTCTCCCTGGTCCTGTCGTCTGCTGCGGTCGACCCCAAGACGCTCGCCCCCGAGGGCACTGTCCTCGACGCAAAGAAGGCCGAGGACTCTCGAGGATTCGTGCGCGTGCCGTTCACAGAGATTGTGCCGACGCTGCTGGATGTGATTGACTACGAGAACGATATGAGCAGCGGAAAGGGGTGGACGACCGGTCCGGACGGAAAGCCCAAGCTGCCGCTCAACTCTGTGCTGATCGTGGTCGGTATCGGGTGCGTCATCCTGGAGGCTGCGGCGCACGCCCCGGTCCTCAACATCCTGCTCCCGAGGGTGCTGAGCTGCGCCGGGTGGCTCGCGGCCACCGGGTATGCGCTGGAGAAGACCGGCGTGCTCAAGAAGAACTAGCTCAATTGTAAAATGGACTACCGTTTTCAGAACCTGATTGGCGCGCCGTACCGCGGGGGCGGGTGTACGATGCATGGAGATACACTGCTCACGCCCGTGGGAAACAGGGTCTCTTCGGTACGTCGTTGTTGTTGGTTCCACGCAAATTGGTCGCCATGCATGGACTGGACTCGTCGGGGCTGGGGTGGGGTCACCGATACGATACGATACGATACGATACTCGCCCGCTCACTCGCTCACTCGCTCGCTCGGTCCGTTACCCCACGCACCCGCAGGTCGACTTGGTCAAGTCGCAGGCCTCGACCCTTCCGTACGAGCTCCGCTCGAACGTCCGGACGATGTGTGTGTCGCCGGACGGCGCGCTGTTGGTGGCCATAGACGACACTGGGAGATCCCTGGTCATCAACAGAAAACAAAACGCGCTGTTGCACCATTTCTCGTTCAAAGATACCGTCCGGGTGGCGTCGTTCAGTCCCGACGGCCGGTACCTAGCGGTCGGATCGGGGCGGCTCGTCCAGGTCTGGTGCCGGCCAGGGCTCGTCAAGTCGACCAATCCGCTCGAGCTGCATCGGACGTACGGTCACTGTCATTCGGACATCGTGTCGTTGGACTGGAGCGACGACTCGACGTGGGTCGCTGCCGGGTCGAAGGATTTGACGGTGCGCGTGTGGTCGCTGCATTCCATCGACGGGTACGTCCCGCCGACGCTGGCAGGACACAAGGACTGGCCTATCGGGGTGTACTTCACGACGAAGAACGCCAGGGAGGCGTGCGGCTTGATCGGAAAGAGCGTGGTGCACTTGTACACGCTGAGTCGGGACGGGGCGCTGTTCTCGTGGAACTATACGAAGATTTCAGCAGATGGAGGCAGAAGAGACGAACAAGAGGATCGAGACGAGGAAGACGAACAAGACGAACAAGACGAAGAGGGCGAGGCCGGCCGGAACCGAGAGCAGTCGAGCGCCTACCAGGGCGGGCATTGGAGGCTGGTGGACAAGTACTACTTCAACCAACGGGGGTCCAAGCTGACGTCGTGCGCCATTCATAAAGAGGTTGGGATTCTGGCGGTGGGATTCTCCAAGGGACTGTTCGAGCTGCTGCAGCTGCCGGATTTGACGACGGTGCATACGCTGTCGATCGGGTCGGACCCGATCACGTCGATGTGCTTCAACCGGTCCGGGGAGTGGATCGTGGTGGGGAGCGCGAACCTGGGTCAAATGTTGGTGTGGGAGTGGCGGAGTGAGACGTACGTGCTCAAGCAGCAGGGCCACGCGTACGACATCACGTCGTTGGACTTCTCCCGGGATGGGTCGATGATCGTCACGGGGTCGACGGACGCCAAGGTCAAGCTGTGGACGGTGACCAACGGGTTCTGCTTCGTGACGTTTGCCGAGCACTCGGCGCCCATCACGGCCGTTCGGTTCCTGCCGAGCGGTCACGCGGTGGTGAGTGCCTCCCTGGACGGGACGGTGCGGGCGTTTGACCTGGTTCGGTACCGGAACTTCAGGACGCTCACGGCGCCCAAGTCGGTACAATTCTCTTCCCTGGCGGTGGACCCGTCGGGCGACGTGATCGTGGCCGGAAGCAAGGATACGTTTGAGATTTACGTCTGGAGCCTGAAGACGGGAAAGCTGCTCGACATCCTGGCCGGGCACGAGGGCCCGGTATGCATGGCGGCGTTCGCGTCGGGGTCGTCAATGCTGGCGTCGGCGTCCTGGGACGCGACCGTGAGGACGTGGGACGTGTTCAGCGGCAGCGGGACCACGGACGTGCTGCAGCACAATCACGACGTGCTGGCGCTGGCGTGGCATCCGGACGGCAAGCACCTGGCCTCGTCGACCCTCGACGGCACCATCTACTACTGGAACGCCATCGACGCCGAGATCGAGTTTGTGATCCACGGGCGGATGGACATTGCCGGCGGGCGATCCAAGTACGACAACCGGTCGTACAAGAACTCGTCGTCGGGCAGGGCGTTCACGTCTCTCGCGTTTAGCGCCGACGGAAGCTTTCTGCTCGCGGGCGGGAGCTCCAAATACGTGTGCGTCTACGACCTCAAGGAGCAGGTGATGCTGCGGCGGTTCCAAATCTCGCACAATCGGGCGCTGGACGGGGTCCTCGACCAGCTCAGCTCGAGGAACGTGACGGAGGCCGGCGCGCTGAGCGATATCCGCGACGTCGACAGCGACGACGACGAGGAGGACGAGACGGCCAGGCTGCTGCCGGGGGACATCTCGTACCAAAGCCAGGGCGCCGCCGTGACGCGGTGCGTGTCGCTGTCGCCGACAGGACGGATGTGGGCCGCGGCGACGCCGGGTGGCGTGCTGATGTACGGCCTGGACGAGTCTCTGACGTTCGATCCGACCAATCTGACGGAAGACATCACGCCGAACGCCGTGCTGCAGAGCATCAACGCCGGCGCCTACCTGCGGGCGATGCTGATCGCCGTCCGCCTGGGCGACCCGGCCCTGCTGCAGCGGGTCGTCCTGTGCACGACCCCGGCGATGGTGCCATCCGTGATCGCCACGCTCCCGACGAGCGTCCTCGTCCCCGTGCTGCAGGCGCTGGCCAACATCATGGCCGACGGCACGCCGCACGTCGAGCACGTCGTCTCCTGGCTCAACCAGATGTGCTCGCGGCACGCGATCGCGATGCAGCAGATGTCGAACAAGACGGAGCCGGTTCTTCGTGGGCTCCAGAAGTCTCTCAACCAGCTCGAGAGCGACATCGGCGAGCTCTGCGACTCCAACGTCTACAGCCTGCGATACCTGAGCAGCGACCGCGCGGGGTGACCGTGCGGGCGTGTGACGGATCGATATGTGACTTAAAAGCCTGATGCAACATTCGTTTGTGTGATTTGACCGTTTCTTGCTGCGATGATCGCTGATCATCATCATTCGTCGTCAAACTGGCCGCCGAACCCAAAGTACTCCATGTCCTTCCGCTGGAGCTCGGCGGCGATCGACGGCCGCACGTCCGGCGCGAACTCGACGGCGAGCAGCGTGTCCAGACACTCGAGCAGCTCCTGGTCCGCCGGGTCGTCGATGAACGTCCCGATCGGGACGGCGTTCTCCGGCTGGAACGCATACGAGTGCGGCGAGTTGTCGACGAGAATCATGCTCTTCATGTCCCGCCCCATGCATTGCAGGTCCTTCACGTACGAGCCCTCCCACGGATAGCACGCCTCCCGGAAGAGCCGCCATTTGATGACCCGATGCTGGTCCAACAGGTCGAGGAGGGGATCGGCGTACTTCCCCAGCGAGGCCGTGAACACGATGACCTCAAACCGCGGCCCGACCGCCTGCAAGAACTCGTCCACGTACGGGCGCTTGAGCACGTACACGTCGATCAGGCGGCCGTCTATTTCTACCGGAATGATGAAGTCAGGATTAGGAACCGGTCGGAACGACGAGTGCACGAGCGTCTCGTCCAGGTCGAGGATGAGCGCCTTTTTGCCCACGTCGTCCGGCAGCGGCGGCCCGATCACCGGCTCTGGCCACCGGCACACGTCAACCAGTTCTACTGCCGAGACGCCGGCCGTCGACGCGTAATACGCGGTCTCGTCCTCATCGTCGGTACGCTCGCCCCCGATGCAACACACGAACCGCCGCCACGTCGAGCTCATCCACGACGAAGTCGAGGGTTGCGTCGAGGGTTGCGACATTCCGTCCGTCGCCGACGACGTCGCCGTCGCCGTGCCCGTCGCTGCGTTGTTCACCTGGGTCACCACGCTGGCGATCATCTCGTCCGTGGGCTCGTTCGTTTCATCGTGGGGTTTCAGCGCCTTGACAGGCCGTCCCCCCCCTCCAGCGCTCGACCTGCCGTTTTCCGCCATGGTTTTCGGTTTTCGCTAGCCGCGGCGACGTCCACCGGTTCCTCCGCAAGACAGCGTTAAAGTCTCAACTTCCCGTCCCTCTGCACGCGCAAGCAACAACAGACCGTCGTCGTCGGAAAGCGGAAATCTCTCTTTCGTTCGGACGGACTCTCGCCAATGAAAGCACGTGTTGAGAAAGCACGTGTTCGACGACAGCTCGGTGGGTGGACCGTTCGAGGTGACCGACGGTGATTACGACTACCTGCCACAATCAATGTTTGTATCCCGGTCGGGTGAGGTGGGGACCGGTATCGATCAGGCAGCTCGAGGGTCGGACGAAGCCAGGTATCAAGATCGATCGGCTAGAGGGTCGGACGAAGCAGTGAAGTAGTAGTTTACAGGGTGTCTCTTCTTCTTCATCATCGCCCCTCGACACGGCTCAAGTTGGTCAAAATCGCGTGGCCCAGCCTGGACTGCAGCCGTTTCCGTGCCCTCTCCGCGTCGCCGTCGCCGTCACCGACGCACGGGACCTTGTCCGGATGGTAACGCTGCACCAAAGACCGCTTCGCCGACCTCGACGAGGCGGCATCGAACTCGCAGTCGAGCGCCTTGGCGAAAACAACGATATCGAGGGCCGCGTGCTGCATGGCGAGCCCGATCTCCCGGGCAATGAGGTCCTCGGCGCGAGTCAGGTCCGATTCAGACAGGCACCGAGACGCCGCGGCGTCTCTGGCGCGGTTGAACGCGTGTCGCGCCATCTGCAGATCGGGCTTGCCGCCGCCGACCTGGTGGCGGTCGCCGTACTGCTGTGAGCCGGACCGGGACCTGGCGTTGGCGTTGGCATTCCGCCTATAGTCGTGGGCATGGTGGTACTCGTGGTAATAGTACTTGGTCGAGCCACCCTGCTGGTTTCTGTTCTTGATGTTGAAGAACCAGAAGTCGCTCTCGTCGGGCGTGTGCGCCTCTGTGTCTTCGGCCGCAGCTCCCCACTTCTGGCCAGCGTGCCGCTCAAAATTGAAGAAGGGGCGCACGTTATTCGTTCGCGATGCACCCCAGGCGTCGTCGGGGTTGAAGGGATCGTCCTCGAAGACTCGTCCGAAGTCCTCCCGCGCGTGCCGTTGCCTGCCCGAAGTTCCGAAGATGGATCGGGTGCGACTCGAAATTTGGGGTCGCGAGTACGGCCGTCCCGGGGCGGAAGACACGCCGCTCCTCGTGGACGAGAACATCCTCGTCCCGTGCGGCAGGGGTGGGCTCGTATGCGTCGCGCGCTGGGACGGATTTCCGACGCGATGAAATCCAACGAACTGACAAACAATTTGTCACGACGACTGTTGGTTCCCGGTTCGTCGGTCGGACTTCCTCCTCTGGGCCGGTTTTGGTTACCAGTCCAGGATTGCCGGCAACGAGTTGCCGAGATCGATTGAGAGCGTTTGACAGTGAATTCGTTGCGATTATCAACCGTGATCCTCGCCAACCGCGCCGTCGGCCGGGGGCGTGGAATAGGTCTCCAAAAACAGCTTGGCGTTCGCGATGGCCCCTTTGAAGTCGTCCAAGGCACGCTGTTTCTCGTCCTGATCAGGATCATCATCACCAGCAGAATCAGCGGCAGAATCACCAGCAGATTCAGCCGCGCCCGCGTCGGCCTGGTCGATCCACGCTCGCACCTTCCGCCGAAGCTCCACGTCGTCGACCAGGTCCTCCTCCTTGAGCGCTTGCTGCGTGTACGGGTCCGTGGCGCTGTTGGCGAGATGGCGTTGAATCGTCTTGCGGTCCAGGGTCACCCCGCTCGGCAAGATGACCGGGTCGGTCATCAGCTGGTTCAGCAGGGGGTCTAGGAAGGCTTCCGGCGGCTCGAGGAGGACGCTCTTCCGTCGCTGTTCCGCCGCCTTCTGCTGGAGGCGACGAATGATCTCGTAGACGACCTTCAGCTCGGCTGGCGACAACGGTCCGAGACGGGAGAGGTCGGCGTTGTTCACCAGGTTCACGCAGACCACGAAGGCCTTGTCCGTGATGCCGAGCTCGAACATCTGCTCGAGGAACGAGTCGTAGCCGGCGCACTGGGTGGACCCACGATGCAGCGCCACCAAGATTCCCACGAACGGCCCGAGCAGCTCGGCGACCATGTTCATTCTGAGGTCGGCCCCGAGGCGGAGCAAGACGTCGATCGCCTCCATATGGACGTCCCTTGCCATGATGTACGCGTGAGCGCCGGGCGCAAAGTTGACGAGTGCCCATCCCACGAGCTCGGCCAGACGGGTCGTCAACATCTGCGCCTTGGACGTGCTCACGTCGACCACGACCGACGGGTTTGCCTCGACCGTCAGTTCCTGGCGAACGAACGAACGAAGCGCGCAGCGCGAGTGAGAGAGTCAGGGCACGCGTCCGCACGACGGTCGATTTCAATACCCACGAGGAGCCTCGCGAGGTGGTACGCGAGGTCGCACGCCGCCGCCGCGCGACGATAGCTCAACGAGGCGCCTTCGATAAACATGTCCCCGCTGCGGTGATTTTGCACCACCTGATGCAGCTCCTCGAGTATGGTGACGAGCTCTGGCGACACCCAGTTCAGGCGATCAATCAGTAAGCTGCACAGCCGGGCAGCCAGGTCGTCGTCCGCCGCCAGTGCTCGCTTCAGGTCCTCCTGTATCGCTACCCGGTTCCAGGCGAGTCCGGGGGTCTCCACCACCATGTCAAGCCTCTGCGCCAGCCCGTTGTGCTGCACGAGGAGATGGAAGCAGTTACTGGCGAGGACCCAGTTCCTCGAGTTCCCAAACTGGGACACCAGCTCGGCCAGGAGCGAACGCGTGGAACCGCAAC
>Ga0222716_10005115_pt1 | contig 10217 bp, 10 predicted proteins | sample C33_13DmetaG_FD_165044 | JGI IMG/M metagenome (GOLD analysis project Ga0222716, IMG submission 165044) | Estuarine water microbial communities from San Francisco Bay, California, United States - C33_13D | ecosystem: Environmental > Aquatic > Marine > Unclassified | place: USA: California...
GTAAGTAAAGAAAGACAAGATTGTAAAAAAGCTGGTGGTAAGTACTCAAAAAAAGGAGGATGCTTCATGCCTAAGTCTCCGGCTAAGAAAAAAGGATGCAGTAAAAAATATTAAGATGGAAAACAAAACAAAAGCAATGCCTATAACGGCAAGAGTAAAAGCAGGTAGTTTCAAAGGCGAAACAAGTAAAAGCCCTGTTAAACCAGAGGATGGTGCTATAACTACAGCTGCTGGAAACAGAGCTATAACAACTAAGCCTGGTGATTACTTATTTGACAATGCGCCTAAGTCGCCTTGTGAAACTTGTTAATGTAAATGGCATACTTACAAAGTAGAAGTCCTTTCAAGCAAAAGAAAGATTACCCTGTTATGGAGAAAAAACTTGATCCTGGTGTTATAGCTGAAGCTAATAATGACGGGACAATATTCGTTAGCAAGGACGCTTCTCCAGCTGTACAAAAACATGCTGTTAAAGAAGAAATAGAGCATCAAAAAGACATGGAATCGGGTAAGCTTGACTATACTGACGATAACGTTAAATGGGACGGTAAAAACTATCCTAGAAAAAACGGTAAAGTACTTTACAGTGGTAAGTGGCTTGACGAGGGTGATAATAGATTTCCTTGGGAAAAAGGAGCAAAACAAAGAGCTTATGGCTCTGTAGCAAAATCAAAATATGGCATTTAAACTAAAACTAAAAAACGTAAGCGCTAGCGGCGAAAAAGCTAGTCCTTTTAAAATCAGCGAAGCATTAGTTGCTGGGGCTGGTGTTGCAGCTGACAGATTTGTAAACGTAGAAGACGCTTATGCCGCAGGAGCTGGCACAGGAGCTAAAAAAGGAAGAGGTGGTACAGATCTTTTCAAGAAAAACAAGGGTGGAAGTGGAGCTGAAACTTGTGAAGATAAGTTTGATCCTATAGATAACAACGAAGAATATGAAGCTTGTTTAAAAGAAAAACAAGATAACAACGAAGAGACTACACCAGAGGTTGAAGTTGAAGTTGAAGATAATAACTCAACAGAAGACATAGTAGCCGCTGAATAATAAAAAAAATAGATATGGGATTTAAAATGAGAAGATCTGGCATGAGCCTAAGATCAACAACAAGAATACAACCGCAGTTAACAAACTTGCAGGCAAATCAAAGTTCTCCGCTGCATCAAGAACAGGTCGACGCAACGTTTGATGGAGGTCAAGTTCAGCAAAGTAGAGGTGATAATGGCGAGGTTGTTTTAGATGGTTCTAGACCTGGTGAAGGTGGAAGAGGTTCAGATGGGGCTTTTGGTAGAGCTTGTGGCTCAAGAAACGACGGAAGTGTTGGTACTGACCCGCAGACTGGTAAAAGATTCAAATGCTCTCGTGATCCTAACTATGTACGACCAACGGAAACTGAAGGTTTTGAAGATGAAGAAAGTTATTCTTTATCAATGGACACACCTGAAACTTCTGGAAATATGTTAACTCCTAGAGAAATGAGGAGAAACTACAGAGCTACTGATATATTTAGAAGAAGACAAGAAGATCTAATAAGAAGAGCTAATAAAGATTATAGACAAGCTATTAGAAGAGGACAAACTCCACCACCAGGAGTAATGAAAATATTATCAGGTGAATACTTGGGTAATATGGATGGTGTTAACCAAGGTCAAGCTAGCACAGGTACAACAAACCTTTTTACTGGGCAAAAAACAATCAAGTATAATCCAAAAACAGGTGGTGGTAAAAAAGACTTAAACGATGCTTTAGCTGCTGAAACTGCTCGTTTAATAGCAGCAAAAAAAGAATCTGGAGAAAAATTTGAGTTAAGCGAAATAAAAGAACAAGCTCAGCAAACCGTTAGTGACAATTTTATAAAAGAAGGAAAAGTAAATGTTTATAATCCAGGTCAATATCTAAGCGCAAGAAGTAGAAGATTATCAGACAATAGAGGTCTTACTCCAGGGGATTTTGGTGATTATGGTTTAAAAGGTAGAAGTACAAAGAAGAAAGACTTTGACGCAAGAAAAGTAACAGGCTACACAGAGGATTTAATGAAAGGTGTTATCGAGAATCAAAACGCAAAAGATGGTGAACCTAAATATCAGTACGACCCTAATAACGAAGAGGGTATGTCTAAAAGAAAGTACGACCAGCTAAAAAGAAAGATAACTAAAAGAAGAGGTGATAATAGTGCTTTTAAGAAAAAAGACTCACCAATAAATATGACCGTAAATATAACTAAACCATCTTACAAAATGGGTGGATTTGGATCTAAATAACTATGGCGTTTAAATTACCAAATAAAAATATAAAATCAGCGATATCTACAACTGGCTATAAATCTAATAGTCCGGATGTAGATAACGATGTTAATATAATACCTAGTAATAAAATTACTATGAAAGGTGTTGACTTTCCTGTTAAAGGTGTAGGTAGCAATGGTGTTACAAAAAACATGAAACCAGGAAAAGACTATGATTTTGGTGATGCTGATTATGTTGTTGAAACACCTATAAAACAATCTAATAAAAGAACCAAAGGTAAAGGCAGACATTTTAGAAAATCAGAAGAAGGTGCTGGTATGACGTCAGCTGGTGTTGCTTCATATAGAAAACAAAATCCAGGCAGTAAGTTAAAAACAGCTGTAACTGGTAAAGTAAAACCCGGTAGTAAAGCTGCTGGGCGTAGAAAGTCTTTTTGTGCAAGATCAAAAGGCTGGACAGGTGAAAGAGGTAAGGCTGCTAGACGCAGATGGAAATGTTAATACGTATATTATGCCAAAGAAAAAATTTAGTGAAACAAAAGTCGGAAAGTTTTTATCAAAAACTGCTCCAGGTATACTAGGAACCGTGGGTGATATACTACCTGATAACGGTTTATTTGGTGTTGTAAAAAATCTTATATCAAGCGATAAAACAATGCCTGTAGAAGACAAAGAAAAAGCATTAAAGCTTTTAGAACAAGATATGGTAGAAATGCAAGAAGTTAGTAAACGTTGGGCCAGCGATATGAAAAGCGATTCATGGCTCTCAAAAAATACACGTCCACTTACTTTAATATTTTTAACTGTCTCAATGGTTCTATTGATATTCTCAGACAGTATAGGTGAATCATTTGAAGTTGATTCTGGTTGGGTTGATTTATTAAAGTCTTTATTAATAACTGTATATGTAGCTTATTTTGGTTCACGAGGAGCTGAGAAGTTTAAGAAAATATCTAAATAATGGCTAGAATAAACCAATATCCCTTAGATGGAAGTATAGATAAAACAGACTTACTTATAGGTTCTGACAATGGTGGTACTACTAAGAACTATCAAGTATCAGATATTGGTAAAGCTATAAGTAAATTTAACATGGCTGGTCAACCTCAGATATGTTATAGATATAATAAAGGTAATAACTTAACTGGTAATTTAAGTATAGCTGGTCAAACAAACGCCACTAAAGCATTTACATCAATAACAACAGTTATTGTAAGTAAGTTTGCTTTTGGTGATACTAACACATCAGAAAACATACTATTAAACATGGTTGGCCAAGAGGTGACTATAACAGATATAGATAATCCAAATAACTTTGGAGCCTACACATTAGACTCGGCAACAGTGTTATCTTCTGATAGCAATTTTTATACACTAGCTCTCTTCAATACTGGAGGTGCTGGTAATATTGTTTATGAGCAGTTCTATGTTATGACTAGTAAAAAAGGTGATTTATCTTTTGTACATGAACAAACAAACGCTTCTAACACGTGGGTTGTAAATCACAACTTAGGTAAGAAACCTAGCGTAACAATAGTTACAACAACTGACACTACTGTGATAGGTGAGATAACATATAATAATGAAAACAAACTAACAATAAACTTATCCAGTGCTAATTCTGGTAAAGCGTACTTAAACTAACAATAACTAACAAAAACTAAAAAATGGCATTAAAATATTTAGTTGATTTAAACATCAATGATAATGTACTTCAAAACGCAAGAGTATTATCAAGCGGATCAGCACCAACCGCATTAATTGGTGCTATTTATGTAGATACCAACGATAGTAACAAGCTTAAATACCATGATGGTACTCAGTTTATATCACTAGGATCTGCAACAGGAGATTTAACAGCTATAATAGCTGGAGCTGGTTTAACAGGTACAAGTTTATCTGGACCTGTACCTACATTAAACGTAGGTTCTGGAACAGGTATAACTATAAACGCTGACGACGTTGCTATAACGCCTGCTCAAACAGGTATATCAAGCGTACTATATAACGGTTTATGTGTTGGTCAAGATGCTAACACTAAGATATGCTTTACTGGTAATAGTGTTGTTATGACAGCTGGAGGATCTTCTCAGGTAACTTTAATAGATGGTATTTTCTTTCCATCAGCAGATGATGATCTTGATTTAGGTAGTACTGGTAAAAAATGGAAAGATGCTTATTTTGATGGCGTTGTAAACTCAGATTCTTTTGTTGGTCCTTTAACTGGAAATGCAACAACAGCAACCACGCTAGCAACAGCTAGAACAATTGGTGGTGTTAGTTTCAATGGATCAGCGAACATAAACCTACCAGGTGTTAATACTGGAGGTAATCAAGATACAACCGGTAATGCAGCTTCAGCAACTGTTCTACAAACAGCTAGAGCTATAAATGGTGTAAATTTCAATGGTAGCGCAAATATAACAATTACAGCTGCTGGTTCTACTTTATCAGACACTGTGCCTATTTCAAAAGGTGGTACTGGTGCAACTAGTGCTGGAAGTGCTTTAAGTAATCTTGGTGCTACTGATATTGGTAAATCAATGTTCGGGCTTGGTAATCCAGGTGCTGTAAGATTCCCAAGATTTAACGCTAACAATACTACAACAGCTTTAAGTGCTAGTGATTTTAGAGCTGCTATTGGAGCGGGTACTGGTGCTGGTGATATAACTGCCGTAAACACAAACGCAGGTTCAGGTTTATCAGGAGGCGCATCAAGCGGTGCTGCTAACCTAGTTATTAAAAACGTAGACAACTTCACCGACAACACAATAATGGTGTGGAATGATACAAGTGGTAATTTTGAAGATTCTCTTATTACAGACAATGGATCTACTGTTGTGATAAATGGTAATTTAGATGTTCAAGGAACTACTACTACTATAGATTCAACTACAGTGGCTATTGGTGATAACATGATGAAGTATGCTAAAGACAATACTGCAAACGCTTCTGATATTGGTTGGTATGGTAAAATAGTAGCAAGTGGTACTAAATACCCTGGTATGTTTTATGATGCTAGCTCTGGTGTTTCAACACCTGTATTTAAAGTTGGTTTATCAACAACAGAACCAGGTGGTACAGCCGCTATAGCTACAAAAGGTACTGTAGATGCTAACTTAACAGGTAACGTAACAGGTAATGTAACAGGTAACGTGTCAGGATCTTCAGGATCATGTACAGGTAATGCAGCTTCAGCTACTCAATTACAAACTGCAAGAAATATTGGTGGCGTATCTTTTAATGGAACAGCTAGTATAAATTTACCAGGTGTAAATCAAGGTGGTAACCAAGATACGTCTGGAAACGCGGCTTCTGCAACAGTATTAGAAACTGCAAGAACAATTGGTGGTGTTAGTTTTGACGGTAGTGCCAATATCAATCTACCTGGTGTAAATGCAGCTGGTAACCAAAACACAAGTGGTAATGCTGCTACAGCAACAGCTTTAGCAACAGGTAGAACTATTAGAACAAACCTAGCTAGTACATCAGCTACTAGTTTTAATGGTACTGCAAACATAACTCCAGGTGTTACAGGTACTTTACCAGTAGCGAACGGTGGTACTGGTCTTACTAGCTTATCTACTTTCGTTAGAACTACAGGTAATCAAACTATAGCAGGAACTAAAACTTTTAGCTCTACTATAGCTGGTAGCATTAATGGTAACGCGGCAACAGCAACAGCTTTAGCAACTGGTAGAACAATAGGTATGACTGGTGATGTTGTATGGACTTCAGCTTCATTCACTGGATCTGGAAACGTAACAGGAACATCTACAATACAGTCAGGCGCTATTGATCAGTCTATGTTATCAGGTGCTGTTAAAGGATTTTCCGGGCTACTTAATAGCGGAACATCAGGTATCGCTAGAGATTACAATACAACAACAGCAGGAATGACAACTTTTGTTTTAACCTTATCTACAGTAATGGGTGGTGGTGATGGTAGAAACTGTATGGTTGAGCTTAGAGAGGCTTCAACTTATGCTACAGTTATAGCTGACGTAACTAGATTAAGTGCAACTGTTATTGTCAAAATGAAAGGCGACGTAGCTGATAGCGCTTACGGTGTCTACATAAAACAAGTAGGATAATAATAATATTTAACCGGCTCTTCGGGGTCGGTTTTTAATTTAATATATAATAGATGGCTAAAATATTAACCGATCAAAATTACTTAGACGACGTTCAGGCTAAATTTGGAACAAGTGGTGATCTACAGATATATCACGATGGAAGTAATAGTTATATAAAAGACGCAGGTACAGGAGATATAATAATAGATTCAGGGACGTTAAAATTAAGAAACGAAGCTGGACTCAAAACATTTATAAAAGCGGATAGCAGCGCGGTTGAATTATATCATAATAATGTTGAAAAACTTGCAACTACAAGCACAGGTGTTAGTATAACAGGATCAATGGTTTCTTCTTCTGTATCAACCTCAGCCATCAGTGTAGCAGGTAATATAACGGTTACCGGAACAGTTGACGGTAGAGATGTTGGTGCTGATGGAACTAAACTAGATGGTATCGCTTCTGGCGCTACCGCTAATACAGGTACAGTAACAGGTACAGGGCTTGTTAATAAGGTTGCTGTATGGACAAGCGGAACAGGTATTATTGATGGTCCAATAACTTTTTCAAGCAATGACGCAACTTTCGCAGGACTTATAAGTGCTGGCGCGGGTATTAATGTAACTGGAAATATAGATACACCAGAGCTTTCTATAAATGATTACGTAAAACATAATGGTAATACTAACGCTTATTTTGGCTTTAATGCTAATGACCAATTTAGTGTTTTTTGTGGTGGTACAAGGCTTAATGTTACTAGTACTCAAATTAACACTTATAGTGCTGAAATAACTACATCAGGTAGTCCACAGTATTTTACTTATGGAGGATCAGGTAGTCAGCAATTGGTTTTTAGAGAAAACGGACCAGGAGGGTATAAAAATAGTATTATTGCTAGCGCTGGTGGTGGAGTACAATTATTTTACAACAATACCGAAAAACTAGTAACACAATCTGGTGGTGTTAGTTTGGGTAATAACAGTCTTTATTTAGGTCAATATTCTGGTATATATTTAAACGGAGTAGGTCCTTCAGCAGGTAAGGTTATAGCAGGTACTGGTTCTAGTTCACAGTTAATATGGGTTGATAGTGTTTCAAACATAACTGTTGGCACAGGTTTAGACATTTCTTCAAGCACTAGCTCTGGTGCAATAACTAAAAATATAACATTAGATTTTAATGAATTACCAGTAATAGATGGTGATGATCCTCAAGCTGATTGGTTCATAGTAGAGTCTAGTGAAGATGAAAATAGTAAAATAAATTACTCAGATTTACAAAATGTAGACGCACATTGGAAAACATTTCAAACAGTAATAACTTCTAACTTCGATGATAGAAGTAGTAGCACTAGTATTTTTTACATGCCACTTAACTACATATCTGAGGTAACTAGTGCTAATTACTATAACACGTTTGCTTGTCCAAGAGGTGGAACTGTTAAGAGAATAATGATGATGCACACTGCTGGTTCAACAATGAGTACGTCTTTTACTACAGAATTATCAATTCTTAAGAATGGTCTATCAACCTCATTTTCAGGGGAATTAACACCTAGCAATTCAAGTAACGATGGTAGTAATATAACATGGTCACCCAACTACACTTTTACCGCTGGTGATAGATTAAACTTTAGATACCAAAAAAGCGGAACCGGCAAATACTGGTATGGTGTTAGCGTAAGTATAATAATTGAATTCGATACTATATAATGGCAAATATAAACAATAAAATACGAGGTAAAAAACTATTTAAACAAGGTACTGCTGGTCAAGAAGCAGTAAGAGGTAGCGATGGAGAAATAACTGTATCAAAACAAAAGTCAGATGAACTTGCGGGTTTAACAGACATGAGTGAGGTTTACAATGATGAAGGATTGTTTCAATCAAATAAGTTTTTGATAAAGCATATAGAAGACGTAAGAACAGATGTAGAGGAAATACATACATTTATAAGTGAGGCTTTTGGTAGGGATTCTTCTCAAGCCGCTTCTCAAGGAGCTAAAGGTGATACTGGATCAAGAGGCCCTCAGGGTAATGTTGGTGCTCAAGGAGCTACTGGACCACAAGGTGCAACTGGACCAAAAGGTAGTACAGGTTCTGTTGGAGCTCAAGGTCCAAGAGGTTATGCTGGTTCAAATGGAACAAACGGTACAGATGGTGACAAAGGAGCTACGGGTTCTCAAGGACCTCAAGGTGTAGCTGGTGCTAAAGGAAATACAGGTTCACAAGGACCAACCGGTCCAACAGGGCCAAAAGGAAACACAGGCTCACAAGGTCCACAGGGAATACAAGGTTCCCAAGGTAGTGCAGGATGGGGTATATCAATGCAAGGTCAAGTATCTACATCATCTAACTTACCATCAAGTGGTAATTCAAATGGTGACGCTTATATAGTACAATCAGACGATTCTATATGGGTATGGACATCAGCAGATGGATGGGTTACAGGTGGATCTATTAAAGGTACACAAGGTGTAAAAGGTAATACGGGATCTCAAGGACCGCAAGGGGCTAAAGGTAATACTGGTAGTCAAGGTTCTCAAGGAATACAAGGAATACAAGGACCAACTGGACCAAAAGGTAGTACCGGATCAACGGGTGGTATAGGACCACAAGGCCCAAAAGGTAATACTGGATCAACAGGTTTACAAGGTCCAGCAGGTAGTGATGGAGATGACGGTGTTAACGGAGCGACTGGCCCAACGGGACCACAAGGCCCAAAAGGTAACACAGGTTCTACTGGACCAACAGGCCCAAAAGGCAGTACAGGATCTCAAGGGGCTATAGGTCCACAAGGCCCAAGAGGATATACAGGCGCAGCTGGTTCTAACGGAACCGACGGTGATGATGGTGCTAAAGGAGACAAAGGTAATACAGGTAGTACGGGCCCAGCGGGACCAACAGGGCCTAAAGGTTCAACAGGTGCTGCCGGTGCGGTTGGCTCTCAAGGACCAAGAGGTTATACAGGTGCTGCAGGTGCTGACGGTGCTGACGGTGGAATTGGACCACAAGGACCTAAAGGTAATGCCGGATCCACAGGTAGTCAAGGACCTAAAGGTAATACTGGAGCGGCTGGTGGTACTGGACCGCAAGGACCTAGAGGCTATACTGGAGCAGCGGGGACAAATGGAACAAACGGAAGTCAGGGTCCAAAAGGTAATACTGGTGCAGCTGGAGCAGCTGGAGCGAAAGGAGATAAAGGAGATACTGGAGCCGCTGGTAGTGCTGGAGTGCAAGGGCCAAGAGGATATACTGGTGCCGCAGGAGGTACTGGTCCACAAGGACCTGCTGGAGCAAAAGGCTCAACTGGAGCTGCTGGTACTAACGGTACTAATGGAGCTAAAGGAGACAAGGGTAACACTGGAGCAACTGGACCTCAAGGAGCACCAGGATTAGCAGGTGCTACTGGACCTCAGGGAGCTAAGGGTAATACTGGATCAACTGGGTCGCAAGGACCGACTGGTTCACAAGGACCAACAGGACCCGCTGGATCAACGTCATATTCTGCAGGCAATTTAACAAGCCAAGGGTATGGTAACGGTAATCTTACATGGAGACAAGGTTCTACAAATTTTGCTGGTCATACAGGATGGGCTAGTAATATAATAAGTAACCACGGTAATGGATCTAACTATTACAATCAAATGATAACGCTACCCTTTTGGGGAGCACCTAGTTATTCTAGACTAGAAGGAGGTACTCAAAAAGGACCATGGGTTTTCTTAACAGAAGAAAATCAAGGTAATTATATAAGCGGATTTTCTGGAGAACAACAGGTTATCGTTCCAGACGGTAAAGGTACTAAAACTGTAACTTTTGGTTACTCAAATGGTTTATTAAAATCAATAAAATAAATAAAAAATGGCAATTAATTATAAATTTGAAATTCACAAAAT
>Ga0222716_10005119_pt1 | contig 10213 bp, 19 predicted proteins | sample C33_13DmetaG_FD_165044 | JGI IMG/M metagenome (GOLD analysis project Ga0222716, IMG submission 165044) | Estuarine water microbial communities from San Francisco Bay, California, United States - C33_13D | ecosystem: Environmental > Aquatic > Marine > Unclassified | place: USA: California...
TTGACTTGCGACTCTAGAGAACATACCTCGCTCTCCTGAACGGGACTCGTATAAACTTTTCCACTCATTTAAAAATGCCTCAAAGTCTGGCTTCTCTGTATAACAAGCACTGTTGTTTGCTAGTCCACGTTGAGGATTGTCTTGCCACCATTGTCCTGACTTACACCGTCGGAGTCTATCGTCAGTGAGGTTAGACAGACTGATGAGAGCGGACCTTCTAACTCCACCGACGACGACGATTTGTGCAATCTTACAGCAGATATCATGACACTCGATGGAGGAAAGTTTACGTCCAGCAGCTTCCCTAAAGACCTCTGTGGTAAATTTAAAGAGGTCAACAAGAGGATCCGCACCAGACGCTCTACCTCCGAAAGTTTTAAGGGCTGACCCTGCAGGTCGTACTCCACTGACGTCCCACTTTGGAAGCTGACCAGAATAGAGCAAGCTAATAAGTTCTCTGTAGGCTTTAGCCCATCCAATTTTGCTGTCAGCGACGTGTATAACGGTATCTGTGTCATGAAACTCCTCTGCTACGTCTGGTAGCTTGCTTACGTATTGTCGTTCGACGCTGTAGCCTACTCCTGTACCGCACATGAGTACGTACATCATCTCGTCAAACGCTTTAGGGTGGTCAATAGGTAGGTAGCTACAGTTGAAGCCAGCTACGTTGTCACGGTCAAGAGCTTCTCCTGCAGTCATCAATGCTCGCATAGAAGGCATAACGCCCATGTCATGAATGTCTGCAAAAATACCATTAGCTTGTTCTAGTGTTAACTTACCTTTTTCAATCCAAAAGTTAAGGTAACGGTCGATAGTTTCTTCCCAAGTCTCACGACGCTGTTCGTTAGGCAAGTAACGAGCATAGCGCGACTTATGTATGTACTGTTGATATGCGTCCATTAATTAATTTCCTTGATTAGTCGTTCAATGTACCATTTACACTTACGTAAATCTTCTACTGGTTTACCTTTGTAGTCATAACGCCAAAGGTACTTTAAAGCGTTACCCTTAAGATAGCCTCTAAACTCGTTCTCAGGCATGGACGCTTTGATAGCTTCGATAGCTTCTATTGCTCCGTTGTTGTAGTGGTCGGGTTGTTCAACAGGGTCTGGTGTTTTTCTAATTGATAGTTTATTCAGTGCTGTTAAGGCGTCCCAATCAGCTGATGTTGCGTTATCAATGCTCATAAACTTCTTCCTCTTTAAACTCCTCATCAAAAGCGTCAAATCTGTTTATTAACTTGTCTTCAAACCTGTCAATAAGTTCTTCTGAAGTAATCTCTAATGCCTCTAGTAAGTCGTCAGGATCATAGAACTTCAAAAGCTTTTCTTTAATTTCCTCCAGAGTTAGCGACATAGTCAGTAAGCTCCTGTAACGTATTGATGCTGTACCAAAGTATTCCTTCTTTGTCACACCACTCAGACATAGTCATCTTAGCACCCTTACGTATCTTTTTGTTAGGCTGCATGAGAACAAATATTAACTCTTGTTCTTTTGGGAGGCTGTCCCTGATGCTGGTGTATTTCTTGGTGTCTCCATCTCTGAAATATCCTTTGCACTCAATAAGATATAAACCGCTAGCATCAACGAAGTCAGGACGGTAGCTCCTAGAGATAGTGTAAGGAATAGTGAAAGGCTCATAATTAAACTCCTGTAGTATTTTACTGACGTCTTCTTCAAAAGTACTTCTAAATTTGGATTTCTTGGACTTTCGGCTCATTAAATACCTCTACTAAATAGCGTGGTCCTGAAGAGTAAGCAAAAGCTCTTACATCAGGCCAACAATTCTTCTTATAGGAACAGTAGGAACACCCTATGTCCAACTTCATGTTGCCACTCTTACCGTCTGCTTTAGGCTGGTGACAGTGTTCAGGCGGCTCTGGTTTCAACACCATCTGCTTAACGTGGTCAACGTGTTCACCGATGTCATAACCAATCTTCTCATGTACAGGCGCTTGAGTATCTTCTTCGTCGTACATGAGGTACGTCAAGTGTCCGTTCTGTTTGTCCATTGCTAACCATCCGAACTTAGTAGCGCCTTCTGCATTCGCATATCCCTTAATTTGCGCCACGTAGCCAAATGGGTCGTCATAAGCCATAGAGCCGTCTTTGAATTTCCTAAACCCAAATGTTGAAACAGACTTGACGTCCGTGACAACACCGTCAATCTTGCAGTCCATAGAGCCAGTAATACCGTTAACTTCACACTTCTTCTGTTCATCTGTAACCTCATGTCCTGCTGCGCGTGAAAGGAAAAGTAACATCTCTTCAATCAAATGTCCGTAAAGGAACTTAACGTAAGTACTAGGCTGCATGTCGTCCAGCTTTTCTACGTCGTTGTACACATTCCACAAGAAGCGATCACTGCGTCCTATGTTGGACATGCGTAGTTTACGAGAGTTGTCACGCTTTTGTGTGAACTCTTGGCGCATAAGACTCTTAACGCCTTCACCAAACTCTTCAATACAACTCTCAATATCAACACCTTCCGGCACGTCTTTAGTTTCAACCAGTTTGTAGATGTCACTTATAAGTGTATTAATATTTTTCATATCTTATCCTTAGTGGGTTTCTGCCCATGTTGTTCCGACTTGGTACTCTCCGTCGAGCGGACATCGGAGTTTAAAGTGTACGCCTGACGCCTTGAGACATTCGACTGCAAGCCAACCGAATTTCTCTGCTTGTTCTGTAACCACTTCCGACTGTACTTCATCATGTACGTTGCCTATAAACTTATAGTCTAGTTTCCACTGTTGTGCGTAGTCGTCTAGGATGACTAAAGCCTTCTTCATTACTATAGCACCTGCAGCTTGAAGCAGTGTATTTAATGCAGCATGCTCAGATCGAACTCTGAGATGTCTACCATCAAGTCCTCTGAGATAGCCTCGTTGAGACGCTCTAATAGTTCGTTCTCGTAAGCTTTCAAGAGCAGGTGTATTTGATAGAAATCGTTGTTTAAGCTCTGCGCCATCATGTGAGCTTCCTCCGACGATACTTCCAATTTTTGCGTCTCCGGCTCCGTAGAGGAAAGCATAGATGAAAGTCTTAGCTTGAGGTCTTGTTTCCAGCCCTGCAGCCATTTGGTTTCTTGTGTGTATGTCTTCGGTGAGGAGGACATTGGTAAACTCCTTGTCGTTCATGTAGTGGGCTAACATGCGTAGTTCAAGGCCACTAGCGTCAAAACCTACGAGCTTTTTACCTTTTGGTACAGTCCAACAGGAGCGACACTCTTTACCATAAGGACTATGTCCAGCTGGTACTTGTGCCATATTAGGCTTCTGGTGTGTCATCCTTCCAGTAACAGCACCGTTGCTAATGACTCTTCCGTGTACTCTACCGTCCTCCTTGACAGCTTCCAACCAGGAGAGTACCTGTGCATGCCTCTTCTGAAGCAACAGATATTCCAGAACTTTTGCCGCTTCAGGGACATGATTGTTCTGCTTAAGCGTCTTCTCATCGACAACAGGCTTTCCACTTGGCGTGACTTCTGTCCACACAGCGCCTTTTGTTTTAAGTCTCTCTGCAACTTGTTGTCGTGACCCAACGTTAAAAACCGTAACTTTATCCTTAAGGCGCTTCTTGGTTTTCTCAGAGAACCTTTCTTCGACAACGGGTGGAAACATCTCTTGTAATTCGGCTTGTATGTCATTCATACCTTCCTTGAACGTAGCGCAAAGTTCGTTAGCTAATTGCTGGTCCAGAATCCAACCATTGGTTTCCTGCTGTTGTACGATCCACTGAACCTTATGTTCCAAGTCAAGGGACTCAGGTAAAAATGCAGCCATGCTTTTGACTAACTTTTGATGTACTGCTTCTGTGACTGCTACGTCCTGTATACAGTAATCAATCATCTCTTGTGACAGACAAGAAAAGTCAGAGTGGTCACCTTTGGGAAAGCCCAACTCGTTCCCCCAATTTCTCAAAGAATGACCACCTGACTTGCTAGGGTCAAAAAGACGTGAAAGTACTAAAGTATCGACTATACGCTCAGAGGCCACAGAAACGCTCCAGAGACGTTTTAGCACTGGTAGGTCATAACCTATTAGGTTGTGTCCACAAACGCTCACAGAGCCTTCTAGAGCCTTACAGAGGCTATCTGGAGTAGTATGCACGGTATCAACACCATTTTCCCTGGTTACTACGCACCAGATGGTTGTTGGGTTAAAACCGTCAGCTTCAAGATCCAAATAAATCATACTGTAGTTCTTCAGGCTCCACGTAGTCGGTTTCTAAGTAGTCTTTTTCTTCCGTTGTCTTTTTTCTATGACAGTTAGAGCAAAGAACAACACAGTTTTCTAATTCTCTATGTATTCTTTCCCACGCATAATGATGTCCCTTTGACATCTTAAAGTTTTTCTTTGTTCTGTCGACGTGGTCCAGTTCTAATGCTTCAGGTATCTCATTGTAACCACACTCTTGACACCCTTTGCTAACTTTAAAATCCCTAATATGCTTTTTCTTAATTAATTCATCTATTCTTCTTCTTGTCCCCATTAAAAGTCCTCGCCAACATTAGGATTTGCGACTTCCTGTAACCTCCCTGTTTGTTTCTCGTACTGCAGCCAACAAGCGGGTCCAGTTTCACCTGTATATCTGTTTTTAAGGACTCGTACAGTAGTAGTGTTTCTAATGTCTTCGTTTTCATTCTGCTGGTCACGTTCCATACCGATAACAATGTCGGACAGTTGTGCAATAGCCTGTGAACCACGTAGTTCACCAAGGCTGATCTGCGCTCCGTCCTCGTGCGCTTTGCCTTGTGACCTGCGTAAGTGTGACACGAGGAACAAGCAGATGCCTGTTTCTGCCACAAGCGTACGCAAACGAGTCATAATCTCGTCAATGGCTTTTCTCTCGTCTCCGGACTCTTGGGAAGAGACGACGATAGACAAGTGGTCCAATACGACGTACCTGCAGTCAAGTGCTTTTGCCATGTAGCGAACACGGGCGAGCAAGTTGTCTGCTGAAGTTGACCCCCAATGGTCAAATAAGTAGTAACGTCCTGTTCCCAATGTGGCTTCCCAGAATGGCCGAAGCTCGTCCACTGGCGTGTCCTCTTCCAGGTGTAAGGGCCTGTTCGCTGCCACCGACATGATACCAAGCGATGTTCGGGCCAAATCTTCCTCAAGCGCCAAGACTCCAATATTGCCTTCGCATCGGCGTAGTAAATCATATTCGATTTCTCTGATAAATTGGGACTTTCCCATACCACTGCCGCTTGTAATCGTGACCAACTCATACGGTCGATGTCCTCTTGTTATCTCATTGAGGCCGTTCCAAGGATACGGTATGGACTTCACTTGGCGTTTCTGCACCAGTGTGTCCCATGTTTCAGTTCCTGCCACAATACCATCTGGACGGTAAACCTTTGCATTCCACCATGCTTGCGTGAAGTCCTTAACCCTGTTCGCCATGAGCATGTCACTAGCGTCTTTCAAGGGTAACTTACAGATCTTCAACTTGTTAGGACTAAAGAGGTCTTTGACTTGTTCCAAAGCGGCGTCACCAGCTTTGTCATTATCAAAGCAAAGGACCACTGTGTCGTAACCTTCGAGCCACTCTAACTGCTCTTTGATTTCTTTCGTAGCACCGGACGCACCTGTTCGTAAGGACACGACGTCGTACTGCTTGTTAAACATTTCGTACACTGCTAAGGCGTCAAGTTCACCTTCAGTGATGGTTATGAATTTGTTAGTAGTACACTGTTGTTGTCCGAAAAACCCAGCTGTCTTTGGGTCTCCGTTACTAAAGAAGTTTTTAGTCTTTACTTCCCTAACTTTAGCTGAACACACTTCACCAGTGTTGACGTCGTAAAGAGGGTAGTAGTGTTTTTCTATTTCACCTGTAGAACCGTACTCAACGGTTACGCCAAAGCGCATACAGGTTTCTTTAGAGATTCTTCTGTTGGGTATTGCTGCCACTGTACCAAACATCTGTAGAGGCTTTGCTTTTGCTATAGGGATAACTTCAGGCATGTCACCGTCACCGTGTGTATGGTAGTCACAAACGGCACTAAAGCAATGCGTAGAACCGTCGTCGTAAATAGCAAGGGCGTCCGAAGAATTACACTTGGGACACCCTTCATGTCTTAGGAAGTTAGCCATGTTTAGAAGTCAGCAATTTCACCAAGTTCCATCTCTGCTTCTTCTAAAACTTTCACTGCTTCTAAGTACGTTGCCACACCATGAACAGGATGTGGTTGACCTAGCTTGTACTTAAGTCGCACCTTAGAGTTGTAAGGAATCTCACCTGCATAAGGATTACCTTCAGCGTCAAATGTCTTTACGTCATAACGACTTTTGAACTTACGCTGCTTAGCACCTTGGTAGTCCTTAATTTTAACACCGTGTGCTGCTAACTCACTGGCGTCACTTTCGTCCATCGTAATGGTCATAGAGAATTGACCAGTGTCTTGTCCGTTGAACACGTCATGCTGTGTAATGTTGCTAAAGTTACAAATACCTTCAATTACTGCCATTGGAATAGTCTCCGCTTTACTTGGGTTGCAACTAGATCATGTCTAGTCATACTAATATTATACCACACCTTTTAGTCAAAGGCTAATACAAAGTTGCCTTCTGGTGGTATTGTGTCGTCATTAAGGCGGTAAGAAAAGTAAGACACTCTTACAGCATTAACCGTTTGGTGGTCCTCACCTCCGTCAGTATAACACACCTGTTGCTCTAAGTAGCATTCAGGCATTCGTTGAAGCACTTCTAATAATTGTTTGTAATTCATCTAGTCGTCCTCTGGTGTTGGGAAAGGATCACTAGCTTTCTCCAGGAACAGTTCAAAGTCAGACCTACTTAGTCTCACACTGTCGTTAGGAGCCTCTCTAGTGTCCATCTCGAGCTTTAAAACAAAAGGTATACCACCATAAGGGTCTGCCTTTATAATCTCGTTAGCGACGTCTCTAGCCTCACTGTAGCCAAGGCGATAGATGGAGTAGTCACCACCGGTTATTTCGTACACACTAAACTCGTCTCTAATCATACTTAAGTTATCTCCTGGTGTACTACAGAAGTACTTCAGGAGTACTTATGTAGTTTACTACTATGTTTTACTACTTTAGTTTAACTACTTCTGTTTACTACTTAATTAATACTTATGTATTACTTTAGTAGAGGGTATCAGAATCATCATCATTTGTCAAGAATAAATCTTCAGTAATAGTACCAAAACTATCAACATTAATATCAATAGAAGAAAATAAACAGTAATTGCATAGGTCTAGAAACTCTCCGTGGTTGTCTTTCTTTAACATTTCTTTTTCTTCCAAGATTCTGTCGCATGCTTTACATCTCATAAGTTCTTCCAGTCGTCTCCGTAAATATCGAGCATGTTACGCTCCAGTTCGGCTCTGTTTAACTCTTTTAGCCGCTGTTTAACCTGAAGTCTAAACATTTCTACTTCATAGTCCTCAATCATTGCCATCATGTAGTCCGCCTCAGCTTCGCTAAAGTAGTCTAAAGGATGCGCTGGTAACATTTGTTCAACCATTCTTTACACCTCTCGTTAAGTACTTCCAGTGATCTATTGCTTCACCTAGTTGTTCCATGCGTTGCTTCTTTAATTGTTCCTGGTGGTTTAAGTCTACTAGTGTAAAGGCCATCTTTTCCACAATGGCGTTCATACGTCCATAATCAGGCTCTACGTCAGGCTCTACGTACTCCCTATAAATGCCTTTACCTTCTACCATATCATCGTAATCATCTTGCCAGATGTCTATTTGATCTCTTGCCACGTTGTGTCCCCTTTGTCGTCTTTAGCATCAAAGAATTTCTCAAGCTTACCAGATTGCTTTAGCTTTTTCAATGCTATATATTCCGTGTGTTGTACTTCTGCACGTGTCATGTTTAACACCTTTGCAATCTCTGTTTGCGACATGTGGTAATCGCTGTACTGTCTACGCTTTTTCATAAATTACCCCATTGATTAGCCATTGCTTCGGCTATTCCTTCAAAAGTAGTGCTCCTAATTTTCCACCTGTCAGCGCTTGGTGGTAAGTAATGAAGCCTTTGTTGTTGTTTCTTTGGTAACTTGTCCATTACTTCTTTAACGTTATCAGTTTCAGTTAGTAGCGGTAAATTATGTAACCAAAGTCCAGTTTTCTTTGACTCAGGATGTCCAAACATCCAAGGCTGCACGTATTGCGTAGGCTTAAAGGGTAAGACGCCAACTGGATTTTCCATACAAACAAACCTAGCATTTGCCTTTGCAGTCTCCCAAAGCTCTCTAGTCCATTTTACGGCCTCTAGCCTCTCATTATTCTTCGGCATACCTTGACCATACCAAGCATTACCAGAGACAGCCAAAGCCGTACAAGGTGGGTGCATTATAATAATGTCCCATTGTTCTCGTTTAATTACTTCAACACAATCTTCTTGATAATGCTTTAATGATTCATCGTCTGCAGGTAATAGGTCACATGACCAGGCATCGTGACCCAAAGCTGCAAAAGATTTCCTAACTCTACCAGAGTATTCACAAGCGATTAAAACTCTTAAGGGTTGCCCTTGTTTAAACATCGTCTAACACTCCCATTGACTGAGCGAACTCCTTACGTGTGTTAAAGTCCTCTAAAGCGTCTCCAGCGTCACTGTATATGAGTGTGTTAGTGGTAAAGTCTCCGTCCTGTCTCCACACTATGTGCGCATTGTTAATGCCTGAGAAGCCACAAAATACCTTTGTTTGACCTTTGTTCATGTCAAAGCTAGTGAAGCAATCAACTACGTCTTTCATTGTATAAACCTCCCTTGCTTCTCTAGTGTCTTCTGCAGCTCCTTACGTCGTGCCTTGCGTTGTCTCTTACGTCTTGCTCTTGGATCGTTCCAGCGTTCGTAAGCGTCAAAGATAAGGAACCATACAGGGACAAAGCTGAATAAAATTAGTATGTCTACTAGTGTTGGGTTCATGCTATACCCTCCAATGTGATTAAGATTGACCATGCGCCTATTGCAACAACATTAAACGCCAAGATAATACCGTTGATAAATAAGAGTTTAATCATGCTGCGTACTCCTTTAAAGTAAATTGCTCATAAGCGCTCAGTGCCTCCATTCGTAATATTTCGTAAGCCATAACAGTCATTTGCTGATCAAGGTTCTCGCTACCGTCAAACATACCTGAGACACTACACTCCGCATCGTTGAATAGGGTTTGATTGTAGCGACGCACTGCTGAGACTAATTCCCACGCTCGTGAGTAATAGATCACGTATTGGGTGTTGTCTACGGCTTCGTGAATTAACTCCTCAGCGTCTCCGCCGTACGTGTCCACTTCGCTAATTACTGCTTGCGCGATCTCTTCTGCTTCGGTTCTGACTTCTTGATAGTTCATATTGTGTTACTCCGTCTTGGTTGCTGATGACTTCATTAGGCCCGAATCTGTCACTCGTGTCAACATATCATTTGTGGTATTATTTCACATTGACAACACCTGGTAACTATTGTATTCGCACACGCGCACATAAACAAAGGTAGCAACTAGAGGGACCAACATAAGCCCACACACTTGTCAACCCATGCAAACTCCATGCCAGGTTTCCCGTGTTGCACCTCATGCAATAACCATGCCAACTCCAGTGGTTAACATGAGTTGCAACCCGTGTCAACTGTGAAAACTACCACTTGACTTCTTTGATTTGCTATTGTAAACTCAAGGAGGGGGCCCCTGTTGCGCTATGATTATTATAGTAGTAGCCACCCATGTACAAAATAGGTCAAAATTAGAAAAAAGAAGGGTAATTACTGCTCATGTAACCTATTGTTTACACTAGTAAAACTACTACTTTGTAAATTAACTAAAAAATAACTTGACTTTTGTGTAAACTTATGTTATACTATAGTTGTAATTAGGTATAATTTATGTTATAGCCGTCGTGAGGTACGATTTGACCGAAGTTGTTAAAAAGAGAGGTCGAGGACGACCACGTAAGTCAGAAGTTGCTGCTGTAAAGCCAGGTAACAAGGGTGTAGTAGGTCGTCCAAAAGGTGACGCAGCAATAATCAACGAATACAAGGCACGTATGTTGGCTTCTCCTAAGTCACGTAGAGTGCTAGAGACTATTTTTGATGCTGCTTTAGACGATGACCATAAGAATCAAGCTGCTGCTTGGAAACTTGTGATGGACCGTATACTACCTGTAGGTGCTTTTGAAAAAGACGTAGTAAAAGACAACGGTAGAAACGCTATACAGATCAACATTAGTGGAGTA
>Ga0222716_10005120_pt1 | contig 10212 bp, 10 predicted proteins | sample C33_13DmetaG_FD_165044 | JGI IMG/M metagenome (GOLD analysis project Ga0222716, IMG submission 165044) | Estuarine water microbial communities from San Francisco Bay, California, United States - C33_13D | ecosystem: Environmental > Aquatic > Marine > Unclassified | place: USA: California...
GACTTAAAGTGAATATAAGTTTAGGTTTATTAGATTACCTTCCATTACCCCAGATGCCTTTTGATAAGGTACCTACTGAGAAGCAAAGAATAGTAGAAGAAACTCGTAAGTCTGTAGATAGAAAAGCAGATGAGTTTAAGCATGAGAGTATTTATGCTTATCATCCACACAACATGAACAAAGTGCCGCAGGGACAGATAGTAGACTTTGTGGTAGCATAGGGAGAACAGTAATGGCTAAGAAGAAATGTCCTAAGTGTAATGGCAAAGGTTGCTCCCATTGTGGGGGTACAGGTTATCATAACAATATGAATAAAGGTGGTATGATGGGTAAGAAAATGAATGAAGGTATGAAAGCTCTTAAGAAAGAGGCACCAGAGGTAGCTAAGAAGATGGGCTACATGGGTGGTGGTATGGCTAAGAAGAAGATGGGTTATGCCCACGGTGGTTTAGCTTGTGGTGCATCTAACCCTCCTGGGCAAAAGAGAACACCTAAGTCTAAGAATATGAAGTAATGTCTTTAACGCATCAAGGTAAGCCAGCACGTAAGCGTTCTGTATGGGGTCACAACACAGGCACCACCACAGAGGATGTATACACTTGTCCTGCTAACTGTGTTGCAGAATTAACTTACTTACTTGTTAATAACTCTGGTAGTAGTACCAATACAGTAACTGTAAAGTGGTACGATACTTCTGCTTCTTATGCATCTGGTTTTGTTGAAGGTAAAAGCTTAAATGCAGGAGACTTTCTTCAGTTTGCAGATATAGAGCTTGTACTTGATGCAGGTGATAAAATACAAATAACACCTACTTCTGCTGGACATATTGATACAATATTAACTGTAACAGAAACATTTATACCTATAGGATAGCATAACGGGGTTGCAATACTAGCAATAGTATGGTATAACTAAGTGTGTTATAACTATCTCCATAAGCACAACAGCATAAGGAGGTAGTGCAATGTTTAAGAATATCTTACGTAAAATTGAGAAGGCTCAAGCGAGAAGAGTCGCATACTGGCAGCTACAGAACCTGTCAGACAAGGATCTCTACGATATAGGCATACATAGGTCACAGATCTACAGTGCTGTATATAACGAGGACTAACGGAGACAACATAAATGATTGACCCTATCACTGCAATTTCTGCAGCGACTACGGCATTTACGTACCTTAAGAAAGGTATTGCTGTCGGAAAAGATTTGCAGGATATGGGTGGTCAGCTTTCTAAGTGGGCTGGTGCCATAGCGGATCTGGATTTTGCTGAGAAGCAGAACCAGAAACCCGCATGGTACAAAGCTTTAGGAGGTGGAGTACAAGCTCAAGCTATGGAAATCTTTGCAGCCAAGCAGAAGGCTGCTCAGATGAGGCAGGAGTTAAAAGACTACATATCTGTTATGTATGGCCCATCAAAGTGGCAAGAGATATTGGCAATAGAAGCAGACCTCAGAAAACAAAAGCGTGAGCACGAACACAGACAGATGGAAATAAAACAGAAGATCATAGAGTGGGGCGCTGGGTTTGTAATCTTTGTGCTATGTGTAGGTGCCCTGTTTGGGTTTGTATGGTTAGGGACTAGATAATATGGCAAAGACGCTAACAGAAAAACAACAGAAATTCTTGGAGGTACTTTTTGATGAGGCTGGTGGAGATGCTTGTCAAGCTAAAAAATTGGCTGGCTACAGTGACACTACCTCTACCACATTTATTGTGGAATCCCTCAAGGATGAGATTACCGATAAGACACGTAGTTATTTTGCCCGTACCGCACCTAAAGCTGCTATGGCTATGGTTGGTGCTCTTTATGACCCGACAGAGTTAGGCATACGTGATAAAATGACAGCAGCGAAAGATTTACTTGATCGTGCTGGGCTTGGTAAAGTAGAGAGAGTGGACGTTACTACAGGAGGTGGTGTCTTCTATTTACCAGCTAAAGAAGGAAAGAATGAATAAGGATAGGGACTTAGGTTATTGGGAATTACCAAAACCACCTAAAGGAAAAGAAAAAGAATGGCATCCAGTAGCTAGGGCATCTAAGATACATGTACCCTTTGGCTATTATGTTGACCCAGAAAATGACAGACTACTCTTACCAATACCTGAAGAGTTAGAGGCGCTAGAGATAGCGAAGAGACACTTAAAACAATATACTTACCGTGATGTCGCTATTTGGTTGACAAAACAGACAGGAAGGTATATAAGTCACATGGGTTTAAAAAAGAGAGTAGACATTGAGTACAAACGTAAGAAAGCAGCTACAATTAAACGCAAGCTTGCCAAGCGCCTCGAAGAAACGCTCGCGCAAATCAAGGAGCTTGAAGAAAACCGTATCGGAGCCTACACCGAAAGTTGAAGCTGAGGTAGTTCCAGCACAAGTAGTAGCTGAATCGTATGACGTAGAAGAAGCACAGAACGTTGTATTTAAACCTAACCCTGGACCCCAGACACACTTCTTAAGTGCATCAGAAAGAGAAGTGTTATACGGTGGGGCAGCAGGTGGTGGCAAGTCATATGCAATGCTTGCTGATCCGTTACATGGTTTAAACGATCCTAACTTTAGTGGGTTGCTTGTACGTCACACTACAGAAGAACTAAGGGAGCTTATACAGAAGTCACAGGAGTTATACCCTCGTGCAGTACCGGGTATTAAATGGTCAGAACGTAAGTCTCAATGGATCTCTCCTAGAGGGGGTAGACTATGGATGTCATACCTTGACAAAGACATGGACGTTACTCGCTACCAAGGTCAGGCATTTAATTGGATTGGATTCGATGAACTTACTCAATGGCCTACACCTTATGCATGGGATTATATGAGAAGCCGCTTAAGGTCTGCCTTTTCTAATGACTTAGGTTTGTACATGAGAGCTACAACTAACCCTGGTGGAAATGGGCATTCATGGGTTAAGAAGATGTTTGTAGACCCAGCGCCTCATGGTCAACCTTTTTGGGCTACTAATATAGAAACAGGTGAAACTATTAAGTACCCTGCAGGTCACAGTAGAGCAGGTTCACCTTTATTTAAACGTAGGTTTATACCTGCTAGTTTGTTTGACAACCCTTACTTATCTGAGACAGGTGACTATGAAGCTATGCTTCTATCACTACCAGAGCATCAACGTAAGCAGTTACTAGAAGGTAATTGGGATGTTAATGAGGGTGCAGCGTTTCCTGAGTGGGACAGATCTATACACGTAGTAGAACCATTCAAGATACCTGCAAGTTGGACAAAGTTTAGAGCGTGTGACTATGGCTACGGTAGTTATACAGGTGTAGTCTGGTTAGCGGTAACACCAACAGAGCAACTTGTAGTATATAGAGAAATGTACTGCTCTAAGGTTACAGCTACAGATTTAGCTGATATGATACTTGACATTGAAGCAGAAGATGGTACAATAAGATACGGCGTTTTGGATAGCTCTCTATGGCACAAGCGTGGTGACACTGGACCCTCACTAGCTGAGCAAATGATAGCTAAGGGTTGTAGGTGGCGTCCCTCAGATAGATCAAGAGGGTCTAGGGTAGCAGGTAAAAACGAATTACATAGAAGACTACAGGTAGATGAATTTACAAATGAACCTAGACTTGTGTTCTTTAATACTTGTACAAACATAATATCTCAACTACCGTCTATACCTTTAGATAAAAGAAATCCAGAGGATGTAGATACAAATGCAGAGGACCACCTGTATGACGCTCTTAGATACGGCGTAATGACTAGACCTCGCAGTTCACTATGGGACTACAACCCAGCAACAGCACGTACTGGCTTTCAAGCTAGTGATGCAAGATTTGGATACTGAGTATGGCAGAAATAGACGATCTTTCATTCGAGACAGATGAAGTGGTAGCAGTAGAGGATCAAGATGATGAGATCCTTGAGGATGCCTCAAGTGTAGTATCCTTTGTTCATTCACGCTACAAAAGGGCAGAAGACTCTAGGCTAGAAGATGAACAGCGTTGGCTTAGAGCTTATAAAAACTACCGTGGTATATATGGACCTGAAGTAAAATTTACAGATACAGAAAAGTCTCGTGTATTTGTAAAGGTCACTAAGACTAAAACTCTAGCTGCATATGGACAAATTGTCGAGGTCCTGTTTGGTAACAATAAGTTTCCTCTGACAGTAAATCCTTCTGTACTGCCCGATGGTGTATCAGAAGCTGTGCACATTAATATAGATCCTAATGCTGAACAGGCAGGGGATGCACTAAGGGGCTTGATGGAAGACAAACCATCAGAGCCTTTTGTTTTAGGGCCAGACACAGATTTAAAACCAGGTGAAACTTTAGCAGACTTAAGAAGTAGACTTGGACCTGTTAAGACTAAACTTGCAGCAGTATCAGATAAAATAGTAGAGGGTGAAGGTACGACACCTACTACCATTACTTTCCATCCTGCAGTAGTTGCAGCTAAGAAGATGGAAAAGAAAATACATGATCAGCTACTAGAGTCAAACGCTAACATACACCTGAGAAGTATGGCATTTGAGATGGCACTTCTAGGTACTGGTGTAATGAAGGGACCATTTGCTTTTGACAAAGAGTACCCCAGATGGAATGATCAGGGTGAGTATGACCCTTTAGTTAAAACTGTACCTAGCACTAGCCATGTTTCTGTTTGGGACTTTTACCCTGACCCAGAAGCAAAGAGCATGGATGATGCAGAGTATGTAGTAGAGCGTCACAGAATGTCTCGCACTGAGTTGCGTTCTCTGAAGAACCGCCCTTACTTTATGGACGATGCCGTAGAGAAAGCTATTGACAAAGGCCCAGACTATGATCAGAAGTATTGGGAAATGGCAATGAAGGATAACGACACACAGCCTATCACTGAGCGCTGGGAAGTGTTGGAGTTCTGGGGATACGTAGATACAGAGATACTAGAAGAGAATGGCGTAGATATTCCCAAAGAGTTAAAAGACTTAGATGAGATTAGTTGTAACATTTGGGTCTGTAATGGAGAAGTAATGCGGTTTGTACTTAACCCATTCAAGCCAGCCAACATACCTTACTATAGTGTACCATACGAACACAACCCTTATTCATTCTTTGGTGTGGGTATTGCAGAGAACATGGACGATACTCAAACCCTAATGAATGGCTTTATGCGTATGGCTATTGATAACGCTGCACTTTCGGGTAACCTTATCATTGAGGTAGATGAAACTAACATGGTTCCAGGTCAAGACCTTTCTGTGTATCCAGGTAAGGTTTTCCGTAGACAAGGCGGTGCACCAGGTCAAAGCATCTTTGGCACTAAGTTTCCCAATGTTGCAGGTGAGAACATGCAGCTATTTGATAAAGCGAGGGTACTAGCAGATGAAAGCACAGGCTTCCCATCTTTTGCACACGGACAGACAGGGGTTTCAGGAGTGGGAAGGACTGCTTCTGGGATTAGTATGCTTATGTCTGCAGCTAACGGCAGCATTAGAAATGTTGTTAAGAATGTAGATGATTACTTGTTAAGACCTATGGGTAAGGCTTTCTTTGCATTTAACATGCAGTTTGACTTTGACCCTGACATTAAGGGTGACTTAGAGGTTAATGCATCTGGTACAGAAAGCTTGATGGCTAATGAGGTTAGATCCCAGCGCCTAATGCAATTCCTACAAGTAACACAAAATCCAACACTTGCACCTTTTGCTAAGATGGATTACATTATACGTGAGATTGCAAAGAGCATGGAGCTTGACCCTGACAAGGTTACTAACTCTATGGCTGACGCAGCAATACAAGCTGAGATCTTAAAGGGCTTCATGGCTCAACAACAACCTCAAGCAGGTCAGGCAGTACCATCACCTGAAGGTCAAGGGCCACAGGGAGTACAAGATATGACAGGTGGAGGGGGATCACAGATAGGCGTAGGTACTCCACCTGCACCAGGTGAACAAGGTTTTACAGGTAATGTCGCTTAAACAATTAGTAAACAATAAAGAACTATATGATGAGTTCTTGAAGCACTTAGATGACTTAGTGTATTTACAGTACAAAACAATAGAGCGAGCTAATGAGCCTGTTGAACTATATAGAGCGCAAGGTGCTATCAGTACTTTGAAGAAGCTAAAGATGCTACGGGAGTCAGTCAATGGCGGCAGATAAGTTAGATACGCAAACACAAGATCTGTTTACCTCTCGCCAATCATTCACTGATGCTGAAGGCAGACGTAGACGTGCACCTAAAGAAAGAGAAGGTATAACGCTTGAAGATGCTGCCACCTTTGTTGCTTCTGCTACACCTATCATTGGTGATGCTATGGCAGCTAAAGAAGTTTATGATGAACTACAAAAAGATGAGCCTAATTACTTACTAGCAGGTGCGCTGGGTGGCGCTGCATTAGTTGGGTTAATACCAGGATTAGGTGATGCTGCTGCAGCCGGAATACGTAGAGGTGCTAAGATGGCACTTGATACAGCTAAGCGTGTAGAGATTGACCCAAATACGTTGGGTACTATGGGTGGTAACATTAGGTTAAATCCTAAAGCTGACGTTGTTGATACTACAAAGCCTAGCGTAGAAGCAGCAGGTCTAACAGACGAGGCTATTGATTCTTGGCGTAAAGCTAACGCTACATCAGAAGATTTCCGTAAAGCTTTAAAGGGTAGAAACCAAGAACTTCAAGATTTAGCTAACAAGATTGATGATCCAGACAGCCCCATAACAGTAGACGACTATCGTGCAAGAGCCGATGAAATACGTCCTATTCGTAAAGTAACAGATGTACCTAAGCCAGCAACATATAAAGAAGTTGTTAGCGCCCTAAACGCAGGTAAACGTAATAAGCCTATTATTGGTCTTAATGCTGAGATACCTGAAGGAGATGTTATCACAGCACGTTTGGATATTGATGCTTATACAGACTATGATGTTTGGGTTCCTACTCTTACACATCCAGAATTAAAAACTGTATATAAACCTACAGTAGTAATGAAAGATGTAACCTTTATTGATGAAACCAGTTCAGCAGTAAAGAAAGCAAAAGGTGTTGCACAGGGTAGACCTAAAGCACCCTTTGCTGTAATGACAGGTAAATATCAAAACATAAGTAATGATGAAGCCTACGATTATGCAACATCTGTGTTTGATAGTGATGAATGGGTACAGGCAGGTTATGACCCCACAAAGCGTGGCTTCTTCTACGATAGGGCAGACGGTCAGCCTATCCTAGCAGGTGAGGAAGTGGTACAGGTAGGACACTTGGTGCTTGTAAAGAATGCAACAAAGGGTGATTCAAAAGCTTTTGGTTTTAATGAGGGCGGTATGACAGTAGACAATCAAACAGATGTAATATTTAAGTCTGTCCGTAGTTATGCAGAAGGCGGCGAAGTAGTAGACCCCGTATCAGGAAATGAAGTGCCGCCTGGTTCTCTACCAGAAGAAGTACGTGATGACATTGATGCCCGTCTAAGTGAAGGTGAATATGTAGTACCTGCTGATGTAGTAAGATACTATGGCGTCAAGTTCTTTGAAGACTTACGCACTAAAGCTAAAGCAGGTCTAGAGAAGATGGATGAAGAAGGCCGCATAGGAGGTGAACCTATAGGCATGGAGGTCATTGAACCTGAAGATGATTTCCCCTTTGATGTATCTGAATTACAAACAACAGAAGATATACAAGGTTTCGATGAAGGTGGTGATGTAACAAGAATGCAAAACCCTTTTGCAAACTCTATGGGTAGTAGTACTGAATTTAAAACTTATGTAAATGAACAGGGGTTGACTTTATATATTAGATTTGTGGATGGAAAACCTATGGATTACATACCTCCCGGCTATGTATTAGAGGGTACACCCAGCGCAACTGAATCTACTACATCTGTTGAAAGAGAGAGCAAAGATAGTTCTCAAACGTTAGCACCTCCAACAGAAAGTACTGGTAAGTCTGCAAAAGAAAGACTAAGTGCTATGTCTTTGGATGAACTTACGTCTGCTGCAAAATTCACACAAAAGTTAAGGAACCCTAGTGTTGGTATTGCAGCAGGGGCTTTAAACCCAATCTTAGGCTTTGCAGTTAGGCTAGGGTCTGGTGCTAAGATTGCAGATATAGATCAAGAGTTACGTAGTAGACTTAAGAACCCTGACCTTACAGAGGAACAAAGAAGTCAAATTGAAACAGCTAGATCTCAGTTTTCCTACGTTGATAAAGAACCTAAAGATGGTAAGCCCGACTCAGGGCAAAAGCTTTTCGGTGGATACAGAAGTACCTATGAAGGCTTAAAGGACAATGACGGTGATGGCGATATAGACTTTGGCGACACTTGGCTTGGTGACTTACTAGGTTTTGATAAAGATAGAAAGGTTGGTGTGCAGGGTATAGGTTTGTCAGAATCTAGGGCTGGTGCAAGGCGATACGCTAGTATAGATGAGGCTGATGAGGCTTTAGGTACACTAAAAGATAAAGCAAGCTCCGTTAAAGCAGTTCCTACCGCACAGCCTGATACTACTTACAAGTATGCAAATCCAGACGGTTCAGCTAGGACAGTTGTAGACAATGCCTTTACAAGAACCTTTAATAGTGCTAACATAGGCAGAAACCTAGATGATGTAGAAAAGGATAACTTAGCTAGGTCTGCTGGTGTATCTAGAGAACAGTATGACAATATGTCTGAGTATGAAAGATCAGAGAGATTAGCAGGAAATGCTAAAGGTGGGCTGATGACTAAGAGTAAAAAGAAATAAGGCTACCCGGCAAAAGCTGGCCCCATATAAGAAAGGAACTAAAATATGTCTATGCCTGAAGTTAAAGTAATAAAAGATAAAATTAATGTAGATAGTTATGCACATGAAAGAAATAGGCAGCTATTAGAAAAAGAAGAAAGAGAATTACAAGCCTTGCTAAAGGGTAACGCAAATGAAGAAGAAGATGATCAAGAACCCGATAGCGAAAGTACTGAGAACTCCCAAGTTTCGGATGAGGGTAGTGAGGAACAAAAAGAAGTACGAGTTGTGGAATCCCAAGAGTCTGAAGAAGGTGATACAGGAACAGATGAAGGATTAACAGCAGAAGAGAAAACCTTCAAGAAACGTTATGGTGATATTCGTAAATTACTACAGGATAAAGAGAAAGAGTGGGAAGAGAAATATGAAAAGCTTTCTAAACAACTGGACAAGGCTGCAAAGAATGAACTTGTTCTGCCTAAGTCTGCTGAAGAAATTGAAGCATGGTCTAGGAAATATCCTGATGTCGCAGGTATTGTTGAAGCTATTGCAGAAAGTAAGGCTAATGAAAAAGCCGCCTCACTAGATGCAAGGCTACTAGAAATAGAAGAGATGCGTACACAGGCCAAACGAGAGAAAGCAGAAGCTGAATTGTTTGCTATGCATCCTGACTTTGAAACTATACGTAAGGATAATTCTTTTCACGATTGGGTTAAAACACAACCTAAAGTAATACAAGATGCTCTTTATGATAATGCAGAAGATGCTAAATCGGTAGCAGTAGTACTAGATAGGTATAAATTAGAAAAAGGTATAGAGACAGTAAAGCCAAAAGTATCGTCAGATAAGGCTGCTGCATCTTCCATTAAGTCAAGAAAACGTGCTGCAGTAGAAGCAGACGAAACGAATAGCTATCTGACTGAATCAGCAGTAGCTAAGATGAGCTTAAAAGAGTACGAAAAACGTGCAGAAGAAATCTTAGAAGCTCAAAAATCTGGTAAGTTTATCTATGATCTTTCAAGATAATGCTTGACATTATCGAAGTATGTGATATAACTTATTATGTAATAGCCACTAAAGACTACCCAAAAGAATGTGACCCTTATACTTCAGTAGGCATATTGAACTATAAGCTACTCACAGGGCGTTGGCCTCTATTGTGGATATGAAAAATTAACAGTCATATCTATAAGGAGTAAATATCATGGCTGCATTTGGAAAAGATTCAGGTTATACAAACCTGAACAATGGCGTATTTTCTAGCGTCATTTATTCAAAACAAGCACAGATTGCTTTCCGTAAAGCTTCTGTTGCACAGGCAATCACAAACTCAGAATACTTTGGGGAGATTGCCAACCAAGGTGATACCGTCAGAATCCTTAAAGAGCCTGACATCACTGTAAATGCCCTTCTTCGTGGTACTACGATTTCAACACAAGATCTCGTAGACAACGACTTCCAGCTTACAATTGACAAAGCTAACTACTTTGCTTTCAAGCTTGATGACATTGAAGAGCAACAGGCACATCACGATTTCATGTCCCTTGCTT
>Ga0222716_10005124_pt1 | contig 10210 bp, 15 predicted proteins | sample C33_13DmetaG_FD_165044 | JGI IMG/M metagenome (GOLD analysis project Ga0222716, IMG submission 165044) | Estuarine water microbial communities from San Francisco Bay, California, United States - C33_13D | ecosystem: Environmental > Aquatic > Marine > Unclassified | place: USA: California...
ATGTCAACTGATCCTGCACGATTGTTCAAAGTTAACCCATACGTAACGTCTTCACCATGATAATGGTGTCTCAAATACATATGATCAATATGTGATGCAAACATATCAGTGTAATGCTTCACCTGCTCTGGTCCGTCATATAAGTTCACTTCGATTCGATCAACACCGCAATCAATCAATCGGGCGATCACGTCTGTCGTCAGCTTGTCTCCGTTGGTTATTATCTGCAAGCGCTCTAATCTATGTAATTGTTTTTTAATTGGTGACAACAACGAGTATATATCCTCATGCAACAACGGCTCACCCATTCCACTGAAAGTTATTCTACCATTATAGTTTATGTCTCTCAAACCAACACACATGTTGTTTATTGTATCTACATGCATGTGTAGGTTTTGATTCGGATACACACTTGGATCAGATCTAGGACAAAACACACATGTGCGGTTGCAAAGCTCCACACAGTTTATTTCGATTCTCTGCAAAGATGTTATTCTATCAACACACTTATCCAGACCTTGCTTTCGGTCTTCGTGTATATCATCATTGTATTTCATTTGTTAGTTTTCTTATAACATCTGGACTGGCGCAGGTTATTCGTATGTATGGTACTAGGTTTATTATCACCAGCTTGTACTCACAAACCCTACTCAACAATTTATCTAAATTTTCATCATACAGCACCAATGTGTAGTTAGCGTGCGTTTGGTATACTTTATATCCTTTGATCTTGAGACGATCTTCTAACAATTTTTTCCCTAGCTGTACGCTATCAGCTGACATTTTTATCACATGTTCATTATTGGTTATGTACTTTATATATTCAGCTCCAATTGAGTTGATCTCAAACATTGGTCGATGTTGATACAATTGATTGATGTTGGCTTTGTTGGATATTATGTACCCTATTCTCAACCCTGCTGCACCACCGGTTTTGCTGAAAGACCTGATAACATACAAGTTATCATGTTCAATCATGGTACGTAACCATCTGTTGTCATGTACACTGTACGTCTCATCTAGTATAACATGTTCATGCTTTGCGCATAGCTCTGATATATGATCTCTAGTAACCGTGGCACCCGTCACACTGTCTGGTGCAGCTACATATATCGATCCTGAGTTGTTGACCGGATCACGTACAAATTCATTATCAACTCTCTTGTATTCACATGGTGTTATCTCGATACCATACAACTCACAATACACTCTGCACAACTCAAATGTAGGCATGTGTATGTTCATGTTTCGGATGTCTAGTGAGTGTATTATGTTTCTTATACCTTGATCGGCTCCTGATGTTATGTATATTTGATCCGTTGGAACTCGTGTGAGTTTAGCAAGATTCATATATGCTTGTTTGATGTCTGGATATCGAGTGATCAGTGATGGTTTCAAGCCATCTATAAACCTTTCAATATGTACATCCAATGCAGTATCTACAGTCTCGTTGCTATTGAGTTTAATTAAATGTTCTGGTATGTCTTTACGTTTAGACCAATGTGTTCTCATATCTTTCCATTATTGTTTTAAAATCTATACTTATGTTAGTTTGATTTCTCATATCAGCAACAAAACGGTTTGTTGCGTTTGTTAAATCTGTCATCACCAATCTATCCGGTTTGATGTATTTCCAGTCACCTTGATCAGTTTCGATAATGTTTTGCAGCCTCCAATCATCGACATTCAACACATGTCTGTTGTCACCCTGTTCCCATCTGGATGACCAATCTGGTTCATTCTCGGTCTGTTGATAATTCCATATCGACAGGTCCATGTCTCTGCATGACGTGCACATGTTTATATACATCTTAATCACTTCCCGTTTGATATGCATATAATCACTCACGTTGACACAACTTATCGTGCCCCAGTAAGGCTCAAGCTTACCAGCGATCACATCTGGATGACCGGTGTCATACTTCTTCCCCACCTCGCAATAGATATTATCCACTGTCTCACCAGGTACGTATTCATACATGGCTGCATGTACGTTTGTATCTATATTTGGTATCCACTCTAATATGTTACATACACTATCATTAACGTCACATAGTTGTCTGACCATGTCTCCCCAGCGATCGCCTTGTTGTTGTATCGCGTAGTTACGTTGATGCTCTGTTGAATACAATTTATATACAACATTGCTCTGCCTATCTATTGCAGTTACTCGCTTGTAGTATGGATGCTCAAACTTGGTGACAATAGCTTGAATTATATTGTGCTCCGTTTTAGGTACATCGGCAAATACTTCTTGTCTTAACTTCCATGCTCCTTTTTTGGTTTCAGCGTTCTTTACTATGTCTGGTTCAATATAATATGTGGTGTATATATCTAAGTCTGTTTCATTGACTAGTTTTATGACATGTGGATGTTTCGTCTTCCCGGTCAGAATATCTGTGTGGTTGTCCACAGGATACATAATGGGTAATAGTTGTTGAAAAACAGAAGACATCGTATATAATTATAATATACACAGCATGAATATCAACAAAAACTACTTGAAAGAATCAGATAGAAAAAATATATTGTCTTGGATTGTTGACAATGAACATCTGAAGGATTTTAGTGACAACACAACTACTAATGAATCGACAATCCGACATGCGTTCTCTGTCACATACACAAAAGACAACATACCGGAGCTGCTGAAATGTTTTGTTGAGTCTGACGCAAATGTATACAACTTTATCAGTGTTGTCACGTCACGTGCCGGTGACATCCCAGAGCATGTTGATGATGATCTGACATGTTACATGATGGAAAATAACTTTCCTGCTATGTATGTGAAGATGCCAAACACTACAAACGTGTACTATGTTGATGTGTGTCCGGTTATGGAAGGTGGGGATTTAGTCTGTGATGATGTCATTGTCAAACCAGAAACAAACATGATGGTTGAACTACCCGGGGGCACACCCCATGCAGTCACACAAATCGTCAAATGTAAACGACCCAGAGTGGTGTTAGTTTGTGAGAGGTACAGGTTGTTGAGAACTGCTGCTGACATGCTGAACACACCCATGTATAGAGATGGCTGATAAAAGCATAATCATATTGGGTAGCACTGGAATGCTGGGTAGCATCGCGTGCAAGTATTTCAACAAAATGTCACCAGAAGGCTGGTCTGTTGAAGGGTTGAACCGTGAGCATTTTGATGCAGCAGAAACCTGGCATGTCAGGAGGGAGCTGTGTCCATACATTAGGCAAGGTGATGTGGTTATAAATTGTGTAGGTGTGCTGAAGCCAGACATCGAGCACAAAGGTAGAATCAACACGATCAACATAAACTCCGTGTTCCCTCAAATTGTGGCAGATTTATGTAATGAATGTGGCGCGAGGTTTGTGCATATTTGCTCCGATTGTGTTTTCACCGGAAACGCCGGTGGATACACGGAAGCTGATGTGTGTGATGCTGATGACCTGTATGCTCGTACTAAAAGTTTAACTCCTGATGGGTGTTCCGTCATCCGTACATCGTTCGTAGGTCCATCCAAACAAGGCAAAGGTCTGCTCGAATGGGTGAAAAGCAACAACAACCAATCAATTGAAGGGTACACCAACTGTATATGGAATGGCATGACATGTGTGACATTGTGTCAATTCATACACAAATGTATTAATAACAACAGATGGTGGAACGGTGTGTTGCATGCTTATACACACAACAGTGTGTCTAAATTTGAGCTATGCAAGTTGATCGCGCGCGTGTACGACATGAATGTTGATGTGAAACCCATAACAGCAACACACATCTCAGGTAGTAGAGTTAATGGCGTGTTGGACAGAAGATTAGCCAGCGTGCATTCAGCGAGTATAGGCCACATTCAAAACATCAGCATAGAAGAGCAGTTGATATCTCAGAGAGATTTTTTAAATCATACAGATGGTCAATAGTCATAATGAGTGGGATCAGCTGACTGAAGTTATAGTCGGGGATGGTTTTTCTTCCAAACTACCGGTACTAGATTACTCTTTCCGGTTGTTCTTTCACGACAATTTATGGGAACTCAGAGATTATCAATTTGGTGACGAGTTTGTAACTAAACGACATGTTGAAGAACATGCTGAAGATCTTGACAAGTTTGTTACACTGTTAAAATCGTTGAACGTTGAAGTTAAAAGACCCAAGGTACCTAAAAAGATACACAAGGTTAGCACACCAGCATGGAGCAGTACAATTCACCCGGCGTTGAATGTTCGCGACATGGCCATGATTGTGGGTGACACTATAATCGAATCACCACCAAGTCAACGATATAGATACTTTGAAAACCAATTGCTCAGTCATCTGTTTTTGGAATATTTCAAACAGGGAGCGAAGTGGATACATGCACCCAAACCTGTCATGACTGACAACAGCTTCGACATGAGCTATATTGACGATGTCACAGGTGAAACAGGTTATTATGATAAATTCAAATCTGATGATCATTATTTAGATTGTGGGCATGAGATAATGTTTGATGCCGCTAACTGCATAAGAATGGGGGCTCATATCTTGATGAACGTGAGCAATGAGAATCAGTGGTTGGGTGCCAAGTGGTTGCAACAAGCTGTAGGTGATAAATACACGGTGTGGCCAGTACCATTAACAGATTCACACATTGATTCCACAATATTGCCATTGCGACCCGGGCTGGCTATAGTGATGAAACCTGACATCAAGGATAAATTACCTAAACCTTTACAGAGTTGGGACTTAATTTATATACCCATGCGTAATAGATCACTAGCAGATTTTGAAGCACAGAATCTAAAACTAGCTAGTCCGAGGATTGAATTGAATGTGTTATCCGTTTCACCGGAGTTGATAATATGTCACCCGCAATATGAATCTGAACTGAATAACAGGCTTAAAAAATACAAAATAGAGGCGATAGGTTCACCTTTTCGACATTGTGAGATATTCAGTGGAGCTCATCATTGCACAACACTCGATGTGAATAGAAAGAGTAAATATGAAAACTACTTCTGATTTTTGTGTAGCGTTCTCAGTTGATGACAATTATATCCAATATGCCATGTCTTTGTTGCGTGGATTGAAGCAACACTGCACCGGTGCTGATATTGTGTGTAGGTCGATCGACATGAGTGATGACAACATTGTTAAACTGAGACAAATACATGATACAGTAAAAATTATAAGAGACAATCCTCACGCCAAAACAACACGAACAATATTCAAAAAACTGAGTGACCCTACAGAGTTATACTGGACATACAAAGGGCGTATAAACACACGTGAAGGTATCAAGAACATACAAAAAACGATGTATAGTGAGCGTGCTGTATATTCATGTCACTCACGATTCAAGACCATAATAGAACTGTTACCAAAATACAAAAAGCTCATGACACTAGATGTTGACACGGTCATCAGGAGTGATATATATCATATGTTTACTGATTATATTGACAGTGAGCTCTATATTGTACCCATACGCGAAGATGGTGTTGTCAAACTGTTCAATAACGAAGGGTTGTTGCTGATAACTAACACAGCACGATCTGTTAGTTTTTTCAACAAAGTACACGATCACATCTACACAGGTGACAATTACCTGGAGTGGGATATAGACACTGAAGCTCTAACAGAAACATTTAGCAATAGCAATATATCAATCGGTCATCTAGAACAGACATACAAAGACAAAAAACATCTAGAGGAATCAATCATGTGGTCTGGTGATGGTCCTAGAAAAAAACAAACTCGATTCAAACAAGCCGTGCATGAATGATATTAATGTATGCTTTCTTGTCAACAACTTGTATCTTGATCTCACATACAAAGCGATCGATCATGTTATCAATAGGTTCAAATCAAAAACACATCGATTGAGATTCATGTTAGTTGGCACTGAGCCTCTAGAGCAAACCAGAGATGATGTCGAATATTTTCTGACCGAACATCCCGAGCTACCAATCTTGCATCAGCGTGTATGGTTACCGCATTTACTGGGAGTAAATAAATTCATCTTCATGGATAGTGACACGATAACACTAACATGTCTGTCACGCTTATGGGACGTGGATTTACAGGGCAATATTGTAGGTGCTTCACAGCACTGTGCGTGTGGTTGGTGGGATATACTCACAATCAACTGGTCTGAAATGCACTTCTCACCATTCAAAGATTATCCTGATAGCAAATATTTCAATTGTGGTGTGATGGTTTATGATTGTGATAAATGGATACACAACAACATAGCAGAGAAATGTATGGACGCGTTCAAGCTTTACAGTCATACACGATACAGAGGGTATGATGAACCAGGTTACAATCTGGTGTTGAAGGATGATTGGTTCGAGTTGGACAAGAAATGGAACTACCTACCTATACCTAAATCTCCTATCAGAGCATGTCATATATTACACTATTACGGAGAATATCCCTCCGGTACCCCTAGACATAACCAGTTTTAAACATAAATAAACATATGAAATTTGACGAAACTCTTAACAACATATTATCTGAAGCATATTTTGGCAATTCATATGAAAAAGCCACGGGCATCAAACAACAAATCACATTCACAGAGGATGATGACATAGATGATAATCTTGAGGACAGTGCTAGAGCCTTCATGGCCAAAGTTAAATCCTCTAGCTCGTTGCAAGGAACTAAGTTGAGAGTCAATCTGGGTCTGAAAGAATCGGTGATGGTCGCATACGAAGCATGGATTGACGCTGGTCAACCAGACGGAAAAAGAGGAGCAGATGTTTTGATAGATGCTTATTTGAATGCGACATCCGGAGTACCGCTAGCGGGCGATGAAGTACATGTTCATGATTTAGTTCGTGGTATGTTTGGTTTAGCTTACTTGACAGGTGTGAAAAATGAAAAACTAGCCAATATTGAAGCTAAAATGGCACAAAAGATCGCTCGCACCACAGGTAAAAACCCCGAAGAAGTGTACGAGGCACGCTGGGCTTTTCATTTTGATCTAGATGAGACCGGGACTCGTCCTCGACCATTGTCTCGTGAAGAGAAAGCCGCCGGTATTTCCACAAAACGTCAAGGCAAACCAATTGTTAGTGGTGAGAGGCTCAGAAACATTTTACAGCAAGCACAATTGAAGCTCAAAAAAGGAATGGATGTACAGAAAGCAGAAAAGGAACAGGACATGGGTGATCAAGAGCAGGCGCGGAAAAATCTAGCTGCCTGGAAAGCCAGTAGAGGTGGATCACTCTAAAAAACAAGTTGCCGTTTTGTTCTGATGCCAAGATAATAAGCGAATTATCAATATATTCGTCTTATTATTATGAAACATAAAATATTACTCACTTCAATACTAGCCGCGGCTAACGTCTTAAACATTGGTTGCATGAGCACAGTAAGTTCAACTTATAGTGATGTGAAGCGTTCGCTCACCTCAAAGCAATCCGCTCCAGAGCCATTATATGGTCAAGTACCTGAGAAAGATAGAATCAGGGTCAAACAACTAGAGCAAGAATACGCGACAATCAAGCAAACACATTTGATATCCAAGCTCGAAGAGCAGATGTCTGATCTGAGACAAGATCGATCCGAAAATGAGGAAAAACGATTGTATTTGTTACAACAAGAACATCAATTACGGATCAAACTGGCCCGGCTTGAAGCTATCGACAGAAATCAACTAGGAGACAAAATCGACAATCTTGAGTCTATCACTGATGTGCATGTTGATGCTATCAAAATACAACAAAAACGTCTCAAATATCAAGGCGCGGTTTCAGTACTTGATGTAAAGATTGACAAGCTTGAGCTTGCAATCAATGATGAAAAGAATAAATTATCAGAGATGACCACAAACGAACAAGCGTCCTTGTAATGCAAGAAGAAGTAGAAGAAGCCGAAATTAAACATATCGTGACTCATGATTTTGTTTTGGATGTATACGAACAATCGCTTGAAGAATCAGATCCAGATAAACGTGAAGCTATAATTGAAACTGCTAGAGTTTTGAGTGGACAGATTGGTTCATATTTGACTGAAAAATAGTGAATTTTATTTGTTGAAAATCAATTTTAACCATATATAATATATCGTATGACCACGAAAAAGAAAAAGACCACCAAGAAGTCTGAAAAGACGGAAAATACAACGCCGGCCGCTGCTGAAGCTGAATCATCTGCTCCAGAATTGAGCCCAGAAGAGATCGCTCAAAGGAACGAGATGGTAACTTTTGTTGCGAACAACATCTTGAACAACTTGACGTTGAACAATTGTGTTACAATTGTACAGCAAATCGCTCTCCGGGATGCAAACACGATCGTTAGAGAAGCTGACGAAAAGAAGTTTGAAGAGATCACCACAGCAATGGAAGCTCAAAAGAAAGCTGCAGAAGAAGCTGCTGCAGCTCAGAATGCTCCAGAAGCGGGTGCGACCGAGATCACTCCTGCTGATCAGGAAGATCCGGAATTGGCTCCTGCCTGATAAGATGCACACAGTAAAGCTGTCGGTCAACTCCCGCACCAGCGTCGGTGGTGCACATACCAGTTTAATTATCGATGGTCAAGACACAGGTGTGTTGTACTTGAACCCAGAAGAGAAAGACATTCTAGTTCAAGTGCTACAGGCAGGTGCCCGGGAGCTTGATAGTGTGGTTTTTCAGCAAGAAGAACCAGAGAGCGAGGTCGATTTCGATATTTTTGACGATTAAGTTGCGCGTTTCTGAGAATGTCTCGATAATAGAGACATGAGACATACAACTAACGACAAATTTTGCACAGCATGCGCGATCACAATCATCATATCGGTGGTTAGTATGGTCGCGTTTGTTGTGTTCGGTGGTTTCATCAAACCATCAACTTATGATGTAAATGAAAAGTTGCGCTTAGAGAGAATAGAGCTATACTTAAACAAAACGAAAGGTTAACACATGAAATACAAACATACAAATAAATTGTTCTGCATTGCTTTTATCGCGGCATGTCTTTCAGTCACTAGCTGTGGAACCAAACATGTAGTGTACAATCAACAAACCGGTCAGTACGTCGAGGGTAGAGAAGCTAAAAGAATTATCGAACAAGAAGAAAAATTACTTGAGGCGCGAAACCAGAGTCGAGATCGAGAGTTTGAACGCAACATCAAACGACGTGAAGAAAGTAGAAAGATCACACGCGAAACAATTGTGTTTGGTCAAACCGTTGATGAGTTTGACGTACTCGCTGCACGTGAACGTGCGCTAGAAGCAGAAGCGGAAGCTGCTAGAATTGCAGCAGAAAATGCAGAATCAGCTGCTAGAGCTCACAAAATTGTAGATTATGAGAAACGCTTCGAGCGAGCCATGACTAGAATTGACAAGATTGAAATTTTGTCCGGAGTAAATTAACATGAGATTCACAAAATATTTTGCTGTTGTAACGTGTAGTGTTAGTGTTTGTAATGCAAACATAATAGAGAAGTTACTCAATTACAAATCTGATGGGTTCAACATGAACGGCATGCAGATGAAACGAGTGGAATCTAATATTGTTCCTGGTACTTATTACTACAAGATGACTAGACCAACTCCTACCAAAACAGTCGTCCAGCCAGATCCAGTTGAGTTTGTTAAAATGACTCCGAGTGAAATTGAAACAGCAAGAATAGCAGTCGCAAAACATGAAGCAGAGATCGCAGCCGCTAAAATTAAAAAACCAGAGCAAGCTGTAAAAGAGTCACGTGATTTGGTTTATGGTGAGGATGGAGTGATACAAGACCCACATGTGTTAGAAGCATGGCGAGCTGCTGATGAAGCTCAAAAACGATTACAAGAGCACAGGGAGTACATGAAGCGTGTTAGAGAATCCAAAACAGCGATCGAGCAGTCCAAGAAATCAGAAGCTGGTTTAGAAACCAAACTAACCAAAACGTCTTAACGCGGTTATTATTTGATTGAGATTCTCACAGGCTATTTTAGGTACTTGTATATTTGATCGAGGTCGGTCGCTGATTTTCAGTCCAGGTTCTCGATCTACCGACACTATAGCTTCTATGTAATCATACGCACCGTAATTTTTGAGATACTTCCACACATGGTCTCTGTATTGACGCTCTATTTCAACTAGTACAGTATATTCACCCCACACAGTACCATAAAGAGTAATATCACGTACACAAGATATTTCACTAGGAGGGTACGTCAGATTACCGTCTATGATTAAATTCATTAATCATTGATAATAAACTCGTATAGCTCTGTGATATATTCAACACAGTCCATCAAGTTCTGTGGTTATT
>Ga0222716_10005127_pt1 | contig 10204 bp, 7 predicted proteins | sample C33_13DmetaG_FD_165044 | JGI IMG/M metagenome (GOLD analysis project Ga0222716, IMG submission 165044) | Estuarine water microbial communities from San Francisco Bay, California, United States - C33_13D | ecosystem: Environmental > Aquatic > Marine > Unclassified | place: USA: California...
CTTCTCCTCCATGGAGTTCTTTTCGTTTACCTCATTCGCGAGCGCCTCGCGAGCGCGAGCGAGCTCGCCTTCATACTCAGACGACTGCGTGCGCGCTTGCTCAAGAGCTTCCTCGACCATTGCTAGCTTGCTCTTGAAACCAGCGAGGTCGATGGAAAGAGTCGACGACTCTCCGCTGGTTTCATTGAGCGCTACCTCCAACTCGTCTACCTTAACTTTCAAGCCCATGAGCTCGCTCGACAATTGTACAGCCTCTCTACGTGCTACTTCCAGCTCGCCCTTATACCCAGATGCCTGATTGCGAGACTCTTCCAGAGCTTTTTCAGTCATTTCGAGCTTACTTTTAATCCCTGTAAGATCGATCGAGAGTGTTGAGGACTCGTCATTCGCAGTAGCAAGTTGTGATTGAAGCATTTCAAGCTCGTTTTTGAGGCAGTTGAGCTCATCAGATACGCTAGAATTTTCAGTCTGTGAAGCTCGTAGCTCGCTCGTTATCTGCTCAAGTCCAGCGCGCACCTCCTGGAGTTCACGTTTATTTGAAGTGAGATCATCATGATAGCTTGAGGCTTCATTACGAGATATCTCGAGCGACGACTGAACCATTTCAAGCTTTGTTTTGTAACCCGAGAGATTGATCTCATATTCTGAAACGTGATCTTGCGAAGCTTTAAGACTTTTTCTGAGCGTTTCGAGTTCGTCCATCGAAATCTCGAGGTCGGTTTTCACGCTTTGAAGCTCATTCAAGTACGTGTTTGCCTCTGATCGGCTGTCTTTCAGTTCAGACGTAAGTGAACTCAATTTTGTATTCGCGCTTTCAAAATCAACCGTCAACTCTGACAGATCGTTACGAGAAGCCACGAGTTCTAGTTCCAGCTTTTCCATGTCGTGCTTATGAATGGCTAGTTGGTTTAGATGATTTATCACCTGTTCGTTCGTTTTTGAAAGCTCTGCCTCGAGCTTGTCATTCAACTCTGTCACTTTGGCAATTTCGCTCAGTGTCTCCTTGTACTTTTCTTTTGAGGTATTTGCTTCGTCAGAATAACCGTCGTTGAGCTCTCTGAGAGCCATCAGCTCGGCCTCGATGTCCAATAATTTACTTTTATAACTCAAAATATCGCCTTCATACTGCGTTGTCATCTGCGTGACGTGGGCAAGTTGAGACGCACTGTTTCTCTCAGTTTCCCGCAGCGCGTCAACTTCACCTTCAGCGTTCTTAAGCTTGGTTTTGTACTGCTCCGCAAGCTCGTTGGCTTCAACGTTCGAGCTTTCGAGACGTTTGACATCGTTATTTCTTGAGTCTAATGACTCTTTCAGCACGCTGATTTGATCTCTCAAAGATGCGTCGGCTCGCGACGCACTTTCCAGGAGCTGTTGCAAGTTTTCGAGCGACTGTTCGTTCCTCAGCCACTTCTCTCGCATCTCCCTGAGATCACGTTCCGCAACATCCAAGTGGGCTCTAAGAGCGTCGATTTCGTTGTCTTTTGCCTCGAGTTGTGAGTCCGCGTTCCCCGTGAGCGCCATGATAACCGTGGATAGCCGCCTTTTCCCCGCAAAAGCTGCGCCGGTGACGATACCCACGATGAGCACACCCGCGAATGCGACGGGTGAGCTCCACGTCGATAATCTTGGCGTCACCACGACGGCAGACGTCGGTTGTGCCACCACTGCTGCAACCACGCGATCGTTCGGCTTTAAACTCGGTGGTCCACGGATGACAATTCTATCTCCCGGAAACGTCGTCGTCAAATCCATGTCTGGATTCAGTCGCTCCAGAGTGGCCCAATCTAACCCACTCTGTTCCACCAACCACCGCACGTTCTCTCCGTGCTTAAACGTGTACCACTCCCTACCATCCTGCACGCTCGTTCCATCGTCCGCATCGCTTCCCGAAACCCCTCGCCACGTCGTCTCGCCCTCCGTCGTCGAAGCGTCGACGCGTCCGCCTCGCGTCGACACTCTCGCGTCGACGCCGTCGAGCCACCCACGACGATCGGCGCGCCTGAGGTCGGCATCACCGCACGTCACCGCGCCCGCGTCAGTCTCTCTCGCGCCCCGTCTCGTCCCGCGACCGCTCGATCGGAGCCGCGAACGCGTCGTCGTCGACCATCCTCGCGCGCCGAGTGAAATTTTCAAATTCATCACGCGCGTCGTCGTCTCGTCGTTTCGCGTCGTCGTCGCGCGCACCTCGCCGTTCGTCTCGCGCGCGCGCGCCAAGGGGTGCGTCCACACGCCAAGGGGTGCGTTCCCACGCACGCCGTCGCACCGCGCGCGACCATGGTCGCGCCGTCTTCTGCCGCGCGCCGCGTCGCCGTTCCCGACACCGGTCGGTCGTCGCGCGCGCGCACGGCGTATGGGCAAACAGTACGACTGCGCGAATTCGCGGTCGCGGCGGCCGGTGGGTGTTGCGGCACATCGACGCGCGCGTCGTCGATCGAGCGCGGCGATCGAGCGCGGCGATCGCGCGCGGCGCGCGGGCGAAGGCGCGGGCGCGCGTCGCGGCGCGCGAGGCGCCGAGACGCGCGCGCGAGGCGCGAGGCGAGACGCGCGAGCGACGCGCGAATCACACGGTTCGAGAAACGCCCGAACGGGAGCGACGCGGGAAGGCGGCGCGCGCGCGGTATGCCGGCCCTTCGCTTGTTCGGACGCCACTGGCTGTTGTCGAGCGATGATTTGCCGCTGCCCATGGCGGGATTGATGACGGTGCACACGCTGTGGTGCGCGATCATCTTGGTGGTGTACGAGCGCGCGCACAGGACGTTGCGACAAAACTGCGCGGGCGGGGAACACGCGATGGCGTGGTTTTTCGCGACGTTCTCGTGTTACTTCGTCGCGCTGTGCGTGGAGGCGATCCTTCTACATCTCTCGCTGCGAGGGAGAATCTTAGAACCGGAGAAGAGACGTTTGGTGCCGTACTTCTTGTACGCGCACTTGTTCCTGTTGTCCGTGGACATCGCGTTTACAATTTTGGGTACTGTTGTAGATGCGGAGTTATCGACGTGCATGGATCGCGCGCGCGTGCGGGGAATGGTGTTGAGCATCATCATTGGGAATTTCATCGTCATCGGCGTGCATTTCTGTGGAATTATGCTGATGTTTAGCATGTTTGGACACTTACCGAGCGATCAAAAGTGGTACAAGATTTTCAACATCATCGCGACGGTTTTGTGCGTCAGACGTCGAGAGAGAACGGAGGATCCCGAAGTGGACAGGCAGTTAGCGGAGCAAGGGACATTAGGTCACGTAGCAAATTGTTTCGCGGAGGTTTTTCAGGGCGCAGATGTGGTTCCAAGCGACATCGCCGCGGGGATGGGCTTGCTTGCGATTCAGCATAGACACATGATCGAGAATGAGCCGTTGGGTAAGCCGCTCGCAACAGATTCGGACGCGCTTGCGCCGTACAAGTCTCTCAACGCGATGTACGAGGATGCAGCACATTATTCTCGATGGGCGCTCGCAGCGTACGGATGGGCGCTGTTCGCTTGGGCGGATCCGCGTTCCGGCATCGGAATGGCGTGTTCGTCCGAGGCGTGCATGACTTGTTGCGGTTGTCGAAAATGCTTGAGGAAATCGCAGGATCATCGCGATCCGCACGATTTGAACAGTGAAGCGTTGAAAAAGTGCGCGGGCATCGCATCGGATGATTTGTTTTACGTGTCGATGGCGAATGGCATTGGTGAACCGCCGTATTTTATTGCTCGAGACGTTCGTCGCAAGGCGGTGGTGCTCTCGGTACGGGGTACATTGAGCATCGCAGACTGTGTCACGGATAGCATGTATAAGCCGTGCATGTTAAACGCCGATGCCATACATGAGTCAGGACTTCAAGGGTCCGATCTTCACGTGCACTCGGGCGTTTTTCGAGCGACCAATTTTATTCTCTCGGACCTGAACGCGAATCGAATTTTAGAACAGACAATTTTAGGAGAGCAGCCGTCCGCAGAGAGTGCGCCGCTTCCTAGCAGCGCCGCCGATTGTCGCGGCTGGGACTTGGTCTTAACTGGGCACTCCTTGGGCGCGGGCGTCGCCGCCGCGTTGTCCTTGCATCTTCGCAAAAAGTTTCCCAACTTGAAAGTGTGGTGCATCGAACCTCCTGGAGGCGTGCTGAGCCCAAAGTTGAGCGATATCACTAAGGCTTGGACGTATAGCACAGTGCACCACTGTGATTTATTCTGTCGACTGTCGGGACCGGTGTTGTTGAAGCTCCGTAGCGACATGATGGACTCGCTGACCAACGCAAAGCTGAACAAGTTTTCTTTGATGATGCGAATGACGTTCAACGGCACCAAGTTGCAAATTTCTGACGTCCTCGACCCAGAAACTGCGGCGAGTGAGTCCACGGCGCTTCGCGAGGATTTCAAAGCGTTTGAACAGGTGCAAATTAACTCGACGCCCATGATGGCGGCGCCGTTGCATCCTCCAGGACAACTCATTCACTTGCTCCGGCTTCCGGATGGTTCATACGCCCCGCGCCTCGTGGAAGCCCACGAACTCATGGACCGTGGGATGATGATTCAGTACGGATTCTTCGCCGATCACTTCCCGGATAAAGTCGCCGCGGTGCTTTCTGATTTAGCCGCGGGCAGTACCGAGGCGTCGCAGTCCATCACCTCCATGGGAACCTCCACGGATGACACCACGCGCTCGCTCGTCGATAGACTCGTGCAAACGAGCCAGTCGAGCCGTAGAGTTCTTGGAGACGTAGAAAACGTTTAGTCGTGTATTAGCGCACCACATTTCTTCAAATTTCGCTCACGCACGCGTTTCAGCCCCGCGTCGGTCGAGCTCGACCGCCGCGCCCGATCGCCCCCCCCAGGCCCCCGCCCGCGACGTCACTTCGCGCGCGACAACGCGATATGTTACGACGTGCGATCGAACGAACGGCGCGACGAGGGACGACGAGCGCGAAAACCGTCGCGTGCTCTCGAGTTTTCGAACGCGCCTACGACAAAAAGGTGCGCGCGACGGACGCGCGCGGTGGAATCGTCGTCGACGACGCGACTCGAGGACAAAGCCAAGAATGAGACTGACCGAGGCGTGCGACGCGCGAATCGCAGGTGGTGGATCATTACGAAAACCCGAGAAATGTTGGTTCGTTCGATAAGAGCGATCTGAACGTCGGCACGGGCGTCGTCGGGGCGCCCGCGTGCGGGGACGTGATGAAGCTGCAGATTAAGGTGGACGACGAGGGCAACATCGTGGACTCGTGCTTCAAGACGTTCGGATGCGGAAGCGCGATCGCGTCGAGCTCGGTGGCGACGGAATGGATCAAAGGCACGCACGTAGACGAGGCGGTGACGATCAAGAATCAGGACATAGCGAAACATTTGAACTTGCCGCCGGTGAAGTTGCACTGTTCGATGCTCGCCGAGGACGCGATTCGATCCGCGGTGGCTGACATCAAGGCGAAGCGCGCGGCGGCGAAGACGGCGTGAGAGAGTGATGTGTTAACGACTTGTGCCCGATAGATATCCTCATATAGAACGATGCTGTAGAATTTTTTGACTAAAAGTTGACACCAAAACGTACGGGTCTCCGGTATCCACATAACTCGGCATGCGACTCGGCGCAGCTTCGATCGCTCCCACGCGCCTAGCGCGCGCCAAACACGCGTCAACTATTGTTGTCTGTCGATCTCGCGGCGTGCGCACTACCGCAGCGTCGACGTCTGTCGATAGAACGGCTCAAACGCCCGTGTTGATTGTCTCCGATCTCGATGGCACCATGGTTGGGAACGACGAATACACGCGCTCGTTCCGGGAATTTTGGGAATCGAGCGCAAAACCTCCCGGATCTAAGCTCGTGTACTCCACCGGCCGATCGCTTGAGTCGTTCACCAAGCTTATCGAGACGAAATCGCAAGTCATGGTTGAGCCGGATGGCCTCATCTGCGCTGTGGGCACAAAAGTGTTTCAACCGAGCGGCGACGTTTCGCGCCCATGGGTCGAAGACGCCGAGTGGACGGCGGCACTAGACATCAACTGGTGCTGTGATGTCGTTACGGCGGCGGCACGAGGAGCGATCGATGCGTGCGGCGATGACAATGCTCACTTTCGGCCTGCAGATGAACAGAACAGACACAAAGTCACGGTGGGAGTGAAGGATGAGCTCGTGAACGTGGTGGAGGATACCATACGAAGCGCGTGCGAGTCGAACGGGTTAGATTATAAGATAATCATCAGCGGTTCGGGCGGTTGGAAGTTCGTGGACTGCGTGAGCGCGGGGGCGGGGAAATTAGAAAGCTTGGAATACGTGCGAAAACAGTTAGGCTTTGAACTTCTAGAGACCGTGGCTTGTGGGGACAGCGGGAACGATATCCTAATGTTATCGGGGCGCACGAGATGTATCATAGTAGGAAATGCTGAGTCGGAGCTTCGCGAATGGGCGAATGATCGCGTGGCGAAGGGCGAGCTCGCGCTCGACCGCGTCTTTCTCGCGACGGAGCACGAAGCACTCGGCATCTTACAAGGGCTTTCATCGTTTGGCTTCCGCGGTTGATGTCGTGGGATTAGTGTGATTCTTTTAGTTATTATTGTCATATTACATTAGCACTCGCTTCGCGCCGCTTCGTGCGACACTATCTACTCCTTGTCGCACGCGACTCACGTGTCTCGCTCGAAATCGACTAATCCGTCACTCGCGCGCGCGCTGGCCACCGGCGGTGATGGATTTCCTTCGTCGCGTCGGAGACGTTGTCGGGGACGCGTTGGTGGGCTCGGATTCGGATTCCGACGGTGAGGATGACGTCGCGCGCGGCACGCGGCAAGGCGGTGGTGCCTCCGACGCTGGAGAAGTCTCTGGACCTGAGGACGACGCTCACGAGGGCGACGACGCGGACGAACTCGACGAGTTGATGAACACTGCGTTTACTTTCGGTCGTTCGACGCTGGCAAAGTTAAAAGACGTGTCCAAGGGCGTCGGGAAGGAGCTGTCGGAAGGACTGAAGGATATCAAGGAACAAGTGCGGGAGGATTTTGCGAAGTTCGGGGACGAGGACGTGGACGAGGACGAGGACAGCGACATTGACGCGGACGCGACCGCTACATCATCGAATGGTGGACTCGTGTATACTGGAGAAGACGTGATGATTCCCGGCGACGAGGATGCGGGAGACGAGGACATCGCGCTCGAAGTGCAGGAAAAATTTGAGCAAGTTGGGGAAAAGATTGAGCTTTTGGGACAAAAAATGTTTGCAGGAGCAGGCAAGCTAATCAGTCAAGTCAAAGAGACGACTCGGGACGCCATCGAAGAGACGAAAGAAGTGATCAAAGAGACTAGAGATGCGTTTGCGGTGAAAGACTCGGGCAAGACGCCGAAACGCGGGCGAGACGAGTTTGCGATTCGTGTGCAAGCAATTCAGCGAGATTCGGGGACGTATTGCGATGATCCACAAAATGTGAAACTGTTTGAGCATTTCAGCGAAAGCTTTACGATGGTAGAGCATGGTCAGGATATATTGACGACTTTGAACGCAAACAACTTTATGAAGGAACTTTTTGCGCGAATCGTGCCTACAATTGTAGACGAGGACACGTTCTGGCGCCGGTACTTCTTCAAGTTGTACGAACTAGAAATAGAATTCGAGAGGCAGGCTCTCCCCGATTTACCAGACGATTCACCACAAGAAAGCCTTCAACCGTCAAGCGACGCCGTCACCGCGGTTTCGCACCAGCGAGTTTCATCCCTCGCAACGGATGAAGAAGGATTTGATTCCGACTCGAGTCTTGCAAAAGACGAATGGACAAAACTTAAGCAGCCCTACGCCGCTGAGACTAAAGAAACTGAAGAAAGTGCCGTCGCAAATTTCGGCGAGACTGCTTCAAACGACGATAGTGACGACGACGAAGACTGGGGCATGACATGAGGCGCACGACACACGCAATTTGTAACAACACGCGATTAGAAATCAAAGCAACGATTTTTTCCGTCACAGCGGCACGCACGTTCAGCCGTTTCCCTTGGACATGAGCGAATGCGCAAAATCTTTGCAAGGTGACACTTTTTCAGCCTCGAAAAGTGAGATTGTGACTCACTTCGCGTTGCGCACCCTTCGTCGTCGTCCGATGTCGCGTTTCATCAGCGCTTACTACATCTTGAACACTGCCGTCATCATCACCTACCCTCTGTTCTCGTTATGGGCCCGTCACGAGTACGCGAGCGCGGTGGCGATGCTCGACGGCTGGGAAAAGCAAACCTTGACGACTTTGGGCGCTATGGCGCTGGCGAAATTCATTCGTAAGGTCAACGTCGACTCTTTTGTGTCGGACATGTTCATGTTCACCAAATCTGGTATCTTGCTGCTGTCTTGGATGATGGATCAGCGCATCTTCAGCTGGTATTGCGTGGCGTATGCAATGCTGTTTCTGTACGTGCGACGGCCCGAGTACAAGGGACCAAGTCGCATCGAATGGTTGAATCCTGCGACACTCAAGCGACTAGTGCTCGAGCCTGATGATGAAGACAAGAATGTCACTTGGCTGGTGGAGTTCTACGCATCTTGGTCACCGCCGTGCGTGAACTTGGAACCTACGTTTGCAGACCTGAGCTGCAAGTACACCACCGCTGACCTCAAGTTTGCCAAATTTGATCTCATGAGATGGCCTCAGACTGGGGAAGAATACGGCATTAACGTTGCTGGGACGAGCAAGCAGTTGCCTACTTTGATTCTTTTCGAAAAGGGCAAGGAAGCGGTTCGCGTTCCTCACGTGTACAAAGATGGAAGAATTGCTCGAGCTCGTTTGCGACGGAGCGACTTGATCGCCGCTTTCGCTCTGGACAGTAGGCGGAAGAAAAGTCTCATCAAAGCCACGTTCTCAAAAGGAGATTAGCATAGCGATAACTCATTGAATATCACTCAATCGTTTTAGTTGAACAATGCTATGCGCTAGAACGGCTACAATCGATACAGTCGTGTCAAACCTTTTCAAACACGGCGTTGGAACTAAGAATAATGGCCACGATGACGCCGAACAATCCGAGCGCACTACCGAAAATTTCAATCACTAAAATTTTCACGAATAATGTGGGGTTTGCCGCGTCCGCGAGGGCGCATGAGCTACCGACTACACCGACGCATATACCGCACACCAAATTCGCCAAACCGCACGTCAACCCACTCGCGAACACGGCGTACCCAGCCATCATCGTCGTTCTGTGAAACGCCCCAGTGTCGGGATCGCTAGGGACGTACTCGAGCTTCGTGCTGAGAATGATGGCGATGATTACCCCGTAAATTGCGACTGCTTCACAAAAAATGACACTGATCAAGTTTTTGCTCGTGATGCGCGGCGTGTGCACCGCGGCGCCGAGCAAGCTGCTGCCCGTGATGAAGATCCCCCACGCCGCACCGGCCACGCTTAGTCCGACCGCGGCGGCGATGCCCATGGCGGAGAAGAAGTACGGGTTAATGCGCGTGAACAGCACCCACAAACGCGCCCAATCGATGAACCCAGATCCTTCAGTTCGAGTCCCACGAACGATGAGAACGATCGTGAACGTCCAAAGAGCGGCGATGACGGGAATCGAACGACCATGGAGAATACCAGGCATGTTGTCGTGAAGCACTCGCACGAGAACACCGCGCACGAACGGTGGAAGGCGACGAGAGCCACTGCGTCTGGCAATGCGGCGATTCGACGGGGCCGCCGCGCCTCAGCGCGCCTCAGCGAGCTGCTGCGCAATCGCGGCGCGTCGTGACGTTGAATTCAATAATTGATGCTAACAGTTATATTATGGGCTATTCTAAAGGTGCGTTCGGTCGGATGATGTCTCCGAATGCCCAAGCGTGCGTGGACAGCCAAGCGTGGCTTGCGTTTCTCAAATTGACGTTTGAGATTAGCTGCTCCGGCTGCAACGGCTCCCTCGTGATCGGATCGAACTGAGAGATTTTCAAATGCTGTAAAATCGCCAATCGTTCGTAGCTATGACCACTCGGCGCGATGACCGGATCGCGAAATACCTCAAAGGTTAATTTGCAACAGAACGCGTCCGGCGGTTCGCACGAGCGGTCATCCGGCGCGCGGGCGCAAGCAATCACTTCCCCCATCGTACTCACGTCCTCTGCATCGAGCTGCGAGCTGAAATTTCGCACACTATTTTCTAAGTGCGAGTATCTTCGATCTCGATCGCTCGCTAACAGCTCCCACTCTAAATATTTCGCCCTCGCGAGTTCTCGCCACACGTCGTCTTGAATCATGTCCCCGCTCTC
>Ga0222716_10005130_pt1 | contig 10200 bp, 10 predicted proteins | sample C33_13DmetaG_FD_165044 | JGI IMG/M metagenome (GOLD analysis project Ga0222716, IMG submission 165044) | Estuarine water microbial communities from San Francisco Bay, California, United States - C33_13D | ecosystem: Environmental > Aquatic > Marine > Unclassified | place: USA: California...
CCCAGAGCGAGCGCAAACACTTACCCGTCTGTTAATGGATCAACCTGGTTCCGAGAAGGAAGACCCTATTCAATGGGGTTGGACTCTGCCCGGTTGGAGGCGCGTGATGGAGAGATTCGATAAGGATAAGATCCATGTGATACTCGGAGGGAACAGATCGTCCAAGTCTATTTTTTCAACCCGTATGCTTGTGCATCTTGCTCAGACAATTCCCGAAGCGGAGATTCGCTCGATGCATGTGACAGAAGAGCGATCAATTCAAGACTCGCAGAAAATGGTATGGGCCGCGCTTCCTGCTCGATACAAGAGATCAAAGAAGAAGGGACCAAATCATAGTCTTCAATATAATCAGAAGAACGGATTCAATTCGGCCAAGGCAATCCTTCCACCTACTGACCCAACCGCAGAGCGTGGCTCAACGATATACTTTAATAATTATCGCCAGTTCATGGCAGACCCGCAAATATTCGAGGGATGGTCCGCTCATTGCATCCACCTTGAGGAAGAAGTTCCTAATAATATTTACGAAACCCTGTTGGGTCGAACGGTGGACTATCATGGGCGTTTGATTTTATCATTCACAACCCTTCAAGGTTTCACTCCACTGGTTGATAGTTTGCTCAAGGGTGCGGAAACCGTAAGGACGAGGTATAGTGAACTCTTGCAAAGAGAATTACCTGTTGAACAAATCTCCGCGAATTGGCCAGATTGCCGGATACACTTTCTGTGGACCCAAGATAATCCATTCATCGACGGGCAAGAATTGGTACGGACATATGCACGGCAATCCCAAGAAGTAAAGCTTGCTAGATTATACGGAATACCTTCGCGTTCCTTCCAAGGGCGTTTTCCAAAATTTAACCGAGAGACCAACGTGGTTGAGCATGAACAAATTCCGTTCATCAAAGATCCGTCCATTGATGTTACTAGGTACTTCATATGCGATCCAGGCGGAAGCAAGCCGTGGGTAGCACTATGGATCGGAGTAATCTCCGATGGTCGAGCATACGTCTACCGAGAATTCCCTGACAGCACAATGGGTGCTTGGGCATTACCCCATATCAACGGAGCGGGAAAGAGCGTAGGCAAACCTGGTCCCGGTCAGCGTCCGTTGGGTTGGGGGTATGTTGACTACCAAACTCACTTCGAGGACTTGGAGGATGGAGAGGATATCTTTGAACGAATCGTTGACCCAAGGATGGGAGCGGCCACGGTGCGAACCAAGGAGGGTGAGTCCAATATCATTAATACGATGAGCAACCTTGGTTTCGTATTTCGTGCCGCACCTGGTGTGGACATTGAGGCAGGGATTGCAAAAATCAACGATGCCTTGAGTTGGGATGATACGGAACCCATGACTGACGAGAATACTCCAAAGCTATTCGTGAGTGACAGGTGTGACAACACGGTTAATTCAATGATGGAATACTCAGGGCAGAGCAGATCAGAACACTGGAAAGACCAAATCGATTGCTTGCGTTATTTTTACGTTAGTGGTCCTGACCATGTGACCGAATCAAGCCTCCAAGCAACGGGTGGGGGAGGGTACTAACTACACCACACTACGATTGCGTTGACCTGTAAGGCGTATTGCCTTACAATCTGTAACGCAATGTTGTCAGCAGCAGATCCCGAATTACTTTACGTCTCCAAAAAGCCTGATATCGCTTATCTGGCACAGACCTACAAGGAAACCCAGTCCGACTTGGGTGAGTGGTTAGACCGGAAACAACGAGACTACGATGTAAGGAATTGCCAATGGGCGGGAAAGAGCGATGACTTCAAGAAGCACGCTTCACTGAGTTCAACGGGTGAGGTATTTCCCTGGCAAGGCAGTTCAGATCAGGAAGTTAGAATGGCCGACGAGATCATAAATTGTAATGTTGCGATGGTGATGAACGCCATACGCCGTGCGCACATTGTGGCTACCCCAACCGAATCAAACGATGTTGAGCGTTCAGCCGTAATTAGCAACTTCCTTCGTTGGCTCATCAACACGAAGATGACAGAGTTCTACTCTGAGATGGAACTTTCAATGAATCATCTCTTTGAGAAAGGGATGACTGTAACTTACTGTTATTACGATCAGCAAGAGTTGAAGCAGCAGCAGACCATAAGGCTTGAAGAAATAGCCCAAGCGTTGCCATCCATTGCGGAAGTCATCCAAGACGGATCGATGGATGATGAGTTGAGTGAGACCCTCAAGGAACAATTCGGAGTATCCCGCACCAAGGGTAGGTCAATGCTACGAGAACTCAGAAAAGACGGTGAGACTACTGTTCCAGTGACGCGAGAAGTCATTAGCCGCCCCAAAATAAAAGCACTTGCCCCTGACGAGGATGTCTTTTGGCCGAACTATACCATTGATCCGCAAGAGGCTCCCTATGTGTTCCATGTCGTGAACATGACGCCCGAACAGATTCGTTCAAAGATCAACACCGAGGGATGGGATAAGAAATTTGTCGAAGAAGTAGTTGAGCTTGCGAACAATGCCGAGGCCGAGGACAACCTTTACAATATTCGCGAGCAAGACGAATTCGTTCACTCCGATGACCAGTATGTAAAGATCGTCTATTGCTACCAAAGACTTTTAGATGAGGACAACATTCCTGGAATCTACTGCACTATCTTTCATGCTAGTGTGACTGAGACATATGCAAAGCACCAGTTAATGGATTACGCACATGGCAAGTATCCGTTCACCGTTAGCACATGGGAGCGTACCTCAAAGCGACTTTATTCGTCCCGTTCAATACCGACCATTGCAGAACCCGATCAACAGGCTTTGAAGGTAGAAGTAGACTCAGCAATAGACGCTCAGTCTTTGACTACGCTTCCACCAATCGAACATCCACTTGGACGTTCACCTTCAAAGTGGGGGCCGGGGGTTCGTTTGCCTTATCGTACTCCAGGTGAGGTTCGTTTTGCGGATACGCCACGTGGTTCAACAGTAAACGTAGAACTCCGCAGGTATATCCAAGAACAGGTGAACCGATACTTCGGAAGGAATGGTCCTGGCGTTGATCCGGTTGAGGCGCAGATGAAGCAACAGCATATCATCGACAAAGTATTCTCTCACCTTCGCCAAGTCCTTGATCAAATCTTTAGCCTCTATCAACAGTATGGTCCCGATGAGGAATTCTTTCGGGTTACGGGAATGCAGGACTTGCAAAAGTTCAGTAAGGGCAACCCAGGTGAACGCTTTGACTTTTCATTACAATTCGATGCGGCTTCTCAAGATCCCGCCCAAATGCTTGACCGTGTAAAATCAATTGCTGAGTTAGGTGGGATGTTGGACAAGAACGGCACGCTTGATACAGAGAGACTTTTACAAATCGCAGTTGGACAAATCCTACCTGGTGCTGCGGAGAGCATAATGATTCCAAAAGAGACTGCATCCCAAAAGGCAGTTGAGGAAGAGCGTCAAACTATTGCGGAGATATATGCGGGAGTGCCTCCAAATGTCCGTCCAAATGACGCTCACGAAATGAAGCTCCAAGTATTTCAACAGTGGTTACAACAACCCGACGTCACGCAAAAGGTTCAACAAGATCCTGCCTTGCAAGAGCGTATTCAGAATTACCTGCAACAAAGACAGATGCAAGTGACTCAAAAACAGAATGCTCAGATTGGCAGACTCGGAGCCGCACCAACACAGTTTGGGGAAACCCCAAGCGCATCATAGGAAACATCATGGCACCCTACGGAAAAGGTACATACGGATCGAAGGTTGGAAGACCTTCTAAGAAAGCAAAAGCAATGGCACGGAAGAAGATGCCAGTGAAAAAGAAAAAGATGCTGAATTTACCTCCAATGCCTCCTAAAAGGAAAAGACCCAAGAATGTACAGGAGGCTATAATAAACTACGGAGCTAAAGCTTTTTATTCAGAAAAACTTCCACCTACTCCCATTGAATATAAAAAGAAAGTTGAGCAAATAAAGAATAGGTGGAAGAAAAAGAGACGGTGAGTGTAACTTATCGCAAGGAAAAATTTGGCGGGTACAATAAACCGAAGCGAACCCCTGGAAAGTCAAAGAAGTTTGCAGTCCTCGCTAAAGAAGGGGACAAGGTACGACTAGTACGATTCGGAGATCCGAATATGAAGATTCGTAAATCCGAACCTGCCCGACGTAAGTCTTTTCGAGCTAGACACAAATGCGACCAAAAGAAGTCAAAGCTTACCGCAGGATACTGGTCGTGCAAGAAGTGGTAACATGCCCAAGGACGCTTGCTATAAGAAGGTCAAGAGACGGGTAAAAGTATTCCCTTCCGCCCGTGCTTCCCAACAGATTGCGAAGTGTCGCAAGTCCAAAGGCCAAGTAAAGAAGTCGGCCAAGGGTGCATCCTTAAAGCGTTGGAAGTCCGAGAAGTGGAAAGACACGAAGTCCGGCAAACCCTGCGGTCAGGGTGGAAAGAATGAATATTGCAGACCCACTAAACGAGTTTCATCCAAAACCCCTAAGACAAAATCCGAAATGAGTAAAAGCCAACTGGCAAAGAAAAAGCGGGAGAAGTCAAAGGTAGGGATGGGTAGAAGAGTCAAACCCGTAAGGAGAAAATAACATGCCCCGTAAGAAAAAAACATACCACGAAATCGATCCCGAAGAAGCGATCCAAGCGTTAAGCTTCCTCAAGGGTGAACCCAATTTTTTGAAGTACATCGAGATGCGCGAATCAATGCGTGAAGAAGTAATTCGCCAACTCCAGGTTAAGGAGGTTATCGAATCCACGAATCGGCATTACATGCTCTGCGGTAAACTCGAAGCCATTGACGAGGAACTCGATACCTTTTACCGACTGTAAACTTTTTGCAAACATGGGGATGTTCATGCTTACCCCTTGCGAGTCCCGCCAACTCGCAGGGGGTTTTTTGTTTTTAATTGTCCTGTAAGGTAATATGCCTTACAATTTGTAACAGCGAAAAAAGCGCTAGTAAACATGACAGTCGAATCAATCGAAGCCGAAGTCGCTACCTCTGAACCTGCTGAGAGTAGTGTAACGCCCGAAGAGGGGAATCTAACAATGGCCGAGTATGCAGCAAATCTGCTGAAAGCTCAGTCTGAGGAAGAGCAACCCGAAGCGCCCGAAGAGGAAACAGAACCTTCTGATCTAGCTGAAGAGTCTGAGGAACCGGAGGAAACACAGTCTACTGAGGAACCGGAAGAATCGGATCAAACCGAAGCCACCGAACCGAACACTGTTCTTTCTAAATTCAATATTGATCTGGACTCATTGTCCGAAGATGAAACCAAGGAACTGGCAAAGTCGCTTTCCCTAAGTGCAGTCAAACGCTTTGGCGATCTGACCGCACAGAAGAAAGCATTAGCACAGGAGAATGCAGAGCTACAAGCGCAAGCCCAAGCAAAGCCCGAACCTGCCAACAACGAGAGTCCTTCGTTCTTGAAAGACAATGCACTGCACAACGTTAACGATGTCCAAGCACTCACTAAAGAAGTCGAGAACCTAACCACGCTCATCGAATGGGCTGAAGAAGGGTTGGAGAATGAAAGTGAGTACGACGATAACGGGGACGAGTACGTAGCCAAGGATGGGGATAAAACCTATACCAAAGCCGACCTTCGTAGAATTCGAGCAAACGCTCGTAAGGTTCTCCGTAAGGACGCACCCGCGAGACAGAAATGGATCGAGGAACGTACGCAAAGTGATCAGCACGCAATCCAAACATTCGACTTCCTAAGTGATGGCGAATCGGAGGACTACAAGTTGTTCATGCAGGTGAAGAGTAACCCACTATATCAACCACTAGTCGAGCATTTGCCCAACGGCAACTTTGCAGTCGGCTTGATGATTGAGGGAATGAAAGCACTCCAAGCACGCCAGGTCAATTCGAGTAAACCGAAACCAAAGCCAAAAGCTCCCGTAGCTTCAGTCGAAGCAGGAAGCGCCAAGCCAAGGACTGAGAACTCGCAACGAAAGAAAGCAACTCAATCGGCCAAGGATAAATTCGAGAAAACGGGTAACATGGCAGACTACCAAAATTACATTAAACTCAAGCGGGAAACCGCATAATTTAAAAAACCAAGGAGGATACTACAGTGGCTAAAAGCACAACTTACAATGTTTCAGGAAATAGACAAGATTTGACCTCAGTCATCTCTTTGCTTGAGCCTGAGTCAACCCCGCTCGTCAGCATGATGAAGAAGGGAAAAGCAACCGGAACGTTTGTCGAATGGCAGGCAGATAAATTGGGTACGCCTGATTTTGAAGGTGTATCGGAAGGCGAGGACGTAAGTTCTTTCAAGAATCAAGCTGTTGATCGCGCTAGACTTGGAAATTACATTCAGAAATTCCGAGATACATTCATGACCAGTGATCTGCAAGAACTCGTAGATACGGCTGGCGTTTCATCTGAATTCGCACGTGCGGAAAGTCATGCTGTACGCAACATCAAGCGTTCAATTGAATCCGCATTTTGTTCCGCACAAGACCGTCAAGCCGAAGCCGGAAGTGGCACACCTTACAAGACACGAGGATTACTCAAGTGGCTTGGAGTTGGTGGTCAACCATCCGACGTTCCTGCTGCCTACCAAAACGTTGCTAACGATACCACAGCAACCGCCACCGAAGCTAGTTTCAATAGCGTTCTTCAAGAACTCTACCAAGCCAACGGAATGCCTGGTGGACAACTTACCTTGATTGCCGGACCAAGCCTCAAGCAAGAGATCAGTAACTTCTCTCGTCAGCTTGCCGCAACCAACGGAACTTACGTTGTCAACCAAGATGCTGAGAGCAGGAAAATAACCTTATCAGTCAATGTTTATGAAGGAGATTTTGGGAATGTTTTCGTGACTCCCTCGCTTTTCATAAATAGGACGTCAGGTAGTGACACCGTTGATGCTGATGCCGGACTTCTCGTTGATCCAGAATATATCGGAATGCACTCGCTTAAGGCTGAGTCTGCCACCGAGTTGGAAGATCAAGGCGGAGGTCGCAGAGGTTTCGTAGATGTAGTTTGTGCTTTAGCATGCTACTCGCCTAAAGCTCACGGTTACTTCAATTAATCCATCTAACACTAAGGAGATTTAAGACATGGCTAATACAGACGTAACTCTCGATAACGCTCGCAAGAGTGTTCTCTCAAACCAGGAACGCGCACAAGGGTTCACTCACAAGTACACCATCAAGTTCACAGACATTGACGAAGGCTCCGGTTCTTCCGATACTGTCACTGTAACGCTTGGTGCCACACCAACCGACTTCGTTATCTCGAAGGCAATGGTTAACGTGACTACCGCTATGGCGGGTACAGGCGCGCTGACCATACAAGTTGGCACAGACGGTGATCCTAACAACTTCATCACGGCAACGTCCGTGGCGGCAGTTGGGCCGATCATTAGTGCAGTCGGAGCAGCACCTGTCACCTTGGCAGGAACCTTCGCAGCCGCTTCTGACCAACTCGAAGCGTTGTTCACAAACTCCTCCTCCGGTTCGCCATCCGCGCTGACCGCAGGAGAACTTGACATCTACTTGGCAATGCACTCAGCCAACGACGTCGGTTAAATCGTTTTGTTGTTGTCCGGGGGGTGGCTCAATCGAGTCACCTCCCAGGACGCGACAAGCACAACCCAAACCCTATAACACTATGTCCGAAATCTTCATCCCAAAGTGGAAGAAAGAACAAGGTAATGGTTCGTCGTTTATGAGAAATCTTGAACGGCATTTGCGTTACGAAGTTGACCTCGAAAAATACGAGGCCAAGAAACGCGAAATAGAATGCGGCAAGGAGAACCAACACGGTGGCGTAATGGAAGGCGTTGGACAACTGAAAGCAACCATCCCCGCAAGAGAATACTTTCGTTGGCAGCAATTTAAACCGGGCTGTTGGGGGGATAAGCAATTCGTCAATGAGATGCTCCGCGATAATCCTTCTTTCAAAGCAAAATCATTTAACAAGAAAACCTTCCAAGGAGGCTTGGGACTAGCATGAGGCAAATCGCGGTAAGCGTACTTACGACCAACCTGACAAACATGGTTGGTGTCGATGCTTTGCTCACCGCAGAGTCTACGGCAGCAGTTAGAAGCTTTAACCGCTTTGGACGCTTGGCATGGGAACGAACTGCGTGGCCCCTTGCTTCGCGGTTAACTCAAGTCATCCCCGATGTCCGTGTAAGAAGCGTAGATGTTGGAAGCGGAGGTGCATCTTATACATCCGCCCCTACCGTAGCATTCAGTGGTGGTGGTGGTAGCTCTGCCGCAGGAACCGCAACAATCAATTCCGATGGTGAGGTAAACGGAGTTGCGATGACGAACAACGGAACGGGATTCACGGGAGTTCCCACAGTGTCCTTTTCGGGAGGTGGTGGAAGTGGTGCAACTGCAACTGCCAACCTCTTAGCTTACCTGGACTTTGGGACCACGATTGGCGAAATCTTTCGTGTTACTGAACAAGATCCCTATGGATTGGGTAATGCAAGTGACATCGCATTCCGCAACGTCTATGTCACAGGAGCGAGTGAATACGGTGAAGCAATCCTTCCTCAACGCTCATCCACCTCGCCAGTATGGGTGTACTTCCGAAGTCCTTATCCAAACTACGCAAGCAACGCTACTGACTTCCCATACCTATTTGCAGAGTACGTTGTCCTCGGAGCATACGGGGATTGGCTTTCCTCAGACGGCCAACAGGACAAGGCACAAGCGATTTACCAACAGGCGGAATCCGTCATGCAAGTAGAGTTGGACAAACTCGAAAGACAAGAAGGACAAAGCCAACCACTTTTAATAGAAACATACGGCACTACGATTGCCACAACTGCATAAATATTATGGCAAGTACATCAGAATATCGAGGACTCGGATTAAACGGGGGAATTTACATTAATGACACCAATGTCGCAACCAACGCGAACGGATGGTTTGCGATCCAAGCAACGGAGGATACCGTCATACAAGCACAAGCGTCTAACATCACGAACTTAGACAACATCTGTCAACCTGTTGACAATGTCACCCTCTCAGCCGGAACGGTACTTTATGGAAATTTTACGAGCATCGATCTTACGAGTGGTGCTGTAATTGCCTACAATATTTGATGACCCATTCAACCATATCCCTTGGCGTTGGCTTGGGAGGTGGTAGGTCTGCCACCTCTTCGGGCAGGTTACCTGCGGGAGGGGGTACTTTTAATAACGCACTCTCGTTGGATGTAGATGGGTCTGACGATTATTTGAATGTCCCCCAAGGTGCGTTTAATCTAGGTGAAGGCAATTTTACTTTTAGTTTGTGGTTCAATGGGGATGCCTTAAATAGCACTTCGCAAACCCTTTTTCTAGTTCAAGGGGAAAACAACGCATCGGGCGGCCAACCTGCCCGATTCGGTGGGTTTGTTCAGTCAGGACGAGTTATTATAAGCGACTGGGGGTTTTCGGGTCATAGTTATTACGCAACAATAAACAATGGGGAGTGGTATCATTTTGTCACTCGGAGGAAGGGAACAGGTGCTAACGATTATTCGCTATGGGTAAATGGTGTACAGAGATTGACAGGTACTTTTCCATACAGTTCGGACAAAGGTGATGATACCGCTTCTACGCGCATTGGGATGGCACAAACATTTGGATACAACTTCAATGGAAAAATTGACGAGTTTGGATTTTGGAATTCTGCTTTAACTGACACAAATATAACTGACATTTACAACAGCGGAGTACCAAACGACTTAGGAGCCAACGGATTAAATTTAAGTCCTGTAGGTTATTGGAGGATGGGTGATGGCACAGGGGACACCAATTCGGGCGGAGGCACACCTGCAAATGGTGATACAATCGGGACAGTAGTGGATCAAGGGTCGGGCGGGAACAACGCGACAGGAACGAACGGGCCACTTTATTCTAACTCCGTTCCATCTTAATTATGAGCAAAAATTACGTAGTAATCGACGCTTCAGACGTCTCTTCAATTGACTTTAGCCAAGTACGGGAAACCTCGGCCCAAACTTTAAGACATTCACTTGACGGGTCTAAAACTTTTGTAAAATTCGAGGGATCGACTCCTAGTTTTCTAGAAGGCAAAACCCAATACGACCATTCGGAAATTCTTACTATCCTCGCAACGGACGAATGGTCCGATCCAAACTTCCCCCCCGCATGAAACGATGCCACGCAATAATTGCAGTCGATGCCATTCTCATCCTTGTGCTTGTCCTTCTTACAAGCTGCAAAATGAGTTCTTGGTATCCC
>Ga0222716_10005132_pt1 | contig 10200 bp, 3 predicted proteins | sample C33_13DmetaG_FD_165044 | JGI IMG/M metagenome (GOLD analysis project Ga0222716, IMG submission 165044) | Estuarine water microbial communities from San Francisco Bay, California, United States - C33_13D | ecosystem: Environmental > Aquatic > Marine > Unclassified | place: USA: California...
GTTTGGGACGCACGAGGTGCCGCTGGATATCGACGTGCCGCCGCCGCGGAAGAAGCTGGCTGGGTCGATGGTGACGCATACGGCGGCGACCGTGGTGACGCCGTCGGAGCAGCACCAGCACCAGCATCAACACCTGCATCAGCATCAGCCTCACGACATGGATATCACCGTGGCGGCGGTTGCGGCGGCGGCAGCGGCCGCCGCGGCCGCTGCTGCCTCGGCCGTGCTTCGCGCGGCGGGTCAGGAGATTGAGCACAAGCTGGCGTCGGATCCGCCGGCGACGTTCCCGTTCTTCGGGATGAGTCCCGAGCTGCTGCGTGGCATGTGCAACCCGCAGCAGTTCCAGGCCAACATTCACGCGACGTTGGCGAACTATGATAGTGTCGTGCGGACGAGCGGGGGGAGCGGAAGCCAGGAGGGTGGCCAGTGTCGGCTGGTGAACGGGTCCAACGGGACGACGAACGGGACCAACGGGGCAAACGGGGCGGGGAACAACGGGAACCTCGGCAGCAAGAAGAATGTCGCGAGCAAGAAGACTGGCGCGGAGAAGACGGGCACGAGCGAACCGGGTGTGGTTAACTTTGCGGCCAACTCGTATCACGGGGAGGACGGGGACAGGAGTGCGTGCAGTCGGGAGGAAGACAACGAAGAGAACGACATGAGCGACGACAAGGTCGACCTCATGGACACCGAGATGAACGGCTCTGAGCAGCTGGCCAAGTTCCTGAACAACCCCAATCCGGTGTTGCAGGTGCCCAGCACGACTGGGTGGGCCAGCCAGTACAGCGATCCGAACGGCGTGTCGAACATGTGGCACTCGCTGGGCGGGAACGGCGGGGGAACGGCGAATGCCAACGCGCTGGCGCCAGGCGTGGCCAAGGTTCTCGACGAGCGTGAGCGTGAGCGGCTTCAGGTCAATGTGAAGGCCGAGGAGAAGAATGCGAGCGGCGAGGGGGGAAGCTCTGGCAACGATAGCGTCCATCCCACTGCGGGCAACGGGAAAGGCGCGGGAGGCAACGGAAACGGAAACGGAAACGGAAACGGGAACGGAAACGGGAACGGGAACGGAAACGGTACAGTCTGTACCAACGGGACCGGGACCGCCAACGGGACGGCCAACAATGGCAAGTCTGGAGAGGGCTCCAACGATAAGATTGGCAGCAATGACAAGAACCTCTCCAACGAAAAGACGGCCAACGGATCCAATGATAGGAAGGGGTCCGGAGAAGGCAGCAACGATAAGAATACGTCCAACGGAATGAGCCAGAACCCTGCCCAGCTCGCGCCGCCACCGACGGCGAGCTCTGCCCAGCAGCATCTGCAACCGGCAAAAGCGCACATGCAGCACGCCTTCCAGGCGGCAATGAACGCCCTCCAGACGGCCGGGTTTGGCGACCTCGTGGTCCCTCCCGGCAGGCCGCCCGTCGGTGCCATGAAGTCGGCGGTGAAGAATATCGTGTACAACAATCCGGACTCGGCAACGGCCATCCAGTTGACGCGCCTGGGCAGGGCGGCCGGCGGACCCGCGCAGGGTCGTCACGCTCGCAAGAGGGCCGCGGGGGACAAAGAGGACAAGGAGGACAAGGAGGACAAGGACTACAAGCCCCCCGCGAGTGTCCGTGCAATGAGCGGCAGCGATGTGAGCCACCGGAGCAACCGGAGCCGGGGCATGAAGCGAAGCTCGGGATCGAGCGACGAGAACGGCCCAGAGGTCAAGAGGGGTGGCCGCAACAGGAAGAGCAAGCCCGTCCAATCGAACGTGAGCTGACGATTGATTCGACGGCTCTGCATGCATTTCATTGGTTTCGTTCGGCGCGATGCCGAGTGCCGCTGGTCCGCTTCGACCCCGCATGATATGATTCAGGGGTCGAGCCGACAGGACGTTTCATTTCCCATCTGATTTTTTCATTCATTCTGATGTACACAGTGGTTCAAGAAGGAGGTGTGCAGACCTGGAGGGGAGACGGAGTACGTCGTCGCTGAACGCTGAATGCTGACCGCGACGGCGGTCGGACTGGAGGGGACGACGCGGCGGCGGCGGCGGCGGCTACGACGACGTACCCCGTGCGTACCCGCAAGACGCGATCATCGCGGGTGCGCTCCGCGGCGAAGTCCGTCCGTCTTGCTGTGCTGTGGTGCCCCATCGCAACGCGACAACCTCGTCGCGCGCCTCCCCCACCACCCGAGCCAAACCAAATTGCCTCCTTGATCCCCGACCACGCCGCCGATGGCGCCAGTACCAAGCACGACCAGAATGCAGCACGTCAAACCGATATTGGCGTCGTCACGGCACGTGCGAGGGAAAAAACGAGAACGAATCCGGGACCATAAGGGATTCCGGGACGCCCAGGTCCCGCCGTTGCCGGCCTTGCGGTCGTTGCCTCCTCAGTACGACGTCGCGAAGAACAACATAGGATACAGGACGGTCCTGTCGTCTCTGGCGGTCGTGCTTGCGTCGCTCCTGTCCTTCTCGTTTCCAGCCAGTGCCACCCAGTTGGGCTACGGTGGACCGGACGGACCGGGCGCGACCACCCCCACAGCCGCCGAAACGTTCGAGCTGGCGACAGAGATGGAGGATAAACTGCTGGGCATCGTGCGGACGATCGAGACGAAGGCCGACACGCTGGCGACGACGGTGACGAGTGCGGTGGTCCCAAAGTCGGGGGGCGGGGACGAAGCACAGGCGGCAAAGACCGAAGCGGAGATTCATGAGCTCATCGACGAAGTGTACGACGTGATCGCGCGGAATTTTGACGACTCGAGGCGGCGAGCGTTCGATGCGGAAGAGTGGAAGCGGGTGCGGGACGGGGTCATGGCGAGGAACATTCGGGACCCGTCTGTGGCCCACTCGGCCATACGGGAGATGGTGCTGCGCCTCAAGGATCCGTACTCGAGGTTCCTATCGCCGAGCGAGTTTTCTGCCATGTCCAAGTACGATATCAGCGGGGTCGGGCTCAACCTCGGGACCAAGTCCGACCTGGAGGAGAAGACGGGGCTGGTGCCCGAGTTTCAGGAGGGGGAAGGCGCGTGGGTGATCGGTCTCATCCGGGACTCGCCGGCGGACTACGCAGGGGTCCGACAGGGAGACTTGATTCTGGAGATTGCCGGACAAGGACTGGGGCAGAAGAGCCCGTTCGAGGTGGCCTCGCTGTTCCAGGCGAACGACGGAGCGGAGGACACCGACAGCGACGGCGACTTTCCGATCGGGATCGACAACGAATGGCTTGGCATCAGCAAAGTGGTCAAGAGGCCGCCCATCCAGCTCCGGGTCCGGCACCTGGACGGCGGCGAGGAGCAGCTCGACCTGCAGCGCCCGGCCGTGGTGCCCACACCGTCGCCGGTCAGCACCAAGTACGACGCGAAGAAGAAGACTGCGTACATCAAGCTGTCTAGCTTCAATGCGAGGGCGCAGCGGGACGTGTCGGCGGCCGTGTCGAACCTGGTCGACGCCAAGGGGGCCGAGACGGTCGTCCTCGACTTGCGGGGCAACCGGGGCGGCCTCGTCAGCGAAGGCATCGAGGTGGCCAAAGTGTTCCTGTCCAAGGACGACATCATCGTTCGGTCCAACATCAGAGCCAGGCAGACGGAGAGCGTCGTGAGAGCCGACGGCGTGCCCCTGACGGACGCCAAGCTGCTGGTCCTCGTGGACGGGGGAACGGCCAGCGCGAGCGAGATTGTGGCCGGGGCCCTCCAGGACAACTGTCGGGCGCCTTTGGTGGGGGCTCCGACCTATGGGAAGGGGCTCATCCAGAGCGTGTACGAGCTCTCCGACGGGTCGGGGCTCGTGCTGACGGTGGGCAAGTACCTCACGCCGCTCGGCACCGACATCGACTACAGCGGACTCCGGCCCGACTTTGGCGGGCAGCCCGACGACCGACAGTACGACGAACGCATCAAGGCCTGCCTCGTGAGAAAAGGGAAGGGGACGACGAACGAAGAGTGACCTGTAACTCATGAGTTGGGGACTGATCAGTCACAAATTTCGCATAGGTTTCTCCCACACACGCTCGATAGAGAACGCCGCCTCGTGTTCGGAAGCGGCAAACGGCCGGACGCACTCTCCGTTCGATTCGCACGGCGCCTTCTCGAAGAATTGCCTCTTCATTCTCGCGGTTCTGCAGGCGTGGGGGCTCGATTCAGGCGAGAGGGCCGTCGTTAAGATCCGTTCGATTCGGTGCGCCGGGATACTGCCTGCCAGTCTGCCGACTGAGTGGGTCGACTGATTTCCGCGAAGGGGCATCTGCAAATCAGGAACCAAGCCACCCCTCGTTTCGTTCATGGCGACGAATACGCAAAACCCCCTTCTCGGTCGCTTCAATGCGTACCTGCATGCGATTGATTCGGCCGTGAAGCAGCAGATAGACGGTATCACGGCCCTGGCCAAGCAGATCAAGCTCGAGTGTCCCGACGCCATCCCGATAGGCTGTCAGCTGCTTGCAGACAGGTCGATGCGTGGCGGGGCCGAGTTGCAGATTCCCATGCTATATATCATCGATAGCATAGTGAAGAACGTTCGAGAGCCGTGGAACAGTGGCTTTTCTGAGGTGCTGCCGGTCATCTTTGACCACGCCTGGGTCGTCGGAGCCCCGGGCCTCCACGAGAAGCTCCGGCGGCTCGTGGGCCTGTGGCGCAAGAGCAAGTATTTCTCTGACGAGGCGATGGATATGCTCGATGCCTCCATGCACGCGTCGCGGCCACCTGTGCAGCAACAGAGGCCCTCGCAGCCTGTGGACCCGAGGCTCTCGAAGCAGACGAACGGCGCCGGCATCGACAAGAACACGACCGACGTCCAAACCAACTCTCAAATGAATGCAAACAAGACGAAGATGACACGGGACCCTCGGCTGGCCAAGGGCCCGCCACAGCCCGACGTGCGGCTCCAGCCGCCGGAGCAGCAGCCCGAGATTCTCGCGCTGCTGGCGAATGCGGGCGACTTGGCGTCTCTGGTAGGCGTCCAGGCAAATATGACGAGTAAAGAGCCGCTGAGAGGGCCGCTGACGAACGAGATGGTCAAGAACCCGGACAACCAGGGCGCGATCGACAGGCTGCAGGCAGCGACGGCCGCGCAGCTGTCCAAGTTCCTGGACAACAAGTTTTTGAAGCGCAAAATCAGGGAGAATCAGACGGAAGCGAGCACGATGTGGTATTTGGACCTCGAAACCTGGTACGGGACCGTGACGGGCAGCGGGGACGTGCTCAACGAGGGAAATACCGAGGCGACGCTCGACGCATGGCAAACTGATCAGCCATCCCAGCTGCCCGACGAGCTGTCGAGCGTTCCGGCTGACGACCATCAGACGGCGTGCGCGGTGTCGGGAGAGAAATTCGAAAAGTACTGGGACGATACGCTGCAGGAATGGCGGTACCTCGAGGTTGCACGGGTCGACGCCGTGACTGCGCGCCGGCTTGGCGTGCCAGACGGGTCCCTCGTTTGCATAAGCGTTCTCGATTCCGACGACATCGCGTGCATTGTGACTGCTGCGACGTCGAACGGAACGCTGGGCGCCGACGGCGCTCCAGACGCCAAGCGCGTGAAGACCGAGTAGCGATGGGTTACATGGGTAATTCGTTCGTCGCAATTGTGCGACATCATACTTCGTGCGTTGTGCGGTAGTATCCCATCCCCTTCGACCCCCGCTTGTAAATATATCCCGCCTTGAATCCCTCGTACGATTCAGATATTATGAAATCAGGCTGCGCTGTGGCGGCCCCGGACGTGGGCGCCGGCGGGCCAGTCGCGGGGGTGGCTCCAGGCGCACCGGTCGCACCAGCCGCACCGGCCGCACCGGTCGCCGGGAGTGGTGGCACGTGGGGTGCTCCAGCTGCGATGTGCTCGTACCCGTGCTTCTGCTGCTTTTGCAGCCTCTGCTTTTCCAAGTTCCTCTGGGCCCGCTCCTGCTCCTTCCTCTTCCTCTCTTCAGCATTTCCGACGTACGCGGATCCCTTCTTTCGAGCCACGATATCGTCAGGGTGCCCTGGTGGAAGCACAAGTTGGTGCTTGAAGTACTCCATCTCCGCCCTGGAGACGGCCTTGTAGCCGACGACCGGGTCGCCAGTGTCCGTCACCACGCGCACAATCTCGAGGGGGTGCCTCTTCGTCTGTTCTTTCCCGTCTCTGTCTCTGCCGTTGTATGTGCGACCCATGAAGTTGCTGACTGCGGCCAGGTCGTGGAGGCGCGTGAAGAACTCCAGGAGGCCGCCTGTCAGCAGGTGGAGGTCGGTGCGCCTCGTCATGGCGCACTCCCCGTGATCCTTGCGGAAAGCGCAGGTATCGCCGTGCCTGCAGCCGGTGTCCATGTACTCGTACCACTTGGTCCAAATACCCGCCGCCTCCACGATGGTGGCCCGGCGATGATTGCTCATCTCATCCTCCAGTTTCCCCGTCTTCGGGAACTCCGAGTTCGGGAAGATGGTGAACGAATTGAGGTACTGGGTGGTTTCGCCGGTCTTGTACTGGGCGGCCGTGTGATTAGGGTTCACCGTGACCAGCTTGATCATGGGGACCTTCTCGCCGTTCAAGGTGTACATGACGTCCTTGCCCGAGATGGCGTTCTTCCTGATGTAGAACCCGGAGAACTCCGCCACCGCAGCGATGCTTCCGAACGCGCGCAGCGTATCAGCCAGTCGATCTTTAACGTGATCCCACGACTTGCCCCTGTCCGTCGACACGACATGGTGGTAGATCTTCGACTGCGTGCGCGTGTTCTCGTGCACCACGTGCGTCTCCTTGAGGGTGGCCTCCACGTCCATGCTGAGGATGCCGCGCTCCAGGGTCCCATCGTTGATCATTATCTCCCGCTGGTGCTCCATGACGTCGGCAAAGTACTTGAACACGATGTCCTGCTCCATAATCGTGAACCCGAGGAGACGGTTCAGGAAGGTGGGGACCGTCACGTCGAGCTTGTTCGGGTTGATCTCCAGCCCCAGCTCCTTGAACCTATGGAAGAAATAGTTCAAGAATTGTTCCGTGGGAGACAAGCGCGCGGCATTTTCCAGGTCGAGCGCGAGATCCTCCGGGAGCGCGCGAGCGGCAATCTTCCTGCCGCCCGAGGGGAGCTGCTTGGAGCAGAAGCTCAACAGGAACTTCCTCAGCGCCTTCTTGCCCAGGTCCGAGTCGATATCAAACGCCTTCAGGTCAGATCCAGCGCCCAAGGCGTTTCGATCTCCCCTGAGGAGAGCCCCCAGGGACGCGAGCCGCTTGGACGCCGCGCAGGCAAACCGGTACTCGCCACCGCACGGCGTGACCACCATCTTGTAGACGGGCGCAGACATCTGGTTGGCTCGATGAGACCTGCCAAACTGCTGGATCGCCTTGTCCGCAGACCACGGCAGCTCCAACGTGATGTGGCACCTGCGACGGAGGTTCTTGACGCGCCTGTCGGCTTGGAGGGAGATTCCCGTGGACGAAGCGTCTGAGATGATCGCAACCAGCTTCTCTCCGCGCATGAAGAGGTCCTTCTCGTAGAGATTCACGTCGCTTTTCTTGAACTGCGAGTCTCCGGCCTTCCTGTCGCGGTATTCAGCGTTGCCGCCATCGTCGAAAAAGATGCCGCCCTTCCTCCCCGTGAGCTCGGCCACCGCTTCCTGGCCGCCGAGGTTGTGAATCAGGTCGTCGAGCGGATTGGCCGGCAGGTCTAGCTTCTCGGCGATGTACTCGAACATCTCGGTGATCTCCTGGCAGATCTGCTCGAGGTCCTCCATGGTGTGCCCGCCGTCTGCTTCGTTGGCGCCGAGCTCAGCGGTGGGCTCTGGCCGCACGTAGGGCTCGAGCAGCATGACGGGCACGGGGACCTCCCTGACCCCTGCAGCGTTCTCGACATCCATCCCCTGGATGTTCACCGACGAACGCCGGCCAAAGACCCCCACGTTGTTCCTCGCGTCGGACTCGGCCGCCTGCAGCACGGCAACCGCGCTGTTCATGGTCGTGACCTCGTGCTCCAACTTCTCCACCTTCTCCCTGAGCGCAGCCTTTTCCTCTGGGTCCTTGGATGCAATCATCTGCAGGTTGGTCCGCCTCTTGTCGTTGTCCAGCAGGTTCAATTCGGCCATCTTTGCCTCGAGCTTGGCCCGGATCTCCTCGATCGGCACGTGGGACCCCGCGTCGGGACGCTCCAATTTGATCAAGGAGATAGGCGGCTGCTGCATGATCTTCCGAGCCAGATTGTACGTCTGCTCGTGGACCTCGATGATCTTGGTGATGCGATCGCAGGCCGCGTATCCCATCTTCGGATCGTACCGCATCCCGTTCTTCATCATCTCCTTCTCGAGGCTGTCAACGAGCCCGTCGTACTTGACCAACATCGACACGCATTTGGTGAGGGACATCCTTGGCGCAGAGATCAGCTCGTTCATGTCCTCTTCGTCCTTCTTGGCCCTGGCTTGCTGGGTGGCCGCCTCGCCCGTGCTCTGCAGCCCGATGACCACGCACATGCCGTCCAGCAGCGCCTCCTTGGCCATCTTGGTGATCGCAGGCACCTTGCCCGCCATCAGCATGCTCTTGAAGAAACGCTGGTTCGCTCCCCAGTACTTGCTCGGCCACATCTTCTCGCCAAAGGCCTGGCCGATCTTGTAGAGCGTGGCCCACACCGGAGAGCACCGGTTGTACATGATCTCGAACGAATCCTCCAGCTTGACGCGGACCAGATCAAACTCCGCACCATCGTACGACAGGGTCCTTCCCAGATAGGCACCGGCCGACTTCATACTCATCGCCGCCAGCTCGAGCGTCCCGTTGTCGGCCTTCGAGAGCATCTCGACCAGACTGCTGGTGTTCCCAACGCCACCAATCCCCAGGCGATGCATGTATGCCAGGTTTTTCGGCTCGGAAGCCCCGGTGGCGGACGAATACAGAACCTTGGCGTCGGGCAGACGCTCCTGGAGGTACATGATGGCCCGGCCGGTCTGGGTCGGCTGCCCTCCGCCCGTGGCCGGCAGCAGGTTCTTCGCCTTGTGCGACTCGTCGAGCACGATGAGACTGCCCTCTGCGCATTTGCTCAACCACTTGATGAGCTTTCCAAGGTTGCAGCTCGCCGGAATCGCCTCCAGTCGTTCCATCTTGACCTCGTCCGTCTCCTCCGGCTTTTGCGATGCGCCAAAGCTCCTCTTTGGCTTCTTGGCCGGCTTTGGCAGCTTCATCCTGAGGAATGAGTACGTGCAAAACACCACTCCGTCCCAGCCAGGCTCCGGGGAACCGTCAGAATGCACGGGGATGAACTCCGCGTTCACGTCCTTCAGGTCCCGCTTGGTGTCGATCCGCAGGTCTTGCGACACGGACACCCACAGGATGCGGCGGCCTCCGTCGTGCCAGTGCTGCTTGCACAGCGCAGCGATCTGTCTTCCTTTGCCCACGCCGGCCCCATCTCCCAGGAAGAATCCCATGCGGGGACGCTCCGGCTGGTTGAACCGCATGTTGGCGTAGATGACCGTCTCCAGCTGGGCATCGCTGATGATGCCCGCCTCCACCTCCTCCTTCAGACAGTGGTTGAATCCCAGCGCAGGCATCGGCACCGACCGCAGCGAAGCCGTCTCCACGAGCGGGTCCGGGTGTTCGCGAGCGAGCGGGTGCAGCTCTCTGATGCCGGTGGCCACGTACTTGGCATACGTCGTCTCGTCTTCCCGCTCGTCCACGTCGATCCGCTGGTTATCCTCGTCGTCCAGCACGATGGTTTCCCCCAGCGCCTCCCCATTTGTCACCACAGGGGGCTTCTTGAGCTCCGGCTTGACTTCCGGCTTGGCGTTGGCGATGGTGCTGGCATCCTTGGACGCCGTGGTCGTCGCATGGTCACCCCGCGCCGACCCAACCACGTTGACGATCGCCTCCATGATATCCTTGGGCATATCCTCGGGCATATCCTTGGGCTGCTGCCTGTTCGCAAAGCCCGCCGCCGCATTCAGTGTCTCCTGCCGCTTCTCTTCCTGGGTCGGGCTACGCAGCCTGGCCATCTCGTGCTCCAACTCCGCCTCGGCAATCTCCAACCGAGTCCCGGCCGCCGGCTCCCCGTCCCCGTCCCCGCCCCCGTCCCCGTCCCGTCCCCGTTCCACCTCGTCCGTCTCCATCGGCCGAACCCCGGCCTCAATCTCCCCAGCAAGCTCCACAATATTCCGCAACGCCACACCGCTCGCCTCCCTCGTCGCCTTCTCCCCCCCCCCCCCCCCCGCCCCCCCCCCCCCGCCCCCCCCCCCCCCCCCCCCCCCCCCCCC
>Ga0222716_10005133_pt1 | contig 10198 bp, 13 predicted proteins | sample C33_13DmetaG_FD_165044 | JGI IMG/M metagenome (GOLD analysis project Ga0222716, IMG submission 165044) | Estuarine water microbial communities from San Francisco Bay, California, United States - C33_13D | ecosystem: Environmental > Aquatic > Marine > Unclassified | place: USA: California...
TCGGTATTTCCAATTTTAACAACAACAGGTTTTGCTAATTTTTTGCGACTAGCGGAATATGTGAACACGTTGTGTTTGCTTCCACGAGTTGTTTCTCTTAATACGAATTTAAGGGCTTTGACATTTTTAAACTTATCAAAATTCTTATCTTCATTCGCAAGTTTAAAAAGGCGGTTTCCAGCTTTCTTTGCTGCCGAAGTTGGGCTCGCTGATTTATAAGAGCCACCTTTAAAGCCAATTGCTGACCAATAAATAGTATAATTCTTTTTAGCAGTTTCCATCTTTATTATTAATAAAGAAATTTATTAATCATAATTTTCGGTATCAGATAAACTATCTGTTTCAAAATCTTCTGAATGAATTTCATAATCAGACGTTAAATAATCTTCATCATAATCATACTTAAAAGAATCTTTGAAGAAAGAGGGAGCCATCAAAATATTTTTTGAAACAAAATATTTTTGTTTTTTGTTATCATATAAAACTTCTTCTATATCAGAATTTATTTCATAATCAGAAGATTCTTTTAAGACAACTTGATCTATCAATTCATTTTGTGAAACAAAATATTTCGGACTTGTGTTATTAAATAAAGGATCTTCTATATCTTGTGGAAAAAAATCAGAATTTTGAATGCATTTATTATCTAACTTTGGTATATCTGGTACAATTTTATCATATACTTCTCGCATTTCATCTCGAGTTAATTCGCAAGTTTTGTTAGTTTCTTTTAAAAAATTATCAAAGAAGTAATCACAAACTGCATGAAACTTCGGATTTTCTTTTGTTCTATGTGGCATAAATTTTTTATTGTTTGATATAACATTCCAATATTCTTCATAATCACTAAAGTTATCAGATTCCAAAAACTCTACAAAAATATTCATATTATATATATATAAAACTTATTTAACTTTAAATATATATATAAAAAAGAAATGCTTGAGGAACAATTCCAATCCGCAATTGAAATTATAAAATCAAATTTAGAAAATCCACTTATGACAGATGAATTAAAACTTGACGCATATAAATATTATAAACAGGCTATTTTTGGTGATTGTGATACTACTAAACCTAACTTGTTTAATTTTAAAGAATCCGCAAAATGGAATGCTTGGAATTCTCTTAAAGGTATATCATCTGATACTGCTAAAGAGAACTATATAAAGTTATCATATATTTTACGCTGATTCCTTTTTAAGTAGCATATTCTTAATTTCCAACATCAATGTTTTGTTTTCAAGAATAGCATTATAAATATCTTTGTTAGATGGGTTGGATACATAACGAGCGGATTTATTATTATAAAGAGGAGGACTGTTAAGTTTCTCCTCTCGTTGTTGTTTTTTCTCACGATATTCTTGAATATCGTTTTCAGTAATCTTATACTCCTTCAAGACTGAATTAATATCCGCATCTTCATCATCGATTTTGATAATTGCGTTCATGATAATACGTGTTTTAATGCTTCCAGGTGTACGACGAAGTTCCTTAGCAATATCATCAATGGATACATTTGCTTTAAGTTTCTCAATCATTTTATCGTCTTCATCACTATCCCATTTGAGACCAGCACGGTTTGTTTCTGGATTCTCGCGTAGTTTTTTCATATTTTCTTGAAAACGATTCATTTTAAGGCTAATTCTTAATGTATAATATTCTAATTTAATACTTATATCATTTTTTTGTAAAAGTGATATACAATATTATGTATTATTTTTATAAAGATGGATGTGCAAGGTATTGTTAAAAAGCTTAAAAAATATGATAAAGCATATCATATAATTGGAAACCCTTTAGTATCAGATGATGAATATGATTTATTGAAAAAAAATTTAGAAGATATTGACCCAGATAACAAATATTTGAAAGAGAGCATAGGGGCGCCTATCAATAAAATGAAGAAAACTCTACCATACCCTTTAGCATCATTAGACAAAAAGAAGGAAAGCAAACAAATTGAAAAATGGATTTCAAAATATCAAAATGGACCATACACTTTATCTGATAAACTTGATGGTATATCAGCATTATATTTACCAAAAAGTAATGAATTATTAACAAGAGGAGACGGTTTAATTGGTTCGGATATTTCACACATCCTTAAATATATACAACATATTCCAGCAGAATCCACAAATGATGTTATAGCAGTTAGAGGCGAATTACTGATATCTAAGGATGATTGGCAAAAAATAAAAAGTGTAGGTAGCAATGCTAGAAATGTTGTAGCAGGGTTAGCTAATGCTAAATCACCTAACATTGAAATATTGAAACACGTTCAGTTTATAGCATATTCTATACTTGAACCTGTAAACGAGCATATCAAATCTTTGACAATACTTAAAAAAGCAAACTTCAAAACAGTTTCTTATGAAATTTCTCAAAATATAAATGTTGAAACATTATCAGAATTTTTGATAAAGCGAAGAAATAATTCGGAATTCGAGGTTGATGGTATTGTTGTGACAGATAGTAGTATGCCATACACAAATAATACAAATAAAAATCCAGAATTTGCTTTTGCATTTAAATCTATTATTACACAAAACTGCGCTGAAGTTATTGTGAAAAATATTGTTTGGAATGTTAGTAAAGATGGTCTGTATAAACCAACTATCGAATTTGACCCTGTTGTTATAGACAATGTTGTTATTAAAAAAACAACCGGGTTTAACGCAGCTTATATTAGAGATAATAAAATTGGTTTAGCATCAAGACTTATCATAATTCGTTCTGGTGATGTCATTCCCTATATTAAAGAAGTTAAAACTATTGGAACAAAAAATTTGTTTCCAGAACAGTATGTTTGGGATGAAAATAATATTGATATATTATCAAAAACAAACGACAATCAACAAGTAAAAATTATACTTCACTTTATGAAAACATTGGAAATAAAACATGTAGCAGAAGGAACAATCCAAAAAATATATGATGCAGGATTTGATACAATTCTCAAATTTATAAGTATCACAAAGGATGACATTATGAAAATAGATGGGTTTCAATCTAAATCAGCGGATAATATCATTGAATCACTTAAAAATATTTCTAAAGCACCTATTGAAAAGATAATGGCAGGAACTAACATATTTGGTAGAGGTCTTGGCATTAAAAAACTTAAAAGCATTATTGACAAATTTCCTGATATTATTACAAAAATATATTCAATTCAAGATATTCAAAGTGTTGATGGCATCGGTTCAATATCAGCACAACATTTCTTATCACATATAGACGAATTTATCATATTCTGGAAAGAGTTAAATATACCAATTAATACTAACGATATTAAACGTATTGATAAAGTAATAGTTTTTACAGGATTTAGAGATAAAAATCTACAAACGCAAATTGAAAATGCTGGTGGTGTAGTATCAGATACGGTTACAAACAAAACACAACTTGTTATTGCGAAATCTATTGACGATAGCATTAAAATACAAAAAGCTAGGAAACTCAATATTACTATTATTTTGAAAGATGATTTTGAAATAGAAAAATTTATGACATTATAAAAAATGGGTAATGAACAATCCGCAAAGAAGATTGATTTTGATAAAATTAACTTAAATGATATAGACACTTATAAACTTTTTAAGGTTTCTAAAAATAATATTGATTGGAAATCTCTTAAAGATAATTACAAAAAACTAGCACTAATTTGCCATCCAGACAAAGGAGGTAATAGACGCGTTTTTAATTTTATAACAAATGAATTCAAAAAAATTGCTAAAGAAGCACAAACACAACAAAAAAGTCATTTTGAAATGAAAAAATCTTTTGAAAGTGAGCAACAACAAGTTCCTGATTATGGAAATATGACATATTTTGATACAAATGTTCCTTTTCATAAACAATTTAACAAACTGTTTGAAAGTTATAAAATGAATGATGAAGATGTTGATTTTGGTTATGGTGCTTTAATGGAAAAAAGCGATCCAAAACGTCCTGATATTAATATAGAAAAAACCCTTGATGATAAAATAAGTATTAAAAAATTTAATCAAACATTCAATAAAAAAGTTCCATCAACATCTGTTTCAAAATATGTGGAACCAGAACCATTACATCTTGTAAGTTCTATTGAATATACTAACATAGGGAAAAAGATTGACGATTATACATCAAGTATAGACGCAAAGATAAAATACACTGATTATCTTAAAGCATACACTGAAGAAAGAATACCTACTAAATCAAATAGACAAAAATTTAAAAATCAGCAAGAATATGAAGCATATAGTGATACATTCTCTAAAAAGAAAATGACAGAAGAAGAATTAGAAAGGATTGAAAAGAAAAAGTTATTAGAAATACAAATAGAACAAGAAAGAATTAAGCGTATTGAAAAACAAGACAATTCACGAGAAGATTTATACAACAAAGTATCTAAACTGATTGCTATATAAATATATAATATTACACTTTATTATTATGGCATTTGAATATTACAAAATATTAGGACTTGAACCAAGAGCAAATATTGATGCTGTTAAAAAGGCATACAAGAAGTTGGCAATTGAGCATCACCCAGATAAAGGTGGAGACCAAAAGAAATTTCAAGAAATTTCTAATGCTTACAATATTTTAAGTAATAATGAAAAAAAACAAAATTATGACAAATGTGGAGATGAAAACCCTCCATCACACAATGATATGTTCCACAATTTCTTTAATAATATGCATAATATGCATAACAGACATAATCAACAACCAATGAAATGTAAAGATATTCAGCATACATATAACATGCCCTTAGAAGAAGCATTTATAGGATGTATAAAAAATATCACTATGAAAATACATATTTACTGTTTGGTGTGTTTAAAAGAATGTTCATCGTGTAATGGTTCCGGTAGTATTAAGAATATTACAAATATGGGTCCTTTTACACAAATTTTTACACAAAACTGCCATAAATGTAATGGTTCCGGTAGTATTTTAAATAGCAATTCAGATTGTGAAAAATGTAAAGGAAAAGGAAATTATGAAGAAACCAAAAATATCAAACTTAATATTCCAGCAGGTGTATCAACAGGATACTCACATAAGTTTAACAATTGTGGTGAACAACCCAAATCGTTAAATATGAAACCTGGAAATTTGATATTAAATGTTGTCATAGTATCTCATAAAACATTTAACAGAATAGGAAATGATTTACACATAAAAAAAGATATATCTTTAGTAGATACAATTTGTGGTATCAAATTTAAAATTGACATTCTTGGGCATGATTATGCTGAAATAGATACTCAAGACTTTGGAATTATTGAACATTTAAAGAAATATGAAATAAAAAATAAAGGTATGTCTATTATTAATTCATCAAATAGGGGTAATCTTATAATAGAGTTCAATGTAAAATATCCTTCTATTGATAAAGATAAGATTATTGAAACAAAAGAATTTTTAGAAAAAGTTTTGACTTACTCTTGATACGCGGAATCAAAAGCTTCATCATCCTTTTTGTTATACATGTATCTTACCAAATCCGGTGAGCCATACCAATTAATGTCTGAATTCCCGTAATTTGTATCACACAAGCATCGTTTATCAATATTCATATCTCTGTTTCGTTTTAAGTCTTTAACTTGAATATCTTTGAAAGAATTTACAGTTACTCCTGGCATACACGAACATTTCACTTCACTTGACCTGTTCTTTAGATCATATACTACTTTGAACAATTTATCATTTGTATTAATGTCTTTCGCAACAACATACTTCATTTTCTTTTTCAAACTGCCTCTTTTAAAAGCACATCTTGAGTTTTTTAAAATGGATTCTTTTACAATATTATAAAATATTATATATATAATTATAGTCATAAATATGGAAAATAATGCTACTAATAACAATTTGGTATAGTTTTCTTGGACATACTCATAATATTGATCTAGAAACTGCCGCATTATTCTTTATTATATATAAACAATAGATTTATGCTTTTGCTCTAATATTAAAGTATTTATCATCATTAAGTAACATATATCTTTTAATATTTGTATCATTATAAATGTATATATCATCATTTTCATATAATTTATCACACTGGCATAATTTGGTAGTTTGTGAATCCGTATTTTGAATAATGTTTCTAACCTTTATATTTTCAAATTTATTTACAATATCACCTTTATTACATTTACATTTCACTTCTGTAGTTTTTTTTGGAAAATTATAATGAACAGAATACATTGGTTCATTGTATGAGTTTTTAACATCTGCCGATATGACGCTTTTATTAAATATATTGCTACAATATGATGTTTCTACATACATGTAATATCTTGCTAGGATAACACATAAAAGTAAAACATATATTGAAACACATATCTTAAGTAGAGAATCATAGTACATGTTTTATTTCATCTAATATTTTTGTTTTTGAACAAAAACATTATATTGTTGCCAATGCTTGATATTCTCTTGATTTTGCTAATGCTTTACATCCGAATTCAATTGATTTGTTATTTGAATTGGTTTTAACTTTTTGTTTTTCAGTCATACCAGGAGTAGACACTTTATATTTGTCCAGATAACACAAAATTTCTTCTACTTTAATTTTTTTAAGTGTCTGTATTTTTTCAAGTTTCATATCTACAAATTTTTCAATAATTTTTGATTGTTTTTCCATACGTTCGAAGTTTTCTTGTACTTTTCTTTGATTTTCTGATAAACCTTTTAGTGTTTGTTTAACAACACTGAACTCTTTTACAGATTTTATTATAGATTGGATACCCGTAGAAGCAAATATCTGTGATAAAAAAGCAAATATTCCTTCTTCTTCTAGCTCTTTAAATGGCGGACCTTGAACAATAATATTTATAAATGGAATATCTTTTAGTATAATCCATATAATATATAGTAGAATGCATATTATTAATATTATACCAGCAATTTGTGATAGAATTACAACGACACCCGTATGATAACATATTTGCAAAAACATATTAACATATAAATTAATATACCCAAACATCATTTCTAATGGGCGATACATAAACAATGTTACAGGACCATACAACTTAAGTATAGTTATAGAGAAAGTTAACATGTATATAATAAATTTAAGAAAGTATAATGAAAACAATACTAAAAAATATATTATAAATATTCTTAAAACTACGATTAATATGTAAGTTATAGATACACGTTTCTCTTCAGTGTCTGCCGCAAATTTAACAATTAGTATAACTGACAAAATTAAAGTAGCCAGTGCAGTAACAAATCTTATTATAATTTCGAACACATACAATATTGGTGAATTAGAAACATACACACTTATATTTTTAAAAAAATCAACAATTAAGTTATTATTGTTTAGTTTCATATTTTATTACTCTAATATAATTTAAATTATTTTAACATTTCCAAATTCATCAACAATCAATTTACTTTCCTTCATACGATTTCGTATTTCATCACACTCTATTTCCCATTGTTCATAATAGCATTGCAATATTTCATCTCTAAATTTCAACATATTGGCTTCGTCAATATTATTGAATTGTTTCTTAAATGATTCAAATACAGCATCTATGTTCGTCTCAAACATTTTAAACACTTTTGAAAAAAGTTTATATCATTTTTTATAAAATTGATACATATATTTATTTATATATATAATTAAGCATGTTTTCCAATGATGTTAGCCCAATTGGTGTTGATGAAAAAAACCATCCAAGATACATGAACTTAAATGATATTTTAACTGGTCTTGATGGGAAAGAATGGATAATTATTGTAAGGAATAATATCAGAATTTGGAAACGTGTTATCACAAATGAATTTATGAAACCACAAGAGTACGTTCAGGAAGAACCTAAAGAAACAAATGAAACTACAAACCAAATGCCTCCTAAAAAGGGACCAACTGACTATAATCTCTTCAGAAGGTTTAGGTTGGCACAACTTAATTCTTCTGGTCAAAATACAGGAAGAACAAATATCAATTTGGTAAATTCAGAATGGAAAGAACTTAAAACCAATAGCACTTTATATCAGAAAACTATGACAGATATAAAAGCTTCAGTTAATTCGTAAAAATGATTGTTCGTTTATATTCTTATTAATATAAACACCATGGTTATTAATATTAACGAGAAATCTATTGTTTTGATTGACAAAAGTTATTTTATATATTATAGAGTGTATGCTACACTAAGATGGTTCAAGTTTAAAAATGTTGAATTTGAAGATAAATCACTTTTACATCAGAATGATGAATTTATGCTTCCTTTGAAGAAACACATCTTAAATGATATTAATAAATTTATAAAATTTGCTAAAACATGCAAAAAAAATATATATTTTTGTTCCGATGTTAGAACTTCTGAAATTTGGAGAAACATGTTCATTAATGATTATAAAGCAGGTAGAAAAAACTTTGAGTTTGACCATTCATTTTTCAGCATACTAAAAGAATTTGATGTTAATGAATTATTTGGCGATTGTTTAGAAGCAGATGATATTATTGCTATTATTCATAAAAATGTTAGAATATTATCACCTGAACATAATATTGTTATTATCACAAATGATAACGATTTACTACAATTAAATGACCCCTTTACTAAAATTGTAAATGCTCAAATGAAAGATATCACATATAGAGGCGCTTCCACTTCTGAAGAAGAATTATTCTATAAAGCAGTTCTTGGTGATAAAAGCGATAATATTCCTCCAATTTTCAAAATTAGTAAGACAAAACTTAAAAATATTTATAATTCTGAAAATCATATTGAATGGATTAAAAAAAATAATATATATGACAGTTTTCAAAAAAATATGAAAATAATTAATCTAAATATGATTCCAGATCATTTGGTTAAAATGTTTCTTGAAAAAAATGATATAAAGATTTAACATATTATATATTAATTACATCAACGTTATGTTGAAAGAAGAAGAATTAACTGATATTTTTAATAATTTTTCTATTGATGATACAAAATCTATCAGTAATAAAGAAAACAGTGAAATATGTTGTCAAAATATTAAGTGTAAGTCTACAAATATTATTTCGGAAGATAATACATACATTTGTGTTGATTGCTCTATGATTATTGATAAAGTTATTGACTGCTCCGCAGAATGGAGATATTATGGAAATGACGATAGTAGAAATACAGACCCATCAAGATGCGGTCTTCCAACTAATTCGCTTTTACCAGTTTCATCTCTTGGTAGTGTTATTAGTGGTTCTTACAGAGACACTCAAACAATGAAATATATGAGAAGATTGCAAGTTTGGAATTCGATGCCTTACAATGAAAGAACTCTTCTTCAAGTTTTTGAAAAATTTACGGCAAATACTACAAATATGGGAATATCATCCAAAGTAATTAACGATGCTAAAGTTATGTATAAAAATACTTCGATGAAAAAAATATCGAGAGGTGATAACAAAGAAGGGTTAATAGCCGCTTGCGTTTTCTTCGCTTGTAATATAAATAATGTTCATAGGAGCGAAAAAGAAATTGCTAATATGTTTAATATTGACCCAATAGTTTTAACTAAAGGTAATACTAGATTTCAGTCATTGTTGAAACTAAATATTCAATCGCCTTCACCTTCAGATTTTGTTTCTAGATTTGGATCTCACCTTTCAATGTCTTGTGAAGATATTGCTAATTGCAAGAAACTTATAGATTTTCTTGAAGCTGAAGAAATTATTACAGATAATTCACCCACCAGTAGCACTGCTGGTATAATTTACTTCTATGCTGTTAATTATAAATTAAACATATCTAAGAAAGATATTGCTGAAGTTTGTTCCGTTAGTGAAGTTACGATTACAAAATGTTATAAGAACCTTCTGAATTATTCTATATATATTAAAAAATTTCTAAATTCTATTAAAGTATGAACACACAATTACTTATTTGCTGTAGCATAAAACATCTTATTAGATATTCTCCAATACTCCCATCCCTTTATTGCGACGGATTTGGTAAAGATTTTAATTTAGAACATGTTTATCCAGTTTGCAAACTTAAAAAAGAACACATTTATGATTTTCACAATATTTTTAGAACATCTAAACAACTTAACGCTAAACGCTCAAATTTTAAATTTGATGATTATATCAGAAATGATAAAAATATTTTCGTTCCTAGAAATTGTGATAAGGGAATAATTGCCAGATCTCTACTTTATATGTCATTTAAACATAATTACACAC
>Ga0222716_10005134_pt1 | contig 10198 bp, 5 predicted proteins | sample C33_13DmetaG_FD_165044 | JGI IMG/M metagenome (GOLD analysis project Ga0222716, IMG submission 165044) | Estuarine water microbial communities from San Francisco Bay, California, United States - C33_13D | ecosystem: Environmental > Aquatic > Marine > Unclassified | place: USA: California...
CATCAGATTCAACGAGATGTGCGACAATCTTTGCATAGAATACATGGTTGCTGAACGTAATCTTAATTGTTGAGTTAGCAACTGTCTGACCAGAACTCAAATCCCCTGAGTATGAATAAGTTTTCTTGGCGACCCCATCAGAGTTTATAATTGTACCACCCGCGACGTGTAATGGGGCGGATGGACTCGCCGTGCCGATACCGACATCACCAGTTGTGTAATAAATATCACTACCAGTTGTTGTCCATTGACTACTGAAAAATGGAACTCCACCTATACGAATATTACCCGAAACATTGAAATCACCGGTAACATCCAAAGCATATCCTGGGTTATTCATACCGATACCAACACGGTTATTCCCCGTATCTACAGTGAGTGTAGTGCCATCTACAGTTAAGTCGTCAAAAGTAGCCGCTGCGGCGTAGAGGTCTCCTTGAACACCCACACCACCTGCAACCTGGAGAGCACCAGATGTTTTGTTAGTCGCCACAGTTGTATCAGTCACATTAACACTATCAGCCTCCACGTCTTCAAGGTTGGCATTGGCACCAAAGAGAGCACCTGAAACACCGACACCACCCGTTACTACAAGGGCACCATCAGTTTTACCAGTAGCAGCTGTGGCATTAGTAACAGATGTCACACCATCAAAAGTGGCCGCCGCACCATAGAGGGCACCCTCAATACCTACACCACCGGCAACCTTTAGGGCACCTGTGGTCTTTGAGGAAGATGTAGTTGCGTCTGTGACGCTTGCATCAGGCGTTGTAAAAACACCGACATTAGATGTACCTCGGACATCCAAATTGTAAGCGGGTGAATCTGTATTTATACCGACACTATTTGTCGCTGTATCTACGTATAAATTGGCGACTTCACCGACTTCAAAGTCTGTACCATTTTTAATCTGGAAGAGATCACCACTGTGACGCACACTGATTCTTTGCAAACCCCCTGTAATAAGAGCTGTTTCAATGATACCATCTTCCGACCCCTGTGTAGCAGTTTTAATCTTACCTGTAATCTTGCCATACAATTTATCAGCGCTATTGTCATTCTGACCATCATATCTAAGTTGTCCTAAATAGTTTCCATCTGAACCCGTTTGATCGCGATAAAGGGTTACTTCTGGACTGGCTGAAGAACCTGTTGTATCCGACGAAATTGTAGTTGTCTCACCAAATATATGAAGGTTGGAACCAGCCGATGGTGACACTGTACCTATACCAACACTTCCACTTGAATTGACACGGATTCGCTCGGCGTTATTGGTTGTTACCGTGAATGTATCATTCGCAGGGAAGCCTATTTTTGTATTGGTATCATCAATGTGGGTAAGATAGTCATCGGTGTACACCGTTACACCATAAATATCTCCTTGTACACCAACACCACCCGCAACTTGAAGGGCCCCCGTCGTCTTTGAAGTGGCTGCTGCGTCACCTGTAATCAAAACATTTGAACTTGTTGTAATATTTGATGTCACAAAGGCGTTACCCACAACATGAATGTTTGCGGCTGGCTCTGTCGTGGCTATACCCACCTTAGTACCATATGTACCCATTTCGTAAACCGATAAGCTATTTTCCACAATCGTGTTACCATTTAAATCAATTTGCAATATAATATTATCTGGATGTGCAGCGTGTAAAATATGGTTATCTGAGAGTGTATTCTGTGTGTAACCTATAGAAAATCTGTGTTCATCCGCGTGATGAATTAAAGCAATATTTGCGAAAACACCCTCGTCTTCGTGTTCAATGATAATCCCGCTATCAAATCCTTCGGTGGTATTATTGCTACCTATACCAATAATTCTATCTTGTACGATAAGAGAAGTTGATGTAAGTAATGTTGTATTACCACCAAGTGTAATATTACCCAAAAACTCGGCTTCGGCCGCTGATATTACATATTTACCGGAAGGTGCTACATACACAGGTGATTGAATGAGGCTACCATTTGTATCAATCATTGCTAAATGTTTATTGTTCAAGTCCGTATGATTAGTAATGTATACATTTGTTGTAAAAGTACCATCTGTAGCGTAGAGATCTCCTTGGATACCAACACCACCCGCGACTTGGAGGGCACCACTGGTTTTGTCGGTTGCCGCAGTGGTGTCGGTCACTGTTATGCTATCGGCCTCAACATCTTCAAGATTGGCGTGTGTCGCATGAATGTCTCCTTGTACACCAACACCACCCGTAACTTGGAGGGCCCCCGTTGTCTTTGAGGTTGCCGCGGCTTCACCAACGACAAAAATATTTGAATTTGTCGTAATGTTGGAGGTTACAAACACATTACCAACGACATGAAGGTTAGAATTGGGGGATGTAGTTTTTAGACCAACGCGGTGACTTTCCGAGTCAACCACAAGTGTACTCCCATTTACAATAACATTTCCAGCGACTGTGAGATCACCATTGAATCCATTTCCACTTGTAATACTGAGACCCCGGAGAGTGACAGCATTTGCCGCGGTATTCCCTGTATTTACAACATTAGTAAGGGGTTGAAGCTTGGTTGGTAACTTCATTGGATCAATCTTTCGGAGATCATTGTTGACAGAGTTCACATATACATAGTTGACACTCGCGTTACTCGTTTCAATTACAGCATTTGGAATATCATTTGAACGACCTACACCTGTAACGGATACGATACCCGTAGATGGATGCCCCTTTACGACCAAACCAATGTTTTGAATGAGGTCAGTCGCACCATATGGTTTCACATTTGATAGAGCACCCGCAGTGACGTTACTCACGTAGACAGTCTCACCAGTTATGAAATTGTCTGTGTTTATTCCATCGGAACGCCCAAATGTCACGATGAGACCCTGTTGGTTCAAAGTAAACGCCTGATAGGCTAAGCCAAGGGCGGGCATAGTGGCACTTGAATTTGATTGCGCCTTTCTAATAGAGAATGTATTGTTCCCAATCGTACCTGTAGCGTATACAGCATCACCTTTCGCGATGACTTCCTCCGCCTTTGCATAGAGGAATGTATGATTTTGAAGTTGGTTCGTCCAGTTGGAACCATCATACACAAGCATATCTTCATTAGCGAGCGCCTTTGTCCCTATGACGACATTCGCCAGTTGGTTAAGTTTAACTTCAACATTTGAGTTAAGATCGGTGACAATAGCAGTCGTTGGATCCAAAAAGTCCATTGTGTGGGTTATAAAGACATTTGGACCCTCGAGGTGGGTGTTTCCAGTGACAATGAGATCCTTTGTCACCTCAACATTCCCCGAGACATATGTATTACCCACAACTTCCAAATCCTTGTCAGCGTAGACATTACCTGTAACAGTAAGTTCCTTACTAACCGAGACATTTGTGGAAACATAAACATTCCCAGTGACAAGGATGTCTTGGTATGCCACTACATTTCCGTCCACATAGACATTACCTGCAACCTCAAGATCTCTATCGGCGTAGGCATTTCCAGTAATAGTTAATTCTTGTGCGATTTCTACATTTGTGTATGCGTATACATTACCCGTGACAAGGAGGTCTTGATACGCGACTACATTTCCATCCACATATACATTACCCACGACCTCCAAATCCTTATCGGCGTAGACATTCCCAGAAACTGTCAATTCTTCGGTCACAGAGACATTTGTGGACACATAAACATTCCCGGTTACAAGGATGTCTTGGTACGCCACTACATTTCCATCCACGAAGACATTACCCACCACCTCCAAATCCTTATCGGCATAGACATTCCCAGAGACCGTCAATTCTTCAGTCACAGAGACATTCCCCGAGACATATGCATTACCAGACATTGTGAGATCTTGTGAGGCGACTATATTCCCAGAGATATAAGTGTTGCCGGATAAAGTGAGATCCTGTGAGGCGACTATATTCCCCGTGACATATGCATTACCAGACATTGTGAGATCTTGCGAGGCGACTATATTCCCAGAGATATAGGTGTTGCCGGATAAAGTGAGATCCTGTGAGGCAACTATATTCCCAGAGACATAGGCGTTACCGGATAAAGTGAAATCTTGCGAGGCCACAACATTTCCATCTACATAAGTGTTCCCAACAACTTCAAGATCCTTATCGGCGTAGACATTACCACTGACCGTCAATTCTTCGGTCACGGAGACATTTTGGGACACATATACATTCCCGTCAACAACAAGATCTTCGTGTGCATAAATGTTAGCATCCACATGAGTAAGACCATAGACATGTACATTAATATCTTCATCTGTTTTTGGTGTAAATATCTTATCGGTTGGTTTGGCATCCGTATAACCGATTGCGAATTCATCCGACTCTTCACGGTACCCAATAACCACATTTGACAACGCATCGGGTCTATGCATAAGTACACCCAAATCAAGGGTTGTATCTTCGGAAGTGTTATTTTGACCAAGTTCAATAAAAGCATCTTTAATTGCTGTATTCTCCGCGTAGATTACAGTTGTATCACCATTGACCCTAAGATTACCGTCAATCACCATATCACGCAAAACTGCGACATTTCCAGAAACGACAAGAACATTTGAACCAAATTCATCAATGTAAAGGTTTGAACCAACGCTCACAGTGTGTTGTGGCAAAAGATTTGAAATACCGACATTTGAATCTGAGACAAAAGCAACATTGTTGTCATCATGACCACCACCTGTAAATATAATAGTATTTGATGTCACATTTGCACGATCTACCGCAAGGGCCAGTGTTGCGCCACCGACGAGATTATTCGCAGATTCCCCGGATTCTGTAATCTCCTTGGTGTTGCGATCATACATCAAAAGTACAACTTCGGGGGGTGTAAAATCGGGTCGGTTCCTGATAGGTGACAAATACACCGCATTACTGTATGGGGTTGGAACCAAGACATTACTTGCGTTGAAGACAATGGTATTATCCGCCTGATCCGTTGAGTCGGGTACATGCTTACCAAACCTGATCTCCGTAGATCTTTCTATAGCAGGTATATTCTTAACCATTTAATATAGGGAGGCAAATTAATTTGCGTAAAGAAGACCAGCCATCCCATTTTGTATACGAAGTATGTTGTAGTTGACGGCGTAAATTGGGTCATTTATGACTGTCCCCTCACTCATAATCTTGGCTGACTCAATGCGACTGAAATTGAGGGTCCCCGTTGGTTGGAGAGAACTTGTCATGAGACAAAAACAATAAAGGAAAAAGTCTGGAGAAGTCACAAAGTTTGTGTGATAATAGTTCATCACATCAATATAGTGTGGCTTACCCCATCGGTAGTTTCCAAGTTCAACTCCATTTATACTCAACTTGACTTTGTTTGTTGGTGATGTGAGAGCGCCATCTGTTGTGGTGTCTGAAGATGCCAAGTACTTCACTGGGTGGTTAAAGATGAGATCTTGAACAGTTTCACCACTTGGAATATTTTTCTGCACCTGGGTGATGAGAAGGTCGTGTGTACGCGTCGCAATATTGCCGCGTTCTTCATTGTCAAGATAGTAGTAGTTGGCATACATTTCAAAATTATAGTTTGCTGCTTGGGAACCCCAGTGAATGCGTAACTCCACATTATGATAGTTGAGCGCAACGAGTGGGAGTGCACACTGTGGTCCTTCACAAAAGAAGAAACGAAGGGGGTAAAAATAGGAACGCGCGTGGACACCTGGGTGTGTACCGATAGCACTTCGTGAAACATTTTGTGCAAATGTATCAATCGCAATCTTTTCTGTAAACACTGAATCTTGTGTATCAATCACAGAACCACCAATGAGCAACTCAATTTTATCAATGAGTAAATCCCATCGCGAGGTATCTTTAGCTTCTGTTGTATCATCGATCGTCAAATAGATATATCCGAGCATATCACCCGATTTCTCAATTTGAACACTTGACATTGAATTATTTTTCACATCTCCGCGTATAGTTTGCTTTTCAACGGATTGTGAAAAATTAGAGTGTCGTTTAAAGGTTGAACTAAAAAACGATATCTCTGGGTTGCCCATAATGTACTCATCCTGAGCACCAATTGCTACAAGTTGAACAATACCCGAAGACATGTTATTACTACTTTAAAGGGAGAAAATTACAAGTTTGGTTTTCTACACACAAATCTAAAAACTAAGAAGTTTTCACCTGCATCTGTGGAATTTTTAATTGTATTACCATCTTGATCTCTGATGGTCACAGCGAGGCGATCAATACGCCTGATTGGGTTGACATATTGTGTCGCGATTGGATAGTTGTCTTTGAAAGTGATGAGTGAATTACTTCCACCGTGTGTAGTGCTTTCACTTATGAGACTCGCAAAAGAACTTCGGAGCATACTCAAGTGTCCCTGACCAGTCAAAACATTTGAAGCTCTGTCATTGAAAATGGAATCCAATTCTTCAACTGAGACATAGCAATGTTCGGTCGCATCGGTTGAATGAATGTGAGCCGCAAGGAGTCTCGCCTGAACCACATTTTTTAGGGGTTGCTGAAGGTGGCAAGTAAAAGTGTTCGCACTGTCTTGTCCAATCGTGTCAACGGTTATGGTGTGATACTCATAGTCAAGATCTGGAATAGTCTGGGGCGAAGTAACCAAAGCCATTTAGTATTAGCTTAGATTAAAGATCCACCGATTCCGTCCTCAATCTCATAGCCCGCTTGTTCCGCGACGAGCTTTTCAGAGCCACAGACACCACCTGGTGTGAGACTCTTTGTGTAGGTACTCCCCTCACTGGTGTGACCGGGGGCGCATTCAAGACGGTGTTCCAAGTCAAAGATGGACTCCTCGTTGATCGCCTTAATGGTGATTGGTCTGGGTTGGTACTTGCTGGTGTTTTTCAACATACCGAGCACAAAGATCAGAGCGATCAAGGCAACAATGGACATGATGGCATTTCGGTTAGCACGGTTAAGGTTGAGCATTTATAATGTACATATATATTTTTTCTAAAGTGCGTTAAAGGTTATTGAATAGTTTCCTATTAGAGAGTAGATGGCTGAAGAAATTGTCTTAGATCGTGGGAGTGCTACTGTGATGAAACTGGACGCCGATGAACAGGCCCTGATGGATGAAATTGAGATTTCAACTTCGCGTCCTCAGCCTGTGCGCCGCCCACCACAACAGCAAGCGTACCGCCCCCCACCACAACAACAACAAGAAGCCATGGATGCTTTCGTGAATCCAACCAAGCAAACAGCTCCATCACCACAACAACAAGATGAAGAAATTGACTACGGTGAAGATGAACCAATGTTTTTTGACGATGCCGACGATGGCCCAGAAATGGGTATGCAACAAGAACAACCATCTAAAGGCTACAGCTCTGTAGATGAAGAAAAAAGTGATCTTGTTAATAAATTGGGTCGTCTTGAGAAGAAAGGTTTTGCTGTCAACAAAAGACTCAATGTGTACTCAAGCGTTGAAGACCTCCGTACAGAAGTCAAGCGGATTACCTACAGTATTGATGTTGAACAATCTATTCGCTTCTCTCGGCGTATGTTGGTAGCCTGTGTTACAGGCTTGGAGTTCCTGAACAAAAGATATAACCCCTTTGAGATCCAACTTGAGGGTTGGTCGGAGTCTGTCATGGAGAATGTAGATGACTATGACGGAGTCTTTGAAGAGTTGTATGTCAAGTACAGAAGCAAGGTCAATGTTGCCCCCGAGGTCAAACTCATTATGATGTTGGGTGGTTCAGCGATGATGTTCCACTTGACAAACAGTATGTTCAAGAGTGCTCTCCCCAATATGAATGATGTTCTCAAGCAAAATCCAGACCTTGTCAAGAATATGATGTCTGCCGTTCAAAACACAACCCGCGCACCATCTGGACCAGCTGATGCGGCTCCAGTGGGTGGCACTGGTCAGTATGAGATGCAAGGTCCAGGTATTGACATCTCAAGTCTCATGGGTGGTGTTATGATGCCACCCCCACCACCAATGAATACAACTCCAATCCCAGTCACTGAACAAGATGATGATGATGTGTCCGATATTGTTTCCATTTCAGGAGAATCCACGGGTGGTGAAGTGAAGGAAGTGAATGTTGAGTCCAGCAAGTCTAAGCGAGGACGCAAAAAGAAGAAGACCGAAATTAATCTCTAAGTACAGTATAAATGATAGGCTACTGTCCTTTGGAGGAACTCGAACCTCCTGCCAGACAACAGCAACCTGTTGTTAGTCCAAAGGTTGAAAGCAAACCTTTGGCTGGCCTCGAGGAAACTGAATGTAATTACGTCGTCATGGCTTTCATTGTCGGCGTTTTATTCCTTGCCGTCTCTGACTCCATCAGGGCGTAAATTGTTATTAATTCTACTTTTGGGATCTTTACTCCCCATTAGGTAAAATTGATTTAATATGTGAATGTTGTAATTTCCGTTTGACCGCCTGTACCACTGTCCAAGTTTCCTGGAATTGTGAGATTTCTTGTGACCTTTGTAACTTTTCCACCACACGAAGACATGAGTTCTATGGAAATGTCGTAACTGTATATCCTGGCCACATCAGTATTATATGGAACTATACTTATACCTCTTTGACCGGTTGTCACAGTTGAACTCCATGGATAACTATTTGTACCACCAAAAACATTTTTGGTACCCACGGCTACATCTAAACTTGGATTGGATGCATCCCCCGTACCACCATGAACTTCAAGAATCATTGTACTCAAATCTTCTACAGTGGAACCATCTGTTCTCCTCAACATGGCAACGATTTTTGCAAAAAATGCACCTTTATCAAATAATATTTGAATATCTTTAGCATCACCCGCTCCTACACTAAATGTGTGTGCGTATGTCTTACGAGAAACCTGGTTAGAGCTTGTTATAATACCACCACCTGTATGAACATCGGTTTGTGGAAGTGACCCCCCAAGATTTACAGCAATTCGTGTGAAATCAATATTACCACCAACTGAAACATCACCTGTAATATCAAGGTCGCTGTTAATAAATGTTGTTTTGTCCGCTGTGACCGGTTGAATATACACGTTACCAGTCGTATCTGAGTAAATATTGGAGATCCCAGTAGTTGTCTTGAGTTCTATAATGGCATTTGATGAAGGACTCTCCACTCTCGCAACACCATTAAACACATGGAACTTTGTAGCTGGGATAGGCGTGCCAATACCCACATTACTTGTATGAATGAGGTGCATACAGTTTGTTTGGGTGCTATTGTTGGCGACACCCATGACAAGACCGGTTGTACCCCTCGTGGCATCACTGAAACCACGTGCATATGCACCCTCACCCTCATTTGTATATAGGAGCATACCAGTTTCCTTATCATCACCGCTACTTTGAAGTTTCAAGAGGTCTATACTTTCAGTTGTTGTATCATAGATGTGAACATTTGCAACCGGCGAATCCGTACCGAAACCCAATTTACCTTCTGCATCAAACCGAGCAAATTCATCGTCGTTGCTGTCATCAATTTCGTGTACAAAAGTCAAAGCGCGACGAGTAGCACCATCTAATTTACTTCTAATAATATTACGACTTGTAGCACCAGTTGTTGTGGAAAATTCAAAGCCGGTGAGCTTAAATGAACCTCCACCCGAAAACTCAAGATCGCCATTTACAACAAGCTTAGTATTCGCACCCCTCCCATCTGCATCACCACGTTGACCACCAACAACTACGAGACCATTATCACATATGACCATTGGCTTATCTGTTTGACCATCCATTGTCTCCAAAATTTCACTTGTTCCATATAGGGATTCTCCAGATGATGTATATGTTTGAAATACATGTTCACCCGCTACGTGTCTAATTCTATCGGGTCCGTTATCAGCCGACGAAGCGTCGTTACCCTTAAAGAGGAGCAATTCGGTTCTTGAAAAATCGGTATTATATCTTCTCTCTATGATATGTGTATTACCAAATTCATCACCATCGAGACCACTAAATGTGAGTTGTTGCCCGATCACAACATTACCGACAACTTCTAATTTACCCCGTGGCAAATCTGTACCTATACCCATATTGCGAGATGTCCCGTCTATGAATACACCTATAGCAGCCGCGTCATAAACCTTATTGGGGTTTTGTGTAATTCGGAAGTCATTGGAACCGGATACACCCACCGCCCAACCCGTAGGATCCACATCCTGATCGGTTTGAATGTAAGATGTAAACGCGTTACCTTCATTGATATCGGTCTGCATAGCGATTATCGCATCACCCGATGGGGCCTCGTGATTGTGTACGAGGATACC
>Ga0222716_10005136_pt1 | contig 10196 bp, 12 predicted proteins | sample C33_13DmetaG_FD_165044 | JGI IMG/M metagenome (GOLD analysis project Ga0222716, IMG submission 165044) | Estuarine water microbial communities from San Francisco Bay, California, United States - C33_13D | ecosystem: Environmental > Aquatic > Marine > Unclassified | place: USA: California...
AGTGTTGTCGGATATCATGTTTATACCAAATGTAAACGGTGGCCCAAGGAACTGCATTGCGTAAACAGATGTATCAGTAAATACGATTATCTGCTGCTTTGTCTCAACGGCACATACAATTTCTGAACCAGAACCTAACCTTAAATCACCAGCAGTATTTGTACTTGATGCACCCCAAGTGGTTAGGCTTTCCTGTGAACTAAATCTGATTAACATAGGGTCTTGTACACCTATATCAGTTTCAGGATCACAGCCAAAAACTATTGTATGCCTGTCTTTGTCAGAAACCATTACCTGCTTTGATACGGTAGGGGCCAAACCATCAGCACCAGCTAAATCAGACAAAGCTGTAGCCCTTGATTCAAGGCCATTGGCAAACTGCCAATAGTATATATTTCCGTTATGTGAATTTATAAGTAAGTTTTGACCAAAGTTATCATGAGACCAAAAGCCTAAAGCTGAACCAGGTGCGCTAATACTGGCAGATGAGTTCCAAGAACCACGACCAAATGTGCCAGCTCCCCATCCTGTGCCAAATATTGACGTATCAAGACCCGCTGAAATTAAATACTTTAAAGTTACAGCTCCACCACTTGATGTATCTGATGTTGATGAGAATAAATAAGTTGGATTTAAACCTGTTGAAACAGTAATAGATTGTATGGTTGATACGGTTCTTGCCTGTATCTGATAGGTGTTTCCATCAATTATAGATGACACTTCATATTCTTGGTTTAATACTGATGCATTAATATTACCACCAAGTGATGTGGCACCAGAAAATATAACGAAATCACCAACGGAAGCTTCATGATCTGTATCTGAAACTTTTATAGTTGAGCTTGAGACATTTGAGCTTCCAGCATGAACTGCTGCCGTTGTGCCTTCTTGACCCCTAGCACATCCAGTAAGGGTATCTCCAGATGTGCCAGTATAGGTTATTATCTCAGAACCTATTTTTATAATTCCTGAAGGGGCAAAGGCTGAAGCGGCAGTATTATTTACAAGTCTTATTACAGTATCTGTAGCTGATACCTGTGTATTGTGTAAGTTTGCATTTCTAGCAGTGAATGGGTTTGTTAAATTTACGGTCTTCTTTATGGGTGTTATGTCATAAAAAGCAGCTCCACTTTCTATGTAATACTTTCTATTTGTTCCAACACCCACAAACCTAGAACCATCTAAGGCCACCCAAGGGTGAAGCGACCTGCATGTTCCTAAAAATGAATTTTCAGATTGTTTAGTCCAGCCTCCAATCTTTTCTGGAAATCCAGACCTGAACCTAACCTTATCAACGTCAAACCAACCGCCCTCATTGCTATAAGACGTTGTTTCCTTATTCACTCCTGATCTGAACTGAAGTTTACTCAACGCCATAGAACACCCCTAATGAAAGTTACTTGAGGTATATTACTATATATCCTTGCATATGACTACTAGGATTGATTGGGACCTCAAAAGGTTCAATTGAACCAAACTAGCTAGGCTCAAAAGGCCATGTTACGTTTGTAGGAAACCCAGATTGCGCTGGCACATCACGCAGCGATTGTCTGTAGGTGCGCCAATCGTCTGTAATCCTGTCAGCCAAAGCCATGTAATCAGAAGCAGCTAGTAGTGCGTCACGTTGCGCTCTGACTTGGGTTTCGCTTGCAGCTACTGAGTCAGCTTGAAAATCAGGCCAGTTTGACATGTCTTCTGCATCATCAAACACTGCGCCGTTACCTGTAGTTATGTTGTACCAAATTTTAGACATGATATACCCTCATATTCCCTGCGCCGCCAACCTGTGCCTCGCTTTCTGATAAGCCACCACACCCGCTAGCGCCGGGAACTGCGGCAGTTCCACCGGAACTCAAATTTGAACCATTCGCCGCATAAAGACTAGCTGTACCTCCTGTTACCGCTGCGGCAGCATTCCTACCACCGCCAGTGCCGCCGCCAAAAACAGAGTTATATCCTGCACCCGGATATGCGCCAGCAGAGCCAGAGTTCCAAGAATAAAGGGCACCATAAGCATTAGGAATAGTTGGATATGATCCGGGTAAGGTGAAAATTGAAGTTGGTGACTGAGTTGCAGAAACAACAACATCAACTAGGGTTATAGGTGATGTTTTAGCCTCAACTATTTTTAATACACCTGCACCGCTTTGTCCTTCTGCGACGCCACCATTTACCCCCGTGGTAAATAAAGTAGAATTGTTTGCAGATGACAATGTAAAGGTAGTTGGAGTTGCAGCCGTAGTTTGTTTAGGGTTTCCCGTGCCAATTACATACGCGCCACCATTAAACAAACTAGCCTTACCGTAAAGCAACAAAGCAGCACCGGGGGTGCCTGATGTTATAAAATTACTACTATCATAAGAACCACCTCCACCACCACCTACAAGGTAAATCCAAACATAGTCATCATCAGCTAAGCTGCCCTTGCTCCATGTGCCGCTGCTTGTGTATGTATTAGTTGGAGAGGCAAAACTAGAAGGCCAAACTACATCGCTTGAACCTACCGTAGTATATGACAAGTCTGTGCCATCAGATGTTAAAACTGTTCCCGCAGCACCTTTAGCCAACGCTGCAGCCACACCTGACGAGTTGCCTACTTGTATAGAACCTCTAGCCAACGCGCCTACTGACGCTCCTGTGGCTGTTATACTACCGCCAGCCGTTAGGTTAGCAGTTGCAGCCAAAGTAGTAGTACCGTCAGCCACCGTAGCCACCGTAGCGTTAGCACCGTTCTTTATAATAACGTCTGTAGTAGTACCATCACCCTTGAGAACCAAGCCATCAGAAGCTGTGGTTGTTACAGAGGATGACGCGAATCCCGCAAGGTCTCTAGCTTTGGTCATGATTGCTACTTCCTGAAGTAAGTTGAAATTAAAGGAGTAAACCCAGTGACATACACGGTTGTCGCAGATTGTGCGATTGCTTGAACAGGTAGTGATCTGCTGGGACCAGCAAACAAGACGCCTTCTTGATAAGTCACAAGTTCCGCTGTTCCTTGCAAAGAGGCCAAATAAGATGAACCGCTTGTTAAACCAGATTGATGAGTGTTAATCCCGCCAGCGACAGTGACTTTTCCCGAAGCAGTATCGCTAATGGACTCCGCTGCAAGGCCGACAGGCGAAGCCATTAAATCACCTACAACAATCGATTTACCAGAATCTGTTAATGTGTCCTTAACTGCAAGAAATACTCTGCCGTTTGAAAGGAGCGTGGGGTTGCAATTCGATTCGCCTAGTGTCACGCTGTCATGACCAGACCATTGCACTGGAGATGATACGGTATTGAAACCAACGACACTAGGACTACCAAACTTGCTTAAAAAAATTAATCCATTTTCAGCAAAATTGTAAACACTTGATGTACTTGAATCGTATATAGAACTAAATACGCCGTATGGTGGTTGATAATCTTGTCTAAAATCAATAGAATTTAATACAGTCATTACTCTGCTAGAGTCTACATGAATAAATTCAAAATTCAGAGTGTTACTATTTAAAAGCATTGCGACAAAGTTATCGGCTATGGGGTCGTATATACATTGCGTAAAGGTAATAGCTCCTGGTCTAGGTTCTATTTCTGAGCCAACGGTGACTGTGTTATCCGCATTAGGTGTTAGACAGTTAAAATACCCATCGCTCGAATCACTTTCGTAGGAAAACCCAACGATATTATTAGCAACGTCATAGTCCATTGAGACAAAGTTAAACTCAACGTCACTAGAAACTGTGACCTCGTCCCCAAAAGTTACCGTATTTGTACCTGCGTTTGGAATTATGATACGCGCTTTACCAACACCTGTGGTATTGGCAAAAATCACGACTATTTTGTTAATGGTTGGGCAAAACATCATATCAACAGCAGTACCAATTCTGTACGCTTCCCTGCTAGCGGAGGTTCCAGCTTCTAACTGTGCGGTAGCACCAACAGCGGCGGTATTAGTTGAGCCGCCCGTCACAGTAATTGTTCTAGCGACAATGTTGTAGTTGCCGTTCAGATAAATTATTAAACCGCGTTGGGTAGAGGGGTCATAAACAACTTTAATCCAATTCTGCGTACTCCCAAGAAAACCTGTGTCAAAATCTAGCGCAGTGCCATAGGTAACTGAATTATCAACATCAGACACAGTCCCGATTGCAATTTTACCTACGTTTGAAGTTTCATCCACCCAAGCGACAATAACTCTGTCCGTATCACTGTCGTACGCAGAATCACACGATGGCCTAATTTCTGAACTGGAAAAGGTTGCAGGAACGCCTAGCAGGGATTTGCTTTTGCTTATTGTTCCGTTTGTATTCAACGAAACAAGGTCACCCGCAGTAATCGCGCCACTTGCAGTGAATGTCTGTTCGCCACCACTGCTTGCCTCTACCCAACTAATGTCATCAGCACCAGCGGTCAGTACTGTACCTGTTGCGCCTTTGCTTAGTCTTGCTGTGGCTGCACTGCTGTTACCGTAAATAATAGAACCGCGAGGCACTGCAGCTAGATTGTTTAACTCAGCCGCCGTGCTGGTAACTCCAAGGTTTGGTAAAGTTACACCGAGGTTTGTTCTTGCTGTAGATGCGTTCTCTAAGTCTGACAGATTGTTTGCAGCGGCTAACCCATCACTAGCTACAAACGATGTAAACGCTACAATCTCTATAATGTCGTTGACAAGCGCAGGAGTGCCTATCTGCACATCAGAGCCGTTGGTCGCGGTGTAATCGGCAGCAGCTAATTTTACGCCGTTCATATATACGTCAACGAAGCCCACTGAGTAGCCGCTTGTAGCGAAAGTATCCTGCCCTGCCGTAGCAGTAAAAGCCTGACGTTTCTGCGTGGCCTGTGGGACCGCTGCTGTGCCTATATAACCTGCCATGTTTTACTCCGATTTTTCTTCTTCTGCGGGGGGTGCCACATAGTTAGGATTTGCAGACCAAGTTGTGCCGTCAAATAAATATTTACACCCATCCCAATTATCAGGTGGTGTAACGCTTGTGTGCATTACAGTGTCTGAACTACTGCAATCAGCGATTGTTAGTGTTAAAGGGTCTCCAACGGCAATGCTGTCACTGCCAATGTTTACAACTTCAGCGTCTTCAAAAATGTAAATTGATACGCCGCCCTTTACGAGAGTTTTCATTATACTTCACCTGTTTGGACATAGATGCTTGTAGAAGACATGGCATTTCCAACCTTGTTAACTGTACTGTTGGTTAGGGTAAGTGTCGTTGAATTTTCTGATAGAAAAGGCATACCATACGGCAGACCAGCGACTAAACCAGACTGCTGGGTATTAATTCCACCAATAATTGTCACTTTTCCAGCCGCACCGTCAGAGATACTTTCGGCAGCTAAACCAACGTATTTAGGAAAGACTGGTTTTTTTATTTTTGGGGCCGTACCGCCACTATAAAAGCCATTCCGACCAGAGACATACACTAAAACTCCACCAAAAGCTGTAATTGTATCTCCGTAGTCAAAAGACGTTCCGTTTATTTTAATAGGATATAAGTTACTATTTATACTCAGACCTATTGTGTTGTTAGTTGATATAAAAAATGGAACTGCTGTTGTGCTTGCACCATCGGCTCCCTTTTTAGGTGTACCGTAGGACACAGTGTTGTCGCCAGCACTGACCGTACCAATAGCAATGTAATTTAATTGTGGGCTGTTATGCTCATAAGAAACTACAATTTTATTTACGTTAGTGTCCTGAGTTAAATATATTTCTTGGTCAGCTTTAAGAGCCGCTGAATCTACTGTAACTACAGAACCTGATGAAACTGTAGAACCATTAAGATAGCAAACCTTACTCTTTAGTTTCAAGCCATCAGAACCGTCGGAATACGCCAAAATAATTTTGCTGGTGCTAGGGTCAAGCCTTACGTCAAACCTATTTATGCTAGAGCTTACGACAGTAATTGCACTGGATACGCTAACACTGTTCCCAGAGACAGTATAAATACGAGCATAAATGTAGTTACTGCTAGATATATAAAACGATATAAATTTGTTTGCTGTGCCGCTGTAGACTAGTTCGTAATTGTTGCCCTCGCTTGAAGAACCTAATTGTTGTTCGCTTCCAAAACTTACACTTGTACCGCTGACGGTAGCAACAGCGGCCCTCAGATTAACACCGGGATTTGTTTCTTCAAAGATACACAAATATTTACCTGTACTCAAATCTCTTGCAGTTTGAGTTTTCGCCGTATAAACGCCCCTGTCTGATCCGGGAACTTGAACCGCAGTGCCAAACGTAAAGTTTAAACTTGCATCAATAGATGCGACCTGCAACTTATATCCACCACTGCCGCCACTAGCGGTAGAAGTTAGTCCAGTAATTGTATTATTCGATGAGTTATAGTCTATGTTATTATATTCTGTTACAAACGAAGGGCTTTGAGACCCCGAAGGGCCAAAAGGCGAAATCAGAGAACTAATCGTTCCGTCTGAGTTCAAGCCTACGGGATGACCCGCTGTAATCGCGCCTGTTGCCGTAAACTCTTGCTCACCGCCTCCGCTTGCTGCCACAAATGACAAGTCTGTTCCATCGCTAGTAAGAACTGTTCCTGCAGCACCTTTTGCTAAAGCAGATGACACACCAGAGCTATTACCAACATCAATAGAACCTCGCGTCAGAGCGCGTGTAACAGTTCCTGTAGCAGTTACAGAACCACCAGCCGTCACATTGCCCGTAACAGCTACAGCACCGCCAGCCGTCACATCACCTGTAGCTGTCAAGTTGCGGATCGCGGTAACATCTTTATTGGCATCTGCCGTAAGAACCTTGTTGGCCTCTGTAGTGCCGTTGGCTGAAGCCTTATCATTAAGGTTTAACTCAGCGATGGACGCATCAATGCCTGAAATAATTCCTGAAGATTTAGAGCCAATATATCCAGCCATTAGGTAATCTCCAGTACCGATAGCATAGTGTCTAGGCCACTTGCCGTATTACATATAACCTTAACCACATCCGCAGCTTCTAAAATAATCTTGCCGTCTAAAACAGACAGAGCGCCCTGTGCAGGTATCGGGGCATCTTTTACTATATAGAAATTTGTTGGTGTTCCAGACACATCTCTAGTGATGTAAGCACTCGCCGTAATTTGTGTGGTTAGAATGTTTGCAAGGTTAATACCCACTGCAACAGTTTGAGTTCCAGAAGCAACTGTGCGAACAGCTACCTCTCCAGTACCTGTGGCGCTTGCCAAGTAACTCTTAAAGGTATTAGCCATATTCTATCCTAACGCTATGCTTAATGCCAAAACATCACCAATGCTTGCTGGGGCGGCACCCGCTATAAACATGCTTGGAACGCTTAAACCTGTAAATGCATCAATAACAGAAGAATTGTCACCAATTCCATCAGTGTGAACACATTTAACTTGTCCATTCGGTATGGTAATTTTTGAACCACTTCCGGCTGTCGTGCCTTGATTTATAATAAGGCTATAAGGGCCTGATGACCCACTGTCTGTTGTGGCGTTTTGAATAAACCACATCTTGCTACACTGTTTGGACCCAATGTTACTGTACAATTAGAATCCAAAGCACCAGTGTATTTTAAAAATATTGACCTACCTTGAGATGTTTGACCATCAACTAGATTTGTTGTGTGGCTGTCATCGTTTGTTGTTATAGCTTCTGTACCAAAACTAAAAGCTTCAGCTATAAGGTCTAAATTTCTGTTTGTGGTAGTTCCCCAAGAGCCAGACTGCTCCCCAGTACCTATTTCTTCAAGTCTTAAATCGTTTGTGTAAACACTAGCCATATAATTTCCCAACAAACTTTGGACTTACTTTTGGTTCAATTGAACCTTTTGCTGGGCCATTAATACCGCGCCAAAGGTTAAGATGCAATCTTTTTCCAATCTACTGAAGATGAAGGGGTGATGTCTGACCAAGAACCCGAATCACTTGGAGATATGCCAGACCAACTTGATCCATCTATAGGTATTATTTTTGCCCAGACATTTGAGTTACCTACAAACCCATTTGCTTGAAGACCTGATGGTGAAACGCTGGCACCTTGATTTACAGTTACTGAACCTACCGAGAATGAAGCTGAAACCCCAGTTACATTTTGAGTGACACCACTCTTTGTTGTTACTGATGATATAGAAGCTGTTGATGATATTCCAGTTGCTGGTATATTGCCATCAGAAGATACTGTAGGAGAGCCAGACAAGGCATTAGCCAATACACCGCTCACATTAGCATTACTGTATATTAGCGTTATAGTGCCTAGCTGACCTGTTGCAGCAACTCCTGTTGCGGGTAAAGAAGAAGATTCGTTAACAGTTACACTACCAACACTTCCAGTAGAAGATATACCTGTGAGATCAACAACACGCCCAAATCTTGTGGTAGCTGTACCTATGGCTGTGCTGCCTACAACGCCTGTAATCGGCAGAGCTGATTCAGATACAATAGATACTGTACCAACAGAGCCTATAGAGTTTAGACCCAGCACAGGTGTGTTGCCGTCTGAGTCTATTACTACTGTGTTTAATTCAGAAGTACCACTAACGCCCGAAACAGGCGCTGTTGCAAATCCTGTTGTCGTTGCTGCATTTACTTGTCCAGTTCCGCTAACGCCCAATACGTTTATACGAACTACAGTAGTTACTGAGCCAACAGAACCACTTAGTATCGGAAGGACGCTTGCTTCATTCCAAGCCCCGAAGCCCCAAGTGGATCGACCCCAGCCACCTAGATATACAGTGGACATGAGGCGCTACCTTTTAAGCTATGCGGATAATTGCGTTAGAGGCGTTATTTGTAGGCATAACAACGGTAAAGTCTCCAGCACTTGCGGCTTTATCTGAACCAAAGTCCAGTACAGCTACAGAAGGAGTACCACCACCAGATACGGGAGCATTGTTATAGAAAAGAGCGCCACGAACTAGGCTTATTGTTACGTTTGAAAACACCACATCGTTAGCGCCTACAAAGGCAGTTTGGCCTGTGGATGTAGGAGTAATTGTGGTTATAGGATTACCGCCAGCAGTGTAGTTTGTGCCGTTAATTTCGTTGGTAGCAGTATAGCCAGTAGTATCAGCATTAAAACTGGCACTATTTGTATACAAAGCCAGCTTAAACACATTAGATGCTGCTGTGAAGTTGTGTACGCCTTTAAGCAGTTCGGTTTTAAACGAAGTACACATGTAGTTTCCTGAAAATGCCATTTACATATTCCTTATATATTCTGCCAGTTTTAGGTGCCCAGCGTCTTTGATTGCGTTATATACAGTAGTTCTGTCACTTTGAATAGCCTGTTTCATGTAAGAAGCTATAACGCCCGTCATCTGCTGTTTGTAGGCTACTGCTTGATCTCTTATTACGGGAGGGGCTTGTTCAGAAACGTGTAGCAGCTTGTCAGTACACCTCTCAGCAACCTCTTCAGGTGTGAACCCACGATTGTTGGTGGTCCTAACCTCAATGCTACCCACAGACATATTAAATGGCATATTGTTCATCTAGGCTCTCCATCCCTGTAGCTATCCTTCTTACTAAAGGCGTCAATAACTGACAACTGCTGGAGCGCAGACTGATACCCCTCCTTGTAGTCTGCCATTATGTCTGGCTCACCCTTCATAAACGTATAAGCCTCCAAGAGAGACCCGTACAAAAGTACTGTATCAGCGTTGTCTCCCAACCAAGACGTTCCCGTAGATACTATAGATGGAGGCTCGTAGTAGTAATGAAGTTCCACAACGTAATTAGCATTAGGGGTTGGTCCAACAATGAAGTGACCATGAGTGCCAGCAGCTATAGCATCACCATCGAACTGAGCGTAATACAAAGGTTTTCCCTGCGTTGCCGCTACTGGGAAGCCTTCTCTTATAAAGTTAACGTCTTTATCTAATAAATAAGTATATTCAGATGTGGTTGGATCAACTATAGCAATGGATGCAACAGCCAAGAAGTCTGACGGTCTTTGCAGATATTGATTTCCTTGAGTTAAGCTTCCAGTGCTGTTGGCTCTTACCTCAGGTATAGTTACAGTTCTGAATATGCGCTGTTCAGCTTGCTGTACAAATGTTGGAATCAAAGAAACAAATGTTGTCTCTTCATTTTCTGTATAATTCTTTATTGCCGCTGTAAGTTCTGTATAGTTCATCACTCAGCCTCATTGTATAAGTTGTCGAATATCTGTGTGACATCTAATGTGTAATCTAAATCAGATTTAGAATAATGTATATGCTGTGAAGG
>Ga0222716_10005148_pt1 | contig 10184 bp, 10 predicted proteins | sample C33_13DmetaG_FD_165044 | JGI IMG/M metagenome (GOLD analysis project Ga0222716, IMG submission 165044) | Estuarine water microbial communities from San Francisco Bay, California, United States - C33_13D | ecosystem: Environmental > Aquatic > Marine > Unclassified | place: USA: California...
CATGAGCTGAACGGATGCAGGTCGTTTCCGTCGTCGTGTTTCCGCTGCTGTTTCCGCTGCGGTGGCTCCGGCGTGGTCTGCTTCGCCTTCGTCGGTGATTCGGGTGCAGCAGGGATGGCGAGTAGAGAAAGAGAGAGAGAGAGAGACAACAATGTTTTGGAGGCGAGTGAGTGCCGCACGACCGTCTCCTCGACGTCCTCTCCTCGACGTCTCGACGAGCTCGTCCTCTCCTCGTCGTCATCATCTGCGTCGTAGACCGTTCGTTCGTTCGTTCGTTCGTTCGTTCGTTCGTTCGTTTCTTTCCTTCGGGCGCGTTGCGCAGTCCCGCGGTGGTTCCGGCGCCCGTCGGTGGTGCCGTTGACGACCCGCCCGGCCGCCGAGTTGAAGGTTGGAGGTTCAGACGGCGTAGTTCAGGGGGAGGCAGCGGCGAGTGTGTAACAGGCACGCGAAGCGCGGAGAGGTGGCGTCGTTCGAGGACGTGGAGGTGGAGGTGGTCGGGAGGGTTGCGATGTTTGTTGGGCGTCGTCCGAGGGGAGAGAGGTCGGGGGGAGCGACCCGGTGTTGTTGGCGACCCGGTGGGTCGATCCTCTCTCGTTAGATAGAGCAGCTGCCGTCCGACGCCCGCCGAGCGCAGATCCCTGCCTCCACCCTCCCCAGAGCACCCCTGGGGACGGCGACCGTCAGATATCGGTATCGGATATTTGAAATTTCCCAAGTTCTCCCACACGCACACACGCACGCGCACACGCGCACACGCGCACACGCGCACCGCACGAGAACACGGTCGTCGTCGCAAGCTGTCCGGCGTTGCGTTGCGACCGTCGTTCTTGCGCGGAATAAGTCCGCGAATTACGCCCTATGCCTAAATGGGACGTCGTCACAATTCTTCCGCTCCCGGAGCTCGCCCCGGGATGGACCCCGTCGCAATAGTTGGGTACGTACGGGTTCATGACGACTGAGTGACACCCGCCCGCGGGTGTCACTCGCTCGCTCACCCCAATGCTCACCCCTATGCTCGTCAACCCCTCCGTCGTAGGTATGGCGTTGGGTTGTCTTTTAAGGATGGCGAGGTGTGCGATCTCGGCAAGATCGCCCAGAACGGAGAAACGACATTTGTAGACTACCTGGACACAGGATTCCTTCGTCCGTGCGATCTGGGCGATAGTCCATGGTTTGTACTGATCCGCGACTGCCGGCCTCGCCACCACGCTCACTGATGGTGCCTCCCGTTTCCTCTTTGCCAGGTTGTACCAGCACAGGCGTGGCACCCAGTTGTCGGGTAACGATAGAGAGAACTTGGATGGATTTGATCCGACCCTCTTTCAGATATCAGAGAAGGAGTTGAACTTCATGCTACTCACGCAGAGGATTCTCCTTGCTGCGGTGTGGGATGTTCTCGAAGGGGCAGGCATCCCTCCTAGTCTGCTTCATAAGACACGGACGGGGGTCTTTGTTGCTGCCATGAAGAATTTCGGCGGCTTCGAGTCGTACCCGGACGAGACGGCTCTTCGGTCGGCTCTCACGTCGGGGCTTTCGGATCGGATTGCATACTTCCTCGGCACGCACGGACCGTCGCTGACGTTGGAGACGGCTTGCTCATCGAGCCTCGTCGCGCTGACCTTGGCGGTCAACGCCATACGGGACGGTTCGTGCGACGTCGCTATCGTCAGTGCCGTAAATGTTACCCCCAGGGAATATGACCTGGCTCTTCAGGCCACGGGGGTCGTTTCTCGGCAGGGAGAATGTCGACCCTTTGACGAAGACGCCTCGGGAACGTTGCGATGCGAGGGTACAGCATGCATGGTCGTTTGCTCGATGGACTGGGCCAAGAAGCACGGGTACACTGGGACGATCAAGAGCGTGATCGTCAACTCGACGGTCGGGTCGGCTGGGGCTGATCCGAATGTGGCGCAGGGATCAGGACGCCTCTACGAGTCTCCAAACGTTTTTGGAATGGCTGAGATGATTCGTCTGTGCCACGAGCAAGTCGGCCTCCCGCCCGAGAAGATTTGCTATGTCGAGGCTCACGGTGCGTTGTTGTTGACCAACCCGAGGGGTCGACCCCTCGGACCGACTTGGGTGAGTCCCACTTGAACGCTCTCACCATGATCGCACTCACCCGTTTCGTTCGTTTGCTCGATGACAGCCACTGGGACCCCAGTCGGAGACCTCATTGAGCTGCAGGCGTTGGCCGAAGTTTACGGGGCATCTCACGACATTCATCGCAACCCGCTGCGCGTCGGATCGCTCAAGGGCAATATCGGCCACGCCGAGCTCGCCGCGGGGTTGATGAGCCTCATCAAGGCCGTGGAGATGAACCGAGCCCGGACCTTCTTTCCTACGGGAGGTCAGCACATCCGCCCTAGATCAGACTTCGATTGGTACGTGCGGACGGGTTGGTCGGACCCTCGCGCTCTCACGCGCTCTCACTCGCGCTCGGCAATTCTGCCAGGCTCGGCAACAATATCAAATTGTGCCTTGAAAACGAGCCGTATCCGACCGATGAGCAATGTTATGTGGCCGTGAACTCGTTCGGTGTAGGGGGCGCCTACGCCGTGACGATCATCAAGGAGTGGTACTGCGAGGACGAACAACCACCCGCGTCGTCGGTTCGCCCGCTGCTTCTGACCGTGAGTGCCACGAGCGCACGGCATTTGGCCGTGTATGAAGAGCGTATTTTTGAATATCTGCAGAAGTGTCCGGGGGAGGTCAGCTTGCTGTCCCTCTGCGGGTTCTTTGCGACCAACCGGCGGGTACTTGGGTGCTCCCGGTCGTACGTTGTCGACTCGATGGAAGACTTGATGGGCCAGCTGGCCTCCGATTCCAAGAGCAGAATCGTCGATGGTGCTTCGGGCAAACTGAAGATTGCTATGGTTTTCACCGGACAAGGGGCGCAGTGGGTTGCGATGGGACTGGGGCTCATGGCGTTCGAGCCCTACCGCGACGTGGTGACGCGGTTTGACCGACTGTGGAGGAAGCTGTCGGGATGGTCCCCGCTGGAGAAGCTCACATCACTGAGCGATGACGAGCTGCATCATACGATGTATGCCCAGCCCCTCACGTTCATGGTCCAGGTTGGGTTGGTCGAGCTGCTCGGAGCAGTCGGGGTCCGAGCGGACGTCGTGGTCGGCCATTCGGCGGGCGAGCTGGCCGCGCTGTACTGCAGCGGAATGCTTTCGTTGTCAGAGGCTGCGACGGTTGTTTGGCACAGGAGCGTTTGTCAGCAAACCCTCGCCGGGAACGGTCGGTAGGTGATTGTCACTGGACTCGGGCTCTGTTGTTGAGCGTCGATCCCCGATCTCTCCTCACTCGCGCTACACCTCGTGCTCTTCAGGATGCTTGCAGTGCAGATGGGCGTGAAAGATGCCAAGGAGATGCTCAGGGACCCTTCTCTGGGCTTCTCGGCTTCAGCGGTGGCATGCGACAACGCGCCCAACTCGACTGTGCTGAGCGGCCCCGCCCCTGAGCTGGACAGAGTGAAGCGGCACCTCTCGACGAAGGACGTGAAGAGCACGTTCTTGAAGGGAAACACAGCGTTCCACTGCTCTTTGATGGACCCAGTCCTGGCAGAGGTGGACGCGAGGTTGCGCTTCTTGAACCAGCTACCAACGGACGGCCAACAGACGGCCGGTCGGGCGGAGTTTTTCTCGTCCGTGACTGGCCGACTGCACACGTCAGTGACGTCTAAGTACATCGTGCACAACATCCGGCAGCCGGTCAGGTTCCGTGAGACCGTTGATTTGCTCCTGAAGACGCACGAGCCCGACGTCTTTCTCGAGGTAGGGCCGAGCGCAACGCTCGCACCACTGGTTGGTCAATGCGTCCAAGCAGCGAGGCAGCAGGCCACTGTCATTTCGAGTCTTTCCAAGGGAGGCGATGACGTTGGATGCTTCTGGAAGGTCATCAAGGGCCTCTGGGAGGCGGGAGGCGGCGACATCGACCTCGCGCCCATCTACGCCGATCTCGGCTACACCTACCGGGCTATCGAGGGACAGATCCCGGGGCATCCTAAACTTGGCCGCGCGAATGCACCCATGTGGATTGGTCGGGGTCTCGGTGCTCACAACTATGTGGGAAAGCTCGAAGCGGGGCCGGCCGCGGGCGCTTGGGTCCCCGACACCGAGAAGCTCGCGAGCGTCATCGAGATCAGCAAGGCGACGAGCTCCCCTATGGATGAGCATATCATGGGAGGCATTGCAATCCTCCCTGGTATGTATTACGTCGAGGCTGCGATTGAGACGTTTGGTCTGGGAGACGGCAACGACCGACGCGGAGTCTCCCAGGGCTTCGGCATCGGCATGATGGACGTCTCGTTCACGGCAATGTGTCCGGTTGCCGACCGCGCTCGGAACCAGCCGCGGAAGCTATTTGTCAAGCATTCTGCGGACAAATCCGGCAAAGCGAAGAGCTTCACGGTGGAATCTGTGGCATTACTTGACGGCTCCGGCTCCTCCGACGAGGCGATCCAACACTGCGCCGGCCACATCGTCGCGTTTGCTCTACCCGCGGACGACGTGCTCGACGGGTTTCAATACATGCCAAGTGTCATGGGCACATGGAAGAAGAGCCCTGCTACCAGGGACATTGGTCGCGATGGTCTCGAGCTGCTTCTCGAGTCCCATCACCCGCTCCTCTCCAATTCCCACTTCTACGCTCTGACCGGCGACAAGGACATTGCCTACTACGGGCCGTCCTTCCAGGTCATTGAAGAGATCAGGACGAGTGCGGACGGCTCGAGCATTGTCGCGACCCTGCGTTACGACCACCAGTCGTGGAGTGCCAAGGGCGGCGTCTTTGGCGTCCAGCTCCTCGACGGGATGCTGCAGCTGTGCTTCCTCAATCCGTATGTCTCCTCCGGGAACGTCATGTACGCCGGCGGCTTTGACTGGGGCCTCTTTGTGAGGACTCCCGTTGAAAACCCCGTCATCGTCCATTTTCAGTTTGTTGAAGATGCGGCGAGTTTCGGAAGCGACATCGTGCACGGGGACGCGATGATGTACGACGCCACCGGACGACTCCTGTGCCATTTGGTGGGTATCAGGAGCATCATTGGGAGACACTTGTCTGGGAAAGACGCGTACGATTCGGTTCCTGCATGGTCGCCATGGCACCCGCTGTCAACGTCAATCGCGCCGGCCGTCGACCGACCCAACAACGTCGGCGCCGCGTCTGACCTCGACCCAAGATCTTCCGCCATTGCGCAGACTATCGGCGATATCCTGCGCAAGAAACACGCTCTCATGCGAGGACAAGCGTGCTTTCTGAGAGTCGTTGAGCTCTGGGACGATGCCCAAGCGATGCCCACGGTCTTGGCCGCACTGGTGAGCGAGGCCTTCAGCGTTCCCGGTTTCGACTTCATGGTCGAAGTCTTCGTCGGAACCTACGACGAGAACGTGATGAAGAGGACGTATCGAATCCCCCAGAAGCATAGCGGTTGGCTCAAAGTCCGCCTCGTCCGACTCCCCATGCCGGAGGCCCTCTCCTTCGACGTCATAGTGCGGATGGGGGGTGCCGGTGGGGGTCATTGGGACGACCCGGCTTTCCTTCGTTTTGCGTCCGGGTTTGGGCACCGCGGAAGCGTCCTTCTGCACGACTTTGACGCCGGTCAGATCCAGTCTTCGTGGGTGGAAGGTGGGTACGTCGCCGGGTGTGTCCACCACCCGGTGACGGGTGGCGGCGGGTACTCGTCCTGCTCGCTACTCGACGGGGCCCTCATCTGTGCACGGGGAGACGAGCGTCGCAGTCAGAGTATATTCATAGTCTCCGGAGACACCGATTTGTCGCGTCAACTGGGCGCGGCTTTCGAGCAGTTGGCATGCAGGAGCGGGCACTCGGCTCTCGTCTCGGTGCAGGAGCGCTCGGTCCATTTCGGAGACAAGGAAGCAATTCGACAGCTCGCTGTCGATGCTTCCAGCTCTCCTGGGGATGATCGACACGTGATTATTCTCGACGGCATGGTTGACGAAAGCGAGTACGCGCAGGACACGTTTGTGCTTTCAGCCCGAGTTCGGCACGAGCTCGACACCCCCAGCTCGCCCATGACGCACCTGTGGCTGGTGACCAGCAATGCGCACGTGCATCCCATCAACATCCATCGGTCTTCGATACTTCCGTTGGCAGTGGCGGGATCTGAAGCTAAGAACGTGCGCACGAAGTCCGTCGACCTGCCGGGCGTGTCGTCTTTCAACAACGCCGCCGGTCCTCGGCCGTTCGAGTCATTGACGGCATTGGTCCTGTCAAGGGCCGGTCCCGACGTGTTCATGATTGACGTGGACGGTGTCGTACATAATCAGATCTATCTGCCTGTCGAGGTTGCTGCCAAGCCTCGCCTCGTCCCTGTGCCAGCAGACGACCCCGAGATGTTGTTCAAGCTCGATTTGGTGAGGCCTACCCGTACCCGATCTACAGGGAGGCCCTACGAATTCTTCGCCCATCAAGTCACGGTGCCGGAGACGGGCGAGGTGCTCGTCGACGTGCACCATGCCTCGCTGAACTTCCGGGACGTCATGCTGTCGCTCAACGCCCTGCCGCGGAGCTCGATGGAGGGGTCCTTTTACGGTGCGTTATTATAACGATGGAGTGTGGGTGGACGGGGTGACGAACGGGGAGGGGGGTGAATCAGCTCGTTGCTTCGTGGGTGCTCTCTTTCCCTCTCGCTCGCCCGTCTCTCTGACTCGCTCCAAGCGCATCCTTGTTCGTTCGCCAGGCCATGATCTCGGGATGGAGGCGGCTGGCATGGTCGTGAAAGTAGGACCCGGTGTGGACCATGTGATCCCAGGCGACCTCGTTGGGGTCAACGCCAGGGGTTGTCTCGCCTCCAAGGTCATCGTGCCGGCCGGCGACGTCAACCGGCTGTTCAACTCCGTGTCGACGAAGGATGCAGCGTCCTTGGCTGTCTATTTGACGGCATACCACGCCCTCGTGGACCTGTGCCGACTGAGGAAGGGCGATCGCGTTCTAGTCCACGCTGCAGCTGGCGGCGTCGGCCACGCCGCGATCAGCATATGCCGCCACTTCGAGGCCGACGTCTACGCGACCGTATCGCACGCCAAGCGAGAATACTGCGTCAAGACGCTGGGTGTGCTCGAGTCGCACGTGTATGACTCGAGGTCCGTGACCTGGTTCGATGATTTGATGCGATGCACGGACGACGACGGTGTCGACATCGTTATCAACTCTCTGACAGGGGAGCACCAGCTGCGGGGACTACAAGCACTGCGTCCTGGGGGCAGATTCTGCGAAATAGGGAAAGCAGACATATTCTCGAACGAGCGGCTCTTCCAGTTTGCATTCAGGTACGTCTTCCGCTCCTGTCCATCCCGCTCCAGCTACGCGCCAACCCGCCCGCCCAGGTCAACAGGAACATCTCACTCTCGCCCCTCACTCTCGCCCCTCACTCTCCCCCTTGTTATATATCTCCAGGAAGAACATCCACTTCTTCGCCATTGATATGGATCGGATGAACAACGACGACCCGGCCACGATCGAGTCGGTCTCCCGAAACGTTGTAGAGGGTTTGGCTTACGGCCACTTTCAGCCGCTGCCATACACATGCTTTCCTATGGATAAAATCCAGGATGCCATGGAGCTGATGAAGTCAGGGCGACACACAGGAAAGATTTTGCTCTCGAACTTGGTCGAGGACGGCCCGGGCAAAGGCGGCCCATTGACAGTCCAGAGCTATGCGGCGGTGCGATTTGGCGGCGAAGCATTCCATCTGGTACTGGGTGCAGCAGGAGGCGTTGGTGCGTCATTGATCACGCACGCTCACACACGCACGCTCACACATGCACGCTCGTACACGCTCGGCAGGTTCCAAGTTGGTCCGCTGGCTGCACCGAAAGGGCGCCAGGAGGTTCATCGTCTCCGTCAGCCGCGATCCAAATCGCGTCATGACGATATTCGAGGATCTCATTGCCGCTGGGGCCACCTTCGAGGTCGTCGAAGCCGACTTGTCTTGTGACGACGGCTACGGCGCCATCGAGAAGACCGTTTTCGGTGCGTCCTGAGCTCCTGGGGGTATTATTGATCTCCTTCCCGTTGATATGCACCTCGCTCCTCCCCGTCGGTGTTCACCCCCACCCTTCGACTCACTGGCGTTACGCGCTTCGCTCGCTCGGTCGCTCGCCAGGTCCTGTGGTCGGGGGCCGCGTGGAAACGTGCGTCCATTGTGTCGGGATCTGGGAACCGTACAGCCCCGATGATATCCCAGATGATGTCCTGAAGCGCCAATGTGATTTGAAGGTGCAGTCGGCAATTTTCCTCGACCGACTCGCCCGGAAACTGGGACCGGTCGTCCGGCAGTTCATCCTGGTTGGGTCCAGCTCCAGTGGGCAGACAAAGTGGAATTTTGCGTCATATGGCGCATCGAATGCCATGCTTGCGGCCGTCGGACGACGGAGGTTGCATGATGGGCTGCCCGCGACGGTTTGTCACTTGCCAACGCTCAGCGACGTGGGCATTGTCGCCTCCGATCTCGGGACCTTCATGGCTCAAAAGCAGTTGGGTTGGCCGATGATTAACGCGGCATCCGCAGTTGCGAAATTTGAGTCCATGCTCGCGGAGGGCGTGCCCGAGGTCTTTGCGGCGGCGGCGGTATTTTTCCCCCCGAGCATGATCAACGGCCAGTGCAGATTTCTTCCGTGCTTCGATTCGTCGCTGGTGGTCGGGGACAACTCTGAAGCGATTCGCGGTGAAGTGCCTAAGACGCTCGAAGCCGTATTGGCTACCGTGATATGGGCTTTAGCGGATTCCTTGGGCGTTGACGAGAGTGACGTCAATGCATCGACGGCGCTCGCGAGCCTCGGCATGGACTCTATGGGCATGATGGGCTTCAGCCAGGTACTCTTCGACCAGTTTGGGTATCAGATCGATCGGACGGCCTTTGCGATGACCCTTGGTGACCTGGCAAAGGACGTGCTGAAGATGACCAAGACGACGGCGGCGGCTGCCGTGGGCGGCGAGGACGTGGGCGGCGAGGACGTGGTTGGCGAGGAGGGCGACGAGGTCGACCACGGTGCAGACGACGACCACGGCCATGGCACGACGACGACGACGACAACGACGAGTCTGATCGGATACAATCGGCGCATTGCCGATCCGAAGGGCGTCGTGCTGGTATGCCCGGGTTTGGAAAGTGGTGAGAAGAGGCTGACGAGGCTCGCCTTCGCCCAGTGGGAGCGATCGGACATCCAAGTGCTCCATGTTGAGAAGTCGGTTACGGGAGACGTCTCTATCTTGCGTCGAGAGACGATCGAGGAGATTGTGGAGGACTTAGTTCGGGGTGGCTACCTTGAGACGAGAGAGGGGGGGTCTGACGGGAAGGTGAGTGACGAACGGGTGGGGAGCGGGGTGGCGGCAACGAGTCACCTAGCGGCCCGTTGTCCGAGAACCCCTCCTGGCTACTCGCCACTCGCCACTCGCCACTCACTACGCTTATCGCTTCGTTCTACTACCCCCTTCAGTCGTCCTCCCTGCCGTGTGTGGTCGTGGGCTGGTCGTACGGAGCCTTCGTGGGGCTCGAGGTATGCCGGGTTCTCCTGGACGTCCATTCGTACCGCCCGGCTGGTTTCGTTCCGGTTTGCATGTCGTCCCCAACGCGGCTGGGAGTCAGCGGTTCGTTGAAGGCCTGGATGTGGCTCTTTCCCAAGGCGTTTCGGAAGGCCATGATCAGGAAGGGGTTCGAGGGATCGTACGAATCCGACGACCCGACAGTAGCGGGTATCCTGCGCGATATGATGCCGAACGTCGACGCCATCATAGAACATGGTTGGGATCGTTCCCGGAAGAAGTACGTGGCCACCGTGGTCCGCGAATTGAAGCAGTGTCGGCGGGAGGGACGCAGTTACATCGGCGACACGGCAATCCACCACGTGAACGCGTCTCATGATCACGTTGGGAATATGGAAAGCATCCTTGGTTTCCGCGGCGGTGCTGCCCGAACCTCTTCGTGGGCTGCATTCACGGCCCGCGACGTCGAGCAGACGTTCGTCTATGGCACTCACGCGTGCCTGTTCGACCCCACCTACGGCGAGTTGATCCGAGACTCCCTCTTCGACACCGTCCAGGGGATGATTGACGGATATGTGGAGTAGTAGTACTTACTAAATTAAACTTTTGACACTTCGACACCTTCCGTATCCAGCACCGCCCTTCAGACCGGCCATTCGACACGCGCTCCGAGC
>Ga0222716_10005155_pt1 | contig 10180 bp, 10 predicted proteins | sample C33_13DmetaG_FD_165044 | JGI IMG/M metagenome (GOLD analysis project Ga0222716, IMG submission 165044) | Estuarine water microbial communities from San Francisco Bay, California, United States - C33_13D | ecosystem: Environmental > Aquatic > Marine > Unclassified | place: USA: California...
AAACGAGTAACCCTCTCTTTGTGTTTCATCTACACATATTTCTATCCCATCAAATGAATCAATAATATTTTCGAACCCTTCAAAATTAAAGCTAGCAAAATGCTCAATGGTAATACCGGTTATGCCGTTTACCGCTGCTGCTAAATTTTCAGCACTATTTCCACACTCATTGTTAGTGAACGATGCATTTATTCTTTCTAAATTATTTGTACAGGAATTTACAACTAGGATATCTCTAGGGATTGAAAGCAAATAATGATTATTTGATATTTCATCTATCAAACCAACGATTATAACATCTGAGCGTTGGCCATCAACAAAACCTCTTGATGATGATGAGTCTTGAGATCTTTCATCACTTCCTATGAGAAGATAACTTTTGTAGTTAGCAATCTTAGCTGTTGCAACATTATTGACTAAGAGTTTTTCAATTTCAGACTGTTCACTCTCATTTATTTCAGGGAGAGTTGAAGTTGTTTGGTTTTCTGAGTTGCTGTCTAACGTTTCAGAAGCAGAAGAAGTAGTTGTGGTAAGACCCTGAGATATATCTTCAACTCTTTGTGGATTAAATTCTTGTGTTTCAAATCTTGGAATTATTGTAAGAACTACTAAGGCACTAGTCAGCAAAACCCCTACAAATAAGTATGTGTATTTATTTAATATTTTCATGTTTAATCAAAAACCAAGTATAACTCTATAATATCCTTTGTGAGTAACATTAAAACAGTAATAGCAGCAGGAGGTCTTGGAACTCGTCTTCAGGGTTTCAGGGGCAATGACTCAACTAAAATTCTTTTAGAGGTAGATGGGTCTCCAATGATTATTCGTCAAATTGAACAACTTACAAATTGGGGATTAGATGAGTTTATAGTAGTTACAAACCCTTCATTTGATGAATTGATAAAAGATGTTGTTAATTCATATTTTCCTGATAAAAAAATTAGCTTTACAATACAACATGAACAAAAAGGTATCTCCCATGCATTACTGTGTGCTAAAGAATATATCCATCATGGTGATACAGTTTTTTTTATTTTAGGAGATAATTTCTTTGAATACAGTCCCACAAAAAATTTAAACCTAGATGAAATTGGCGTTAATAAAGGAGCTCATATATTTTCTCACAAAGTTGATAATCCGGAAGAATTTGGTGTTGCTGAATTCGATTGTAATAACAATGTTATCTCAATTGAAGAAAAGCCAGGTACACCAAAGTCTAATCAAGCAGTTGTTGGCGTTTATATCTATGACGATACTGTTATCGACAAAATTATGACTTTAAAACCATCTGCTCGTGGGGAGTATGAAGTAACAGATTTAAACAATTTGTATATTCAAGAGCAAAAATGTAAAAATGTATCATTAAATGGATGGTGGATCGATGCAGGAACACCAGAGAGAATTATAGAGTTAGAAAATAAATTAACTTAACGGCTCCATTTTTTTGTACTTTATAAAATTGTAAATAAAAAATATTAAATAACAAATTGCAGAAATGTATCCCAGTACTCCGTTAAAGAACATAGTTCCAATTAACAAACTATAAGAAGAAAAACTTAATAATAAAAATGTAACTAGCACCTTTTTTTCTGAATATCCTAAATTTAATAGTCTGTGCGAAATATGGTCAGTTCCTCCGATTGTTGGTGACTGATGATTATTAATTCTATCAGAAGTAACTATTAGAAAATCTAATATCGGAACCGTAAAAATAAACAAGATAGGACTAAAGGGTGAAATTAATATGCTATCTAGTGTTGGTATCCAATCAAAAATTATAGATATAAATCCGAGCACGTATCCAACAAATAAGGTACCTGAATCTCCAAGATATAACTTTGCTGGTGGATAGTTGTATATAAAGAACCCTAATAATGATGCCAAGAGGATTAATGAAATATCAGTAACTTTATATAAATTTGAGTAATTTGCTATTAGTGCAATTTGCAAGCATATTCCTCCCGAAACAACAACTGTTAGACCATCCATATTATCAATAAAATTTATAGAGTTAATTATCAAAAGCACCCACAATAGTGAAAAGAGTAGATTTAAATAATTTTGAACGTCTACCTTAAGAAAACTCTCAATATTTATAAATATATCAAGTTTTATTAAAGGGTAAAGGATAACAACAATTTGTCCTGTAATTTTAGTTTTCCAGTCTAGATTAAATATATCATCTAGTATTCCAATTATTGAAATTATGACTGCGCATAATCCAATTGTTATAAAGTCTTGATCAGCTTTACCTAAAAAAATAGTGCTTATAAAAAAGGCAACTGAGGTTGCAATTCCTCCAAATGGGGATATATTTTTGTTACTTAATCTTTTTTCACCTTTATCGTTCAGTCTTTTAAATTGTTTCGTGAAATGCAAAAAAGTTTTATTGAGTAATGCGGATAAGGTAATAGCAAAAAGTAGTGCACCAATTATAGGAAGTTGAAACAGGATCAATTTGATATATCCAATTCTTTATAAATTTTTTCAAAGTGAGATGCTACAACTTTAGAACTATAACATTTATTAATTAATTGTTTATTTTTTGAATGATTATTTGTCTCATTATAATTTTCAATATACTCCACAAATTTATCAATCTGATCTATTTCAATTAATACAAGATTATCAAAATCTTTCATAACTTCAGTACCCTGAATTCTATAGGCTAGGCAGTAAAGGCCAACGCATAAAGATTCAAGAAGTATTCTTGAAAACCCCTCATGTGATGACATTACAAGTGATATATCAAATCTAGAGAGCTCTTTCTCTACATCTATTTTGCCTAAATAGGTTAGTTTTTTTTCATTTAAAATTAATCTCATGTCCTCTTCTGTTATATTTTTAGGATTCCCTGCATCTCGTTCACCAGCTAGATAAAAATCAAAATTTGTTGGGTTTACTTTGTTAATAACTTTTAGGTAGTCCATAATTCCTTTATCGTATAAAAGCCTCGAAACAAGGATGACTTTCTTTTTTGCTGAACTATTTAATGTAGAATCTTTTTTTTTGAAATTGACACTTTCAATTCCTGAACTGGCAATTATTGCTGTCTTGTTTGTAAAGTTTGAAAAATTAACAAATATTTTTTCATCCGATTTATTTTGAAAAATGATCGTGTCAAAGGAACTATTGAACAGGTAGCTCATGAAGGGTTTCATTAGAAATCTTAATAATTTTGCTTTTGTGCTACTGGTGAACAAATATCCAAGTCCTGTGATTGACAAAATTGCTTTATTTTTATTTTCTAGAAAAAGGCTAGCTAAGGAGAAAAGAATGCCAGTTTTTAATGTAAAGCAGTGAAATTTACTAGTTACATTTTTTAAGTGATTTCTTAGTAAGAGTATTGCTTTCACATCCAACACTTTATTTCTATCTATCTCCCAGGGTGTTACACCTTTGTAGATTGATTCTAATTCCTTCACGTAATCACCGTTTGGAAACATCGCATGTATTTCTTCTGACTTTATATACTTAACCAAATCTTTTCTAGACTTGTATAAAATCCAATCCCAATGAGATAAATAAGTTATCATTAACATCATTTTAAGTCTTAAATTTGTTAACATTGCATAATATGAATTTAGTCGTCATAGGAACTGGTTACGTAGGCTTAGTTACTGGGGTAGGTTTCGCAAGCCTTGGTCATAGTGTAAGTTTTATTGATCTAGATGAAAATAAAGTTTTAAAACTAAAAGATAAACAAGTGCCGTTCTATGAACCTGGCCTTGAAGAGCATTTTCAAAACAATGAAACATTCTCAAGAATGTCTTTCACATCTTCATATGAAGAAATCAAGTGGGAAGAAACAGATGTGGCATTTATTTGTGTACAAACCCCAAATAATCTTGAAACTAATTCGGTTGATACTAGATTCCTTGAATCAGCAATTACAGAGATAAATAACCTTAATAATCGGAAATTAGTCGTCACAGTAAAATCAACTATTCCTCCTTATGAAATTGAAAAAGTTTGTAATAAGGTAGGAATGGATAAAAACAAAATTACATTCAATCCTGAATTCCTTAGAGAGGGCACAGCTATTGAAGACTTTTTTCAACCAGACAGAATTGTTATAGGGGGGAATGATCCTGAAAAACTTTTAGTTCTTAGAGAATTATACAAAGACTTTGATGCAGAACTTATAGAGACCGATCCAATAAGTTCCCAGCTCATTAAGTATTTGGCAAACACTTATCTACCTTTAAGGCTTTCATTTGTAAATGAAGCGGCAAGATTAATAGATTATTCTAATGGTAACCAGGAAGATGTTCTTAAGGGGGTTGGCCTAGATTCAAGAATTGGTTCTCACTATTTTAGACCATCTCCAGCTTGGGGAGGTTCATGTTTTCCAAAGGATTTAATTGAAGTCAACAATTTTTATAAAGAAGGTGAAGTTACTCTGCCCTTAATCTCAAATATCATTGAATCAAATGATATCCAAACTAAATGGACGGTAGATAAATTAACATCAATACTTAGTAATGAAAATATAAATTCAGTATTGTTGATTGGTGCTGCTTTTAAAGAAGATACCGACGATTTGAGAAATTCACCAACCCTAGATATCTATAAAATGCTACTCCAAAAAGATGTAAATACTAACATTTATGACGAAATGGTTGAACTGGCTGAATATAATTCAGTAGATAATCTTGATGATATTTCAGAGAAAACTTTAGTAGTGCTAATGTATCCGATTAAAAAAACACTTATGGAAAGAGTGGAGACTATCTTGTCTGACACTAACTCCATTTTGTATACACCATGGTAAAAAGATGAACATTGTTATAACGGGTGGATCAGGTTTTATAGGCTCGCATCTTTCTAGGGAGCTACTCAAAAGTGATGAAAACAAGTTAATTATTGTAGACAATCTACTGACTGGAAATCTAGATAACATTCAACATTTACTAGATCATAAAAATGCAACATTTATCCAACAAGACGTTCAAGACCATATAGAAATAGATGAAAAAGTTGACTATGTCTTTCATTTAGCAAGTGCCGCATCACCTGTTGCATATACGGAAAATCCAGTGAATACTTTAAAAGCAGGGAGCCTTGGAACAATAAACACACTAGGTTTAGCTAGGAAGCATGGTGCTGAATATTTCTTGGCCTCTACATCTGAGGTTTATGGAGACCCTTTAATTACTCCACAAAATGAAGAATATTGGGGTAACGTTAATCCAAACGGGGAAAGAAGCATGTATGATGAGGCAAAAAGATTTGCAGAGGCTGCAACGGCGACTTATGCAAGAAGCTATGATATAAAGACCAAAATAATTAGGATATTCAACACCTATGGTCCAAATATGCAACTAAACGATGGCAGGGTAGTCACAAATCTTATAGTACAGGCACTTAATGATGAAGATTTAACTATCTATGGAGACGGCTCTCAAACTAGAAGTTTTTCCTATGTGTCCGATACAGTGGCTGGAATAATTGCAATGATGGAATCAAATCATTATGAAGTCTTTAATATCGGTAATCCTTATGAAATGTCTGTTAAAGAATTAGCAGAGACAATATTAAAACTTACAAACTCAAAGTCTAAAATAATTTATAAACCATTACCAAATGATGATCCCCAACAAAGGAGACCAGACATTAGTAAAGCCAAAGAAAAACTCAACTGGGAACCAAAAGTAGACTTAGAAAGTGGGTTGAATACAACAATTGAATGGATAAAAAAAGAGTTATCTAAATAACTTTTAATATCCTATCGTGTAAGGTTTTCAGCGATTCCTCTTTAACTTTTTCCTGTGAAAATTGAATAATTTCTATAAGAACATTTTTTTCTAGTTCGGAAATTAAATTTATACTTTCTGTTAATGCATTTTTTGTGCCGTCAAACTTTAGAATGTTGATATATTCTGGATGAATATTTTTGTCATACTCTGAATTCATATAAAAATTAATAATTCCACTAGATAGTGTTTCAAGGACACTCTTATCATAAAAACCCTTTGGAGTGTTATTGATGTGGAATCCAGTTTTATCTATATATGTACTTAGTTCAGGATGAGGTACAGATCCGACAAATCTTATATTAGGATATTTAGAGAATTTATTTTTTAAGTAAATTTCATAATCAGCATCTTGTTTTGTTAGAGGTCCCCCCACGATTGTGATACTCTGCGACTCTCCGTAAACACTATTTAAAAAACCTTGAATAGATTCCTCGATATTTTTTGATTTGGAAATTCTACTTAAGATGAGGAAATCTTTTGATCCTGTATTGATTCTACTTCTATAAAAATCTTCGTAGTTAATGGCATGTCCAATAGAAGTTACTTTTTTAAACTTTAAAGGAAATGAATTCTCTGAAGCTGTAACTATGTTATCAGAAAATAATGCCCCTAAATATAAAACAATCTTCTTTATAAAAGTAGTGGGACCCTTGTGTGTGTACCAAAGTATAGACTGAAGATTTTGAAATCTAAATATACTTGAACTTACTAATGTTAAAGAGGTTGTCATATGCGAGAGACAGTATCTATATTCATTATTTTTTAATAAGTTTTTGATAATTTTTCTAAGTGCAATAAATTTTGTTATCCTATTAGCATTTACAGAATCATGACTATATACATTTATATTGTCATTTAACAAATGAGTTGCACCTACATTTAATGTTACGACATCAATTTCAATATAATATTCAGATAATTGATTTAGCCAATTTATCGCAAATCCAAGCGAAGTATTGTTTGAGTCAGTAGATATATTAAAAATTAATATTTTCTCTTTTTTCATAATTCTATTTTTTTATTTTGTTGGAAAATTTCCATATATTGGTTTGCCTGTACTAAAAAATTATGTTTATTACTAATGAATGCTTTTGCTGCATCAGCTTTTTTAGTAGCTTCATCTTTATTATTAATAATAAAGATGATATTCTCTGCAATAATTTTCTTATCTGGTGGTAAAGGAATAATAAATCCACGCTCACCGTCATTTAATAAGTCTTTACAGCCACCAACTTCGGTACTTAATATAGGAACCTCATAATTAATTGCTTCCAGTACCGAATGGGGGAGACCTTCATAATCAGATGCTTGTATGAAGATATCTGCAGTAAGTAGAAATTGAGAGATTCTATTATTATCAATTTTACCTAAAAGTTGAACTCGATTTTGTAAATTTAAATCATGTATTAGAGCTTCTAATTTACTGAATTCACCACCCTCACCAATTATGCTCAGTTTTAAGTTCTTATTATCTAGTAATTCCATCGCTTCTATAACTAAATTTATATTTTTCTGAATCACTAATCTTGAAATAATTAATAAGTTGACATCATCTTTATGTACATTTGATTTTTTAATATCTGTAATATCAACTCCGTTATTGATTTTTAAAATTTTTTTGCTAAATCCTAATCCAGATACAAAACTTTTTAAATGATCAGACGGAGTAATTACTATCTCAGCAGAATTGATACTCCAGTTTCTAAGTAATTTTTGCAATTCAATTAGAAAAGAGTGTTTGTTGTTCTGAAACTCATCAAAAGACTCAGCCGTTTTTTTTTGATTGTAAGCTCTTTCCCAGACAGGATCGCCAACAATTTTTCTGATTAGTTGTTTCTTAAGTAAAAGATTTGCTATTGTGGACTCAATGCCAAGTCCGTTAACAAAAATCAGATCACTTTTTTTTCCATTTTTGACGATTTGGTAAATTGTTTTTATCCAGCGAATAGGCAGACTGTTTGATCTTTTGATTCTTATTACATCTAAATTGTCTTCAGTATGATTATTTTCAACTTCAGCTAAACAAATAATTTTTACATTGTGACCATTCTCTATCAAGAAATTAGAAATTTTTGGAACAAAACTTGCTGGTCCGCCAATATCTGGAGGAAATATTCCTACAGTTATTAAAATGTTCATAGTTTAAATTCTATTAAGTTATTTTTTTTTGTGTGCAACTATCTCTTTAATCATGGAATTAATATCTTTAGTCGGACTCATACCAGTAAAATTAACTATTTTATCTATGTTTGGAGTTCTTCTAGTTGGATCTTCAAATTTATTCCCGAATACTTCTTCGTGTCGTATGTAATTTATTTGTGATTCTGAATTACATGTCTTAATTACAAGTTCAGCTAAATCTTTAATTGTTATTTCTTGGGTCTGCCCAATATTGAATACCTCACCATAAGCTTTCATTTCAGCGAGTTTAATGAAATAACTAGTTACATCATCTACCCATGTAAAAGATCGAGACTGGCTTCCATCACCATGGATGATAATATCATTATTATTGATGGCAGCATCAATAAACTTAGGAACTACCATTCCGTATTCAGATAGTTGATTCGGCCCGATAATGTTAAAGAGTCTTACGATTATCGGATTAAGCTTTCCTTCTTCATATTCAGATAGTGCTAAAAACTCATCAATCATTTTTGATGCAGCATATGACCATCGCAATTTTGTTGTTGGGCCAATTAAACTCCTTGATTCTTCTGTCCATTCTTTATCTTCGGAGACACCATAAACTTCAGATGTTGAAGTAACTAATACTGGAATATTATTTTTCTTACAAGCTTCAAAAACTTCGTGAGTCGCCAAGATATTTGTGAGTAATGACTTACTTAAATTTTCCATAATATACTGAACACCAACGCCAGCCGCTAAATGATAGCAAAAATCATATCCTTCGAAGGTTTCATCCAAGTTTTGAACATCTTCAACTTTCTTATTAATAAATTTAACTTTGTTACTGTCGTTAAATTTTGAAAGATTAGCACTTTTACCTGTTGATAGGTCATCTATAACTAGTATCTCTTCAACTTCAGTCTTGATTAACTTTTCTATTAAGTGGGAACCGATAAAGCCAGCCCCACCAGTAATTATTATTTTTTTCATATTATTTGTTTATGTAATTTAAGGATTTTAGCAACTCTATATTTTCAAGGTACCATTCTACCGTTTTTTTTACACCCTGGTCTATTAAGGTTGTCGGTTCCCAGTCTAGTGTATCTTTAATATGGCTTAAATCTGGCTTCACTACATCTGGATCTTTTATAGCTCTTTCTTTATTAACGACAATAGACTTTACATCAGTACTATCTTCTATAATTTCAATAACACGATTTAGAGAAACAGTATTGTTTGAACCTATGTTAAAGGTGCCAGACGAATTATGGTTCATCACTTTAACTAAAGCTGAAATTACATCATCCACATAAGTAAATGATCTCCTCTGTTCTCCATTTCCAAATACTTGTACTTCCTCTCTATTAATTATCCAGTGAATAAATCGTAAAATAGACATATCGGGTCTTCCATACGGGCCGTAGACTGTAAAAAATCTTGGTATTAAAACTTTTGTATCTGATTCATCAAGAATTGTTTTAGCCAAAATTTCTCCTGAAAGTTTTGTACTGGCATAAACGGAGGGGGGTTGGATTCTCTCATCTTTGTTTTCACGCATTAAATTTTCTCCACTATCACCATAAATTGAGGATGTGGAGGCAAGTATTAATGATGAAACTCCTGTTACTTTACAAAAATTTGCAACATTCGTAGTTGCAACTGTATTGTCGAGTACGTAATCGTAAGGCTCTAAAAAGCTCTGCCTTACACCTGCGCGAGCCGCCATATGATAAAAAGTTTGTGCTTGAGTGTTTAATGTTTGAAGTTGTGAAATAGAATTTGGATTTGATAAATTTAATTCATGAAATTCATAATTCTTATTATTACTAAGTTGACTTAATCGTAAATTTTTTAATCTTACATCGTAAGCGTTATTAAGGGAATCAACACCTATTACTTCAAATCCCATATTTATAAGTTTTTTTGCAAGATGAAAGCCTATAAACCCTGCACTTCCGGAAATGATTATTTTGTTATTCACAACAATCATGCTACCAAAAATATATTTAATTCTTTAAAAAGATTTAAATAGTATTTATTTAATTTTAAAAAGTAGAATTTTATTAGTGCAATTATTACTCAAAAACATTAGAAGTCTTTCACCATTGAATATTCTATTTTTCATACCATTAATACCACACTTCAACATTATCGAAGACGTTCTCCATACTGATGACATACCCGTATTGCTATTTTTTATATTGTTTTTAACCAGAATTATGTCTTTATTTGATAACTTCAAACCCATTAAAGGGTACCTGCTTATTGATTTTTTTATTTTGTACCTGTTA
>Ga0222716_10005157_pt1 | contig 10177 bp, 5 predicted proteins | sample C33_13DmetaG_FD_165044 | JGI IMG/M metagenome (GOLD analysis project Ga0222716, IMG submission 165044) | Estuarine water microbial communities from San Francisco Bay, California, United States - C33_13D | ecosystem: Environmental > Aquatic > Marine > Unclassified | place: USA: California...
TTGTTGCGGCTTTTTCCAACCCGACGAGAAGTCTCTGGAAGAGATCAAAAGCAACCGCATTACAGAGCTTATGGAGGTTTTGGAGGACGTTGGCGGCAAGGCGATTATCTGGGCTACGTTTACGCACAGCTTGAAGCAGATTGAGCGAGAAATAGCCGCGGTCCACGGTCCGCGTTCCGTGGCTACCTATTATGGTGAGACGCCGCAGGAAGACAGACAGGATATTGTTACGCGGTTTCAAGACCCGGACGACCCACTGCGGTTCTTTGTTGGTCAGCCTCGGACCGGGGGCTACGGGATCACTCTGACGGAGGCGACGACCGTAGTTTACTTCTCTAACAGTTACGATCTGGAGATTCGACTGCAATCCGAGGACCGCGCACATCGGATTGGTCAGACAAACAAGGTGACCTATGTTGATCTTGTTTCAAAAGGGACTATTGACGAGAAGATACTGAACGCTCTTTACGACAAAAACGTACTGGCCGGGAAGGTTCTTGGCGAAGAGGTGAAGAACTGGCTAGCGTAAAAGGCCTTTTTGGTACCCGTCATACTTGTTGTAAGTCAGGACCTCGTTCCGCTGCGCGTCCATACTCGTTGCGATACTGCAATGCACCCAGCCGGAGTTTGGTTGTCCGGGGGTGTAGCATTCCAAAATAAGTTGGTCGAAGCCGAGGTTGTCTTTGATCCAAGTGGCAAGCTCGTAGTTGTCGATTCCGGGTACTTCGAAGTCGGCGGCTTGCCCTTTAGCGTGCTGGGATTTTGCGCTACTACCGATTGCTTCACAAAGTTCCACGGACCGATACCCGGAAGACGGGGAGAACGGAATACCGTAGTGAGCGCGGACAGGTTCCAGTATCTCGTCACAGAGCATCTCAAGGTAAGCTTCGGCAAAAGCGTCTGGGGTGTTGTTGATCCCCAACCGCTCGGCGGTCTGGCTTTTTGTCAGTTCCCGGAGGGAAAAGTGTTTAGACATTCCGCAAACCTCCGATACCGCTATACTGTTGGAAGTTTGCGGGGCTCCACGAAGGGGTCACGTCATTGAGGTTTGTGGTGTCCGCAACACCCAGCACGGTGCTTGGAGAAAGGGCGGCCAAGCCTAAAGGTTGGTTTAAGAAAGCATCATCCCCGCCAGCAGGGGAACCTAAATCGGAACTGTCGGGGGCCCCTCCTACTCCGGGGCCGCTCGTCTCAGAAGACGAAGAACTGTCGGGGGCCCCTCCTACTCCGGGGCCGCTCGTCTCAGAAGACGAAGACGAAGACGAAGAAGAAAAAGAACCCAAGGAGTCACTCAAAGAACCTATCCCCACGGCGTCCATCGCCGCAGAGCCTAGTCCTGCGTTGTTGCTGCTAATACCCAAAGTGTTGCCGAAAGTGTCTGTCGCGACACTTGGTCCAAAGGCCTCCTCGACAGCGTAGTTTGCCAACGCGCCCAAGCCTAACCCGAGGGGCCCACCAAGAACCGTACCCACTGCCATGGAAACAGGTGACCCCAAAACCGTGTTTACAGCCATGTCAAAAAGGCTGGTCTCTTCGGGCATTCCGTACTCTTTTGCGTAAGCAAAGTTCTTCGACGGATCAAACTCCGGCGGCCCTAATACCGCGTCCCGTATTGAGCCAAAAACCCCCGGTTCTTCGGCCATCGCAGGCCCGAAGCCGTAACCAAGGGACGCAGGTCCCTCAACCCCCGGTCCGCCGTATCCGGGGGAGGCGTCTATTCCGGGAGAACCTAAGTCGCCTTCGACCCCGGGGCCGCCGTATCCGGGGGAGACATCACCAAAACCACCACCAAAACCACCACTAGGACCACCACTAGGACCACCACTAGGACCACCACTAGGACCACCACCTAATCCATCATTTCCCGGTCCTGTTCCTGAATCCATAGAGTCTGCATCATCAGCACTGCCACTAGGACCACCACTAGGACCACCACCTAATCCATCATTTCCCGGCCCTGTTCCTGAATCCATAGAGTCTGCATCATCAGCACCGCCGTCACCGCCATCGCCGCCGTCTCCGTCAAAGCACCAGCGGTATTTGTTCTCCCAGAAATCACTGTCAAACTGGTCGTAAAAACCCCTGCCGTGAACAAGGGCTCCCAGACTGTCAGACCACGGACCTTTTTCAAGCAGCATGAGAACTCTTTTCCTTCTTCCGCTGCTCCACCTTACTTACCACACCCGGAATCCAACGGGGGTGACCGCCTTTGGCGGAGCGTCGCATCCAAGCACCGTCTTTGTCATAGGTATGGTAGTAACGGTCACTCAGTTCTTCCTGAACCTTACGGGATATAGAAGCACCGTTTCTAAAGGGAGCTATCAGGTCAACAATCCAAAGCGTACCCTCGCTCGGGCCTTTAGACCAATCTTCCGGTTGTATACTGCGAGTACGCTCCAAAAATTTAACCTGTTGCTCGTCGTCAAAGAAGATGTGCGAAAACAAGCCTTCCGCTACGCCTAGCTCCGAGTAGAAAACTTTCATCTTGCCTTGCTGCAAGGGAGCCGCAATAAGTCTCGGAATAACCTCCAAAGACCACCGACGGTGGTGCTTGGACTGACAAAACAGACTTATAGCGTCACAAAACTCTTTTCGTTGTGCGTACATCAGCCCATCATAGAGGCAATTCCACCGCTCATCAAATCCCTGTCTTCAGGGAAGGCAGCGGCCATGCGCTGGCGCATTTCCGGGTTTGACTGGCCCGCGGGCCGCGGAGCGTTGGCCGGGGCTTGTGCGGGTTGTGCCGCTTGAGCGATCTGCTCCAAGAACGGTGCGGGCTTCGGGGCCTGCGCCACCTGTCGGTTTGGATCGCGCGAGAACCGCGGGCCGTAGAGGGAGGACTGCGGCTTTACGAGCGCAGGGTTTTCCTCTTCTACGCTTCGCGGAACCGGAGGAAGGACAGGCCTCGCGGGGTCCATCTCTGTTTCTTCAGAACCCGGTGACATACTGTAGGCCGCGGCGCGACGTGGAGGCGTGATAAGAATGTCGCCAAACTTATCTTTGAAATAGTTGAGTGTGGCGTCACCCGCACCCTTACCTGAAGCCTCGGCCCGAAGACCCTGAAGAATGCGAGCAGCGTCCCGCGGGTTCTGCAACAGGCTAAACAGGCGGTCTTGGAGCGCCGCGGCCTTAGCGTCAATTAACACTCCCCTAGAAACGTCCGCGACAATCCCGGGAACTTGAATAGAGCCTGTGTTACCCATACCCGGGATTTTTGACATAAGAGTAGACATCTTGGACCCTATCGCGGCTCCAAAAATACCCGCCATGGCGCTCTTTAAGCGGTCCTTGCCAAGAAGCTTTTGTGACACGTCTTTCCCTAAAACTTCCGCTTCTAGGTCGGAAAGTGCTTTCAAGCTTACTTTGAGGGTTTTCATTTCTTCAGGAGAAGCTAACCGATTGCGGACCATCCAGTCGGCAATCGAAGGCATCTTCGTAAGTTTTTGTGAACCACGCGTCGGCGGATCGTTTAAAAGCTGCGAAAACTTAGCCCAGTCTACTTGCTGGCTACCCCCTGCGTTTGCGGGGAGCGATTTGTTTTTCAAAATGTCAAACATCAGCGCCTTTAGACCTTCTCGTGAGGCCTCGACTAACCTTTCTGCCGCCTGTGCCGCTTGCTCGGGGGACAGGTCGTCGCCAAAGTCTTGGGTGATGTCGTCAAACAGACGCGGGAAATAATTCGATTCTTTTAACCCTTGAACAAGACCTACCGGGTCTTGTGCAGCCTTCTCCTGAATGCGCCGGATAGGCGTCAGAAGACTGTCGTAAACTGACTTCAAGTCTCGGGTCTTACCACCTTCAAGACCTTTAGTGACAATGTTTATGAAGCCGTCCCCAACTTCTTCGCCGGACAACGTCCACCACAGGTTTTGAGCTTCTGCCCTTTTCAACTCGCCTTCACTGCGCTGGAGAATACCTTGAAGGTTTAAATTAAACATTTTGGAATCAGGGCTTCTTTGATTAAGCGCTGCTTCCGCTTCTGCAATTTCTTCAAGTCCGCGCTTTAGCTCCGGGACAAGATCAAGGGGGCGCGGATTTGCGGGGTCAACCGCTTGACCCTTTGGTGTCGCCAAACGACGTAACAACTCAGCGGCATCCGTGGTTGAGGTGGGCATCTCCATCACTTGACCGTCAGGGAGAACCACGGTCCGCGGATCGCCGCCCCCGACACCTTTAGACGAAGCAACAGCAGCGTCCAGCGCGTCACCAAACGCCGCGGAGGTGCTTGGAGGGGGGTATTCTGGATATACAAGGTCCGCGGTAATTTTTGTTTTAAATTTTTGCAGGTCTGGGGCGTTGGGTACGGGCGTGTTTATCGGGTCTTCTGCAAAACGCGCCGCCTGCTGGAGAAGTTTAATTTTTGGGCCACCTTTAGAGGAGTTTGATGCAAGGGCATCAATTAACGCCGTTTCCCAATCCTCGTCCCCAACGTCCGTCTTTTTAACCATCGCTTTCCAAACACCACCCCGGAAAATCTTAGACCTCGCGGCGACGTATGAACTAGCCACAGACAACGCCGATACGATCTCGGCAGATTTCTCGTCTGAAATGTCTCGCCTAGCCGACAAGTCATTCATCTGATCTTTAAGTTCTTGTTTTAACTCAAGAGCCAATCGACGTTCTCCCGGCGGGGTCGTTGGGCTCCGGGCAAGGTCCCCCAGTTGAGACTGCAAGCCGTTTAGTTCCTCAAACGACATTTCCCCCATGTCCCCGTAATTCCCCTGTGCCGGGTTCACGGGCGTCATGTTGCGAAGTTCGTCCTCTCTTCTACGGATATTATCGGCAACTCTTTTCAACAGAGGGGCAAGCTCTTCTGCGGCGTCCCCCACGGGATACCGTACCCTCTCCAAAGCACCAACCAAAGTCGGGGGGCTGTCTAAGTCAAACAAGATATTGTGTTCGGGGACGCGGTCGTAAAGCTTTTTCGCTGTTTTTCTTGTGGCTTCAAGATAAGGTTTCAAGAAGTTATCAACAAGAGACGTAGCCAACTCTTCGGAATTACCTCCTGAACCCTTAACCTGTTTATATGCGGAAGTGACCCGGTTGACCCCGTCAACCACACCTTTCGAAATATCAGCCTCGGCGATCATTCTTGCAAGGGAGGACCCGAACAGGTAGCCCTCCTCCGTGCCGTCCGCAAACGAAAGCCGCATCATTTCCAAAAGACCGATTTTTATAGCGTCTTTGGCTTCCTCACCCTCTTCTGTAAAATCTTTTCCAAGAGCTTCCAGCATCCGCCGGACGTCGCCGAGTCCCTTGAAACGGGGGTCAAACAAAGGTACTTTGGTCCCTTCCCCGAGTTCTTTTATAAGCGTGTCAAGGTCTTCTGGTTTTATATCTCGGGCTTTCAATGCTTCCATCAGGAATTTGCCCGCTTGCATGTCTCGACGCTCTCGGACAGCCCCCAGTATACCGGTGACGCTGTCGCGCAGGTTTGGTTTCGCACGTCCGGCGTCATCTGCGGATGCCTGTGCAAGACTTTTTCGGTACTGGTTAAGGTCCCCAAGCGCGCCCAGAGCAAAGCGTCCAGCAAGCCCTTGAATACTCAGGGCCCCTACTAATGGAACACCCGCCTCCGCCACTAGTTGCCCCGCGTCCGAACCGGGGGCGTTCGTCTCTTGAACACCTCTTGCAATAGTGGCTGCGGTCGCCATCGCCCCTTCGCCTGCAACAAAAGAAACAGGCTTTTCCGCGGCTCGTTTACCCACACTCCCAACCAGCTTTTCAAAAGCAGCGACCGTCTCGTCGCCTCTTTTACGGAGGTTTGGCCCAACCTGCTCGGACAGTTCCTTAGCCCTATCTACGATAGCGGCGGAGGTTAGGTTAATGCCCTTTTTCCCTATGGTGCGAACCATCCCGGCCCCCTCTATTCCCGCCATAGCGGTTTCGGCCATCTTCTGTTTTTTGCGGTCGAAAGGGTTTACAGGGTCGAGCGCTCCAAAAAGCTCTTCTTCCAGTTCCTTAACGGCTTCTTTCCCGTAAATAGCGCCCCCCAATGTTCCTGCAATGGGGAGGACAATTCGTAGCCCCGGGCCTACGTAGGGAATCGGGGGTACAAGCCGCGCTGCCGCGGCACTGGTCTTACCTCCGAAGTACGCGCCGCCTATAGTGCCCACGGCCCCGGGAAACTGGTCGGCCAGCGACTGCAAAAAACTGCGGTCTTTCGCGTTAGAAAACTTGTTGAGTATCTCTCGGTCCGACATCCGGCGCTCTTCGGGCGACAAATCACGCGTTTCTGGGTTCCTGTCAAAGTACGGGGCCGTTCCGTCCCTTAGCCCTTCATACGATATTACATCCCCTCCAGCCCTGTTGCCCATCTCAGTGGCAAGTTGAGCGGCCAAGACAACCGGCGCGGAACTTTTAAACTCCCGGAAAGTGTTTTCAATTTCGCCTTTCGCAAAAACATAGGGCTCAAACGCCGGTAACGGCGGAGGAGGGGGCTCCATGCCCGCGGCATCTAACTTGACAAACCCGGGGTCCATAAGATCGACCGCGGCGTCGGATAACGGTACGTCCTGCTCTTCCGGCCCACGCCCAACGCGGACAATAAGCGCTCCGTCTTCTGAGACAACATTTCCAGCGTCGTTAGAATATGCGGGAGAGGAGGACTGACCCTCGGGTGCCGCTTCGAGGTTGTTTTGCTGTAACCACTCGTTTACGTCAACCATGCCTTTACTCGCTCTCGACGTTCTGTTTTGTTTTTACGTACTTACTGATAGCGGACCAGTCTTTGATGGACTCTTGGGCTGCATAAATACCCGCTTGTAGCGTCTGTTTGGTTGCGCGTTCCGTTAAAGGAAGCAAAAGCGTTGCTTTAGCCTTATCCATATTTGCTCTTAAAATGCCAACAAGTGCATCCGCTTTAGAAGCGTAGGCCGTGGCGTCCCCAGCGCGAGCTATTCTCGGTATTAACTTCTTCATTTCCGCTTGGAATAAAAGCGGGGGCTTTCCGCTTGGGTGCATGTTAAGGAGCGCGATTAAGGTACTGCCTTCCAGCATCTGTCCCGTGTCTTTACCCATCTGCGTACCTTCCGCCACGGTGTAACCAATAGTCCCAAAGACTTTGTTGCCAAGGTTTTTAAGCGCACCGCCCGTAGCCGTAGCGGCATAAATGTTGTCAAGCAACGCGGCCTTCGTCACACCCAAGCCCTTAGCGTGGGAATCTAAGAAAGTAGGAATCTGGATGTTGTTTGCGGCGTCCGCGCTGCCGGAAGTTACCAAACGAGCTTTGATAGCCGCTAAGACTGAAGGGTCAACGTCACCGGCGGCCTTATGCCGTTGCAGGACTTTAAGCTCCGTTTCTTGGGGGAGACGGCCCGCAGTTGTGAGTCTGTAACTAGAGGTGGCGTCGTCCCACACCATTTTCCCCCGGTACATGTTTACCAGTGAGGAGTTTATCATTCGCGACAAACTGGGGGATAGCTGGTTCGCTGAAAACAGGTCAAGGTTTGTAAACTCACGGGATTGACCGTTTGGTGCGGTGACCTTTTGTGTCTGCTCCAACATAACAGGAAGATATTTACTGGGGTTGCCCACCATATTAGCCGCGGTTTCCAGCTTCGCTGCGCTTGCCTGAAGAACGGTTTTCTGCTCTAGGAGATCAACTCTTCTTTTCTCAAGGGCGATCTTGTCCTGCTCGTTCGCCGTTTTGAGGTCTCTTTCAATTTCGTCAGCAGCTAACTGGTTATCTTGAATGGCGAGAGCGTGTTGCTCCCGCGCAAGCTGGATTTTGTCTTCCTGTTCATATCTTGCAAGCTGGATTTTGTCTTCCTGTTCAAACTTATTTTTTTGGAGGCCCAAGTCATGGACACCCTTTACACCCAATTGCTCAAGCACCCGTTCCGCCTTCGCTTCATCGCGGCCCGAAGTCAAATTCGAATCAAGTCTTTTGAGGTTGGCGTCAATATCCGCTTGCATAGCTTTTAATTGCGACTGCGAATATAGGTCGCGCTTGTCGTTTAGTTCGTCTCTCGCCAGCCGTAGGTTGCTTTTTAGCCTCTCCATCTCGATCTCTTGCGCGGCCTTACTCTCAAACATTCCGCTGTCGTACTTAAACTTGTTTGTTTGCTCAAGAAGGCTTTGAGCGCCTTTTGCGGCGTCCTGTGCGAGCGTGTACCTGAAATCCCTGTCCGCGGTCAGTGCTTTTTCAGATGCCGCCAAAGCGGCAAGATTTCGAGCGTCTTTACCTTGCCTGTTAGCCGCGAGTATTTTTGCCTGACCACCGGGGATGTCCGCGTCGGTCAAAGCTTTTGCAAACTTAGCAAAAACGGAATTTCTGCTGCCATCCGACGCAAACTTAGCGAAGCCTTGGGCCGCACGGTTTAAAGCGTCTATCTGAAGCTCTGTTTTTGTCGAAGCCTCCGACTTCCCGAGCAGTCGGTCGTATATAGCTTGGCGGGCGGTAAGTTCCTCGCCCAGCGAAGTCGGCTTCATTATACCGGAAGCCGGTCTTCCTGTTCCGCTAGTCGAACTCTTCGTTGATTGCGAAGACGAAACCACGGGCGGTGCCGCAACCGCCGCGGGGGTCGGGACCTTCTGGCGTGTAAGCGGGGGATTGACGGGCACGCGTACCCCAGACAGAACGTTTGATCCCAGAGCCGGGTCTCCGGAACGCTCTCGGGAAAGCTGCTCGGGGGTCGGAAGGAAAAAATCTTCCTCCGAGACACCGCCACCGTTATCAAAGCGGAGGACTACCCCGCCTTGGTTAAAATTTACGGGGGGCACTCCCCCTTCCGGTTCGGGCGGACCGCCCGCCATAGACATAATGCCACCAGTCATTTCACCCGTGACAGGGACGTTCATAGCTTCCTGCGCCATCGGGCCAATTCCGCCCGTGTCCATCGGGCCAATTCCGCCCGTGTCCATCGGGCCAATTCCGCCCGTGTCCATTGAAGCCATCATTAGAACTGGCTGCACAAGCGTCAGAACCGATTCCGGGGTCTGCGCCGCGTCTTCCGGGCCAACCATCTCGCCAAGCTCCATACGTCGCTCTTCTACCGTGGCCTGATCTCCGCGGACCATATTCATCATCTGTTCTGCGTTTTCCGCAGTCTCTGGATCACCAAAGTTCTGCGCCGCACCCTGAATAATCTGAGCAATCTGCGGATCAATCTGCGACGCAATGCCTTCCGTGGTAGCCGGTCCAAGGTCCGCGGGCGGCGGAGCGCCCATCGCGGCCATCGGATCGCCACCCATCATTCCAGCCATCGGGTCAGCGCCCATCTGATCCATGGCCGCGGCCATCGGCTCGCCGCCCCTCGCCATCGGGATGCCGGGTAGAGCGGCAGGGGGCGGGGGCGGGGGAGGACGCATACCAAAGCTTTCCTGTTCCTGACGTTCACGATCTTGGTTACGCTGCATACGACCAAGCGTGTCCAAATCTTCCTGACTCAGCGGAGCGTTGTTTTGTGCGCCATATCCCGGGTCAACACCGTCCGGTCCGGGCGGGATAAACTCCTGCGTAACCCCACCTTGCGGCGGGTCCACGGGTGTCATCATCTGACCCATGCCAGCGTTTGCCGCCATCAAAGATGCACCAGCCCCCTCGGCAGAAGACTGCGGCCCTAAGCGCTGCGAAAGGACCTGTGAAATAGCTTTATCAAACTGCGGGAACATCTGAGCGATGTCCGAAAGGTCGCGGCGGTTTTCTTGCACGTACCGAAGTACATCTGCGTTTGAACCGCGCATCGCCTCGTAAAGACCGTTTACAATGGCCTGAACGTCCGAGGGGACCGCGCCGCCGTTAGCAAACATCTGCCGGGCCATAAGGTCTCTGTTCATCATCCGAATAATCCTGCTTTATTTGCTGCTGCCGCGGTAGAGCCGATAGCGCCAATACTACCGACAACCTGCTGGAAGGGTGACGCCGTAGGGGTAGAAGCACCCGTCAGGCTCATCTGCGTAGAGGGCGCACCTTTGTATATATCACTCAAGAAGCCAAGACGCTGGTACGGTTCGTACGCTTCTTCAATCTGACTGCGGCGTTCCGCGTCGAGCGTCATCTGGTTCAGCATACGGTCACGCTCGCCAAGATCAAAGCCAAACTGCGTATCAGCCTGATTAAGTTTCTGCTGCGTTTCACCAAGAGCCGCCTGACGGATACCAAGATTACTGAGAGCCTCGCCCTGCGCGATACCAAGCTGACCAAGCGTCTGACCACCCTGTAGACCAAGTGAAC
>Ga0222716_10005171_pt1 | contig 10161 bp, 12 predicted proteins | sample C33_13DmetaG_FD_165044 | JGI IMG/M metagenome (GOLD analysis project Ga0222716, IMG submission 165044) | Estuarine water microbial communities from San Francisco Bay, California, United States - C33_13D | ecosystem: Environmental > Aquatic > Marine > Unclassified | place: USA: California...
GTGCTCGGGTCGACAGTCACATTCTCAAGCACAGACATCGCATCGCGAGGCTGTGGCAGGAACTCGACGATCGCACCCAGCTCAGGCGCCTGCTCGGTGATGCCCTGCATGCTGCTCCCTACGGTGTGAAGACCAAAGGCCCGAACGGATTCGGGTACGCCACAGGCAGACCGCCACCCCTGCGAATGCGCTTCGGTGGGCGTCCGAGGAAGCGCGCCTCGAGCTCCTGCTGCAGCTTGAGGCGCTTGCGCTCATAGACAGCGCTGAGCGTCGCGTTGTCATGCTTGAGGCTGATCTGCTCGAGCGCCGCATACGCGATGGCCTGAGCGTATGCCTGAGGCACAAGAGGCACGTCCTGATCCTCGAGCATCGGGCTGGGTGTCACCAGGCGCCGCACACTGAAGCGCGTGTCAGTGCTCGGATGCGGGTACAGGCGGAACGACTGATAGACGCCAGTGCTGCCAGCATGACGCACTGACACAGCCTGAAAGGCCTGCGACTCGAGGTTAGTGACCCTGGTGTCAGCCTGGATGGTCACACCACCAGCAGGGCTGATGGTGTCGACGTTCAGTCCTGGCGCAGAGTTTACTGAGTGGCGCACCCTGACAGGCGCATTGATGCCGAGGTCAGGGCAGGTGAAGTAGTAGCGACGGTACAGGCCTGAGCTGCTCGCGAGCGTCTCAGGTGTGAATGCGAGCTCCTGCGTATCAGTCAAAGTGTATGACACACCTCGACTCAGGGCAGACTCGCGACCACCAGACACACCAGGCCGGTACTCGACAGGAGTGTCAGGGTCAGGCCCGAACACGTTGACCATATAGACGGTCACAGTGCGAGCGCCTCGACCTGCGCCAGGCGCGATGACTGCCACCCCTGTCGGCTTGCGAGGCGCTGCGATTCGCACACCCTCGCTCGGTATGTAGGCCTCTGGTCGACCGAGCAGGCTGCGGTCAAGTCGCGCCTCATCTCGGTCAAACTTGCTGAGGTGAAACTGCGGAGTGGGCAGGCCTGTCTCGAGGTCATTGATCATCATCACCGTCGCGGTATCGGACGGCAGATAAACCTCGCGCATGCGCACGGTCACTGTGTATGTGCCAGTCGCACCCTCAAAGTCGCGATCGATGAACAGCTGGTTGACGCTGCTGACGTACCGGATCTCATACCTGCCACGCAGGCCAGCACTGTCGGTGATGATGACGCTGGCACCTTCCCACTGCGAGCCAGGCACCACAGCGTCAGCGCTGTACGGGAACCCAGCGCCAGCCACTGTGCTCGAGCCATTGACGACAGCAAAGCTGCTGACATCATCAGTGGGAATGGTGACAGTGCGCTCGACCTGGCAGAAGTCCCATGCCCGATCTGTCAGCAGTCGCGCCTGCGCATCATTCAGCAGGCTGTCGAGCTGCGTCGCGTATGTCTCATTGGTTGGGTCGTAGTCGAGCAGATTGCCAACGAATGCTCTGAGATCTGCCAGATTCATGCTCGACCCCTACGTTGCAGGAAAGGCCCCGCCGCCCACAGAAAAAGCGACGGGGCCAGTGTAGCGCGGACGCTACGAACCGTTCAGAACTGCTTCTTCACCATGATGGCCACGCGGTTGGCAGTGGTTGCGCTCTTCGCCTCGAGCGCGACACCGAAGCAGCCAGCCAAGTCGCCAGCTGCAGCAGTGTCGACCTGACCTGCAGCAGTCTTGCCAGCAGACAGAGCGGCGCCAGCAGCGATGGTGCCACCAGCGCAGTTCACGTCAGCGACGTAGCCAGACACCACCACACGCACGGGCTGACCAGCGGTCGCAGCGTTCAGCGCCACACCAACCGCCAGACCGTTGCCGGTCGCGACGTTGGCAGCCTGGATGACGAACAGCGCCTTGTCAGCACCAGTCTTGGTGATGTCCGAGCCCACCACATCCAGGGCAGCGATCGTGCCGTTGGCGATGAAGGTCTCGACCTGGCGACGGTGCGAGGTGTCGGAGGCCTCACCGGGGGCGAGGAACTGAATCAAAGTGGAGGTAGCCATGATCAGGCCTCTGCGTTGATGAGGATGGCGTGACTGGCGAGATGGCCCGTCACAAGCTGCATACGGCAGAACACCATGGCAGCCTCGGTGGCCGTGCCAGGCACGGGCATCATGTCGCCGACGTTGAAGAATCCGTCAGTGTCGACGTACATCTGGAACTGATCCGAGCTCAGCAGGTAGGCGCTGACAGGCAGCGCGCCCATGCCCGAGGCACCAGAGGCAGTGAACCCAAGGTTCGGGTCGACGTAGATGCGCGCGCCCCGGTAGGTCGCCACCATCTGGCCGTTGAGGCCATCGCGGTCGCTGACGTTGATGTACTGGATGCGGCTGTCCATCAGCGACAGGAACGCAGCGTAGCAGCTCGGGCTCATCAGCATGATGTCAGGGGTCGTGCCAGACGGGTTGTAGATCTGCGTCTGGATGAAGAGCTCATCAAGGTGCGAGAGCGCGAGAGCGCCAGTACCGTTGACGAACTGGTTGAACCAGTTCTGCGCGCGGTACGTCGTCTTTGCCAGGCCTCCGACAGCGTTGACCTGCGCAGTGCCAGCCACACCCTCGAACCAGCCAGTCGCGTTCGGGGCGACCAGCGCAGTGCCGTTGCCGTTCAGGGTCTGCAGGGTGCTGATGGTCGAGCTGTCGCCTGCGATGACCTGCTTACTGACCTCTTTCTTGAGGGCCAGCATGACGTTCTTCATCTTGCTTTCGAGGATGTTCACAACGGCGAGGTCACCCTTGTTGGCAGCCTTCTCGACAGCGCTGAGCACGATCGGAGCAGTGAAGTTGGAGTACTCGAACTTCGCGCTCTGGAACGGGTCGGTGACAGCCATGCTGACCGGCTCGAAACCGTTCGAGAGCTGAGTGATGCTCGAGTGGTCGCCGAAGATGACGGGCTGCTCGACTCGCAGGCCACCACTGACCTTGATGAGGTTGCCGTGATCCTCGATGGCCCGGATCAGCGGGTGAGCGAGAAAAGAGTTGTCGATGAGCTTGTCACGCAGCAGCTGCAGCGTGGTCGAAATGACAGACTGGGGAGCCATAGCAAGGCCTCCGATGAAATGAGTGCACGGTATGAAGCGTGCTCCCGATCGGGAGTGCTGTAGCTGCTCGCCAGTGGTCGCCCATTTGCAGGGGTAGACGTGCCTGAGCGCTGTGCGCGAATGCTACCGCGTCACAGGCCTCGCGTCTACCTGTTGTGCATGGCCTTCGCGAGTGCCAACAGGTCGGAATTACTCATTTTCCGCACCTCGCCACGCTTCGGAGCAGCTGCCAGGCCTTTGCGCCCGATGCCAGTGGCCTTCGCTGCCTTCTGTCGCGCCTGGCGCTTAGCCTTGCTGACTGCGCTCGCCTCGACTGCTGCAGCCTGCTTGCGCCTGCCCATCACAGCCCAATACGCAGTCTCGAGGTCGAGGCTGGTGTTGGCCTCGAGCATCTGCTGCACATCGGTGCGCAGGCCTGTGTCAGTCTCGAAGTCAGGGTGCTCGCTGAGGAAGGCGTTGTACGACTGCTCAGCCTGCTGCACCTCGTACTCCTGCTGCATGGGCTCGAGCAGGGCATTGAGGCGCACCTGCACCTCATGCTCAATGCGTGCCTTCATGCTGGTCTCATTCCACGGGTCGTACTCGGGCAGCTCTGTGCGCAGCTGCTCGAGCTCGCGCTTGCCCTTGAGCAGCGCAGCACGTTCAGCCTGCGCCTCTTTGCGCATGGCTGCTGCCTCCTGAGTCTTGCGAGTGTAGTCACCCTGCATCTGCTTCATCAGGCCAGCAGCGCGCGGGTCGATGGCCTCAATGCGCGTCAGAGCGTCGCGCCAGCTCAACCTGCCATCAGCCTCGACCTCAGGCTGCTCGGTCGCATCCTCGGGCGCCTCGACCTCGGGCGCCTCAGCCTCGATGGCCTCGGGCTCTGCTGCCTCAGTGTCCTCGGGCGGATCGAATCCGAGCGGGCCTGTGGCTGCTAGTACTGCTTCTGCTGTGCTCTGATGAGGGGTGGTCATCTGACTCCCTGTGTGTGTGGTGTGGTCTATCGCTCAGCCAGCTGAATCGGTTTCCCGACAGTGCGATACCATGGCGGGTTGTAGCCAGGCGCGATCTTGAACCTGATCGGCTTGCCGAAAAAGCTGGTGCCAAGTGTGATGACGCTGGCATTTTGTATGCGGTTGAGCAGGAACGTGCGCCACCCAGGCAGGCCACCGGTCGCGCTGGCACTGCGAGGGTCAACGTACAGGTGCACATAGGTGCGCCCTGTCCTGTTGTCAGTCCACATCGCGTGTGGGTTGCCTTCGCGTTGACCTCGGGCGCCTGGCGTTGTCGGCTCCTGCCACTTGTCAACGTAGTAGTACGAGACCGGCAGCCTGTTCGCGATGGCGTAGCGCAGGTTGCTGGTGGTGTCGCCACCACCAATGTCGAAGTCGAGGCGCTGCCCCCCTGCGCCGCGCCCTGCCTTCGGAATGACGCTGGCAGGAGGCTTGCGCCCGATGCCAAACAGCCCGAGCAGCTTTGCGCGCAGGGTGCGTGCCATTACAAGCGCATCCGAGCAGCGAAGTCGAAGTCAGCGACCTCATCAGCCTCGATGTCCTCACCCAGGTCAGGCAGGTCAGTGCCTGGCTCAGCGTCTGGCACCTCTTCATTCAGGAAGGCCTCGAAGCCAGGGTCAGCAAGCAGCTTGGTGATCGCAGCGGTGATGGCAGTGAGCTCGCGGTCACCTCGAATGGCCTCGAGCGCCACAGGCAGCGGGCTGCCATACTCATCAGCCGCTGCGCCGATCATCGCCAGGAAGCGAATCATTTCGGGATCCATCACATCGGTTGGGCCCTCGTAGTCGCCAGCACCCAGGTCGAGCCCCATCAGGCCCGCGACCTCAGCGATGGCCACAGCGAGTGCGGTCATCACTTTCTTGTTGTACGGCTTGTCAGGCGGCGGCACGACCACCATCAGCGTCTCGCCAATGATCTCATCCTCCTGCCCTGCGAGCTCCTCGAAGTCATCAGGAAGGGGACGCGAGGCGCCAGTATCAAGGGGCATGTCAGACTCCGGGGAACGGGAGCGCAGGCGGCAGGCCTGCCTCATCAGTGGTGGGCTCGATTGGCAGGGGCTCCTCGATGTCTGCCAGCGTGCGTGGCAGATCGTAGGTACGCACCAGCTCCTCAAGAATGCTCTGCGGGTCAGCACCGAGCTGCACCAGAGTCGGCGCCAGGCGCTCGAGGCTGCTGCGCTTCGCCTCATCTCCCATCGGCGTGCTGCCTGCATCGACTGCCCAATACTGGAAGTCGCCTGTCAGGTCATCAGCGGACAGCATGGTGGGGCCAACGGGGTTGGGCAGCGCGAGTGGCTCAGCCTCATCACCGAGCAGCACGCTGAGGATGATGTTGTAAACCCTCGCGAGCTCGCTGATGACATCATCGCGCGTGCGAGCCATGCGCCCCACTTCGCTCGAGGTGTAGTCAGCCAGCAGGCGCTGCTCAGTGGCTGTGGTCCCTGTGACCTCGCCTCTCGTGAACGGAGCCATCAGGCCTGCATCATTGATGTCAGCGGTGACCGTCTGCGCATAAATGCTGATATCTGCAGGGATCGGGCTGTTGGGCACAGGGATGATGTTGCCCTCGAGCGGTGTGCCAGGTGGCAGGTCGACCTCGATGAACTCACCATCCAGGCCCTGACCAATTTTGCTGGTGGCAACGTCATCAAGGAAGCCAGCGCGGATCATCCACTGGCGAGCCATGCGACGCACACCCTGTGACTGATAGGTGCGCAGCACGTTCAATTCGCGGAATTGGTCATAGCTCCGATCAAGCAGGCTGTACCCTCGCAGCGGCGTGTCAGGGTCGCGTGACAGGTAGACAGGCACGATGGGCACCACAGGCCGGCCCGATGCCGTCTTGTACGGGATCCCTGAGGTCTCATGCACAAGCTCAGCCTCAGGTGCCTCAGCGTCTGCGTCAGCTTCCTCATCCAGGGCACCGACCTGCACCTGCACACCCTCAAAGAGGTAGCTCTGCCCCTGCTCATAGTCAGGCGACCAGACAAGCAGCTCATCAGCGCGCAGGTCATACATTTCGACCACCCTGCACCACTGGTCAGTAGTGTCGACGCCAGTGTCACGCACGATGGCTGACTGCCCACTGACATCAGCTCGGTCGATCCACTTGGTGTACGGGCGCCCTCGCAGTTCATCCTCTCGCACGCCATAGCGCTCAGCAGCCTCGGTGACTGGCACCAGGTAGGCATGCCCCACGTACCGCTGCTGCTCCCAGCTGCCTGCAGTCGCGTCTACCACCACTTCCCATGGCGCCAGCGCTGTGCAGGCCACGCGCTTGAGTGGGTCAGTATTCTCGACCGGTGCGAGCTTGAGGAAGCTGCAGGGGTAGATGAGGCTGAGGCGCGTCGCGTCCTCGAGCTGCTCGCGCACGGTCAGCAGGTACTGATTGGCTGTCGCCTCAGCGACCTCGGGGTTGCCTCGCTTGCGCAGGTCATCCTGCACCAGCACTGCAGGATTCTTCGCGAAGAGGCTGCCAAGGTAGCTCTCAACCACTGCGTATGCCTTCGGCACCTCGGTGCGCAGCACGATGTCATGCACCTTCTGACGGTCGCGCCAAAAGTCCGTCATGTACAGCGCGCGCAGCTCGCGCATCCTCGGGCGCGCACCATCCCAATAGGTATCGTGCGCCTCGAGGATTTCCTGCACCTCGCGAGGGGTCAGCATCAGGCACTCCGTCAGAAGGGCAGGCTTGACGCGCGGATCCTGCGCGCTCTCGCCTTCGTCAGCAGAGTATCAACCCTGAGCCCTTTCGTCGCGACTGCTGCCGTGCGCCAGGCGCTCGGGACATCGCGCAGGCACCGATAAGCCAGCGCCAGAGCAACTGCTGCATCATCGTGGCCACCCTGCGGCCCTTCGGGCGCGACCTTGCCAGCAGGGATGGTGAGGCTGCGCAGCTCGAGCCATGTCACCCGGTCGAGCATCTGAATGGCTCGCAGCGCCTCGCGCAAAGTGTCGAAGGCATCGAGCTTGCTCTGCAGGGTGGTCACCCAAGCCTTGCCCTGTGGGTTCCTCCACTGCTGGTGGTACCGGGTGTACCCGAGCTCCAACCCGAATGCGTGCCCATGGTTGTTGCTCTCATACAGCATCAGCGCCTGGTTGTAGCGGCTGGCCACCTGCACTGCCCTGTGCGCCCACTCAGCAGGGGTGACTCGATTCGAGCGCTCTACATAGACCGGCTGCATGGTGGCCACAGACACCACAGCGAGCGCGCTGTAATCACCACCGACGCCACCACCGATGTCGACGCCCATGACGTAGCGGTCACCGATGTGCGGTGATTCGAGCTCTCGACCTGCGTGCTGACCGATCGCATGATGGTCGAGCACTGTGATGCCCTGCATCACTTCATCATCGTAGTACCCACCCTCTCGGTCGAGGAAGCAGTCATCAAGGCAGGCAGGGTACTCGCGCTGAAACTTGTGCTTGCTGTTGAGCGCTTCGATCTTGCGCCTGCGCCAGTGCAGCTGCTCAATGGTCAGGCTGTACGCGACCTGCAGCGTCTGCTCTTCCTCGGTCAGCGAGCTCGCGAAGTCAGCAGGCACCATCTCAGGCGCATCGGTGTACGCAGGGTGCTCCCACCACCACATGGTGATGAGCGCCCATTCACCCGAGGAGCCACTGCCAGCAGCCTCAAGCACCAGGCGGCTGAACCAGTCGCCAGGGGCATTGGCTGTGCTCTCGAGAATCAGCAGACCCTCACCAACAGCTGCATCAGCCTGCGCGATCACTTCCTCGAGGTCAGGCGCGAATGCTGCTTCACTCACCACAGCTGCTGCAGGTGTAAATGAGCGCAGGCCTGTCTGCGACCTCGACGTGAAGGCCTGCAGGGACGCCCCTGTGTCCTCATACACGATGCGACTGCGCGCCTGGGCCTTGATGGGGCGCTGCAGCATGGCTGGTGGGTGTGTCAGCCAGCGTCTCGCGTCATCGAGTAGGGCTGTGGCGCTGTCGTCTCGCATGCTGATGATCGCGTGCATGGCAGCGTGTGGCGTGCTGTAGGCCAGATGATGCAGCACCATCTTCGCGCCTGTTGTCGCTGCTGTCTGCCGCGCCTTGATGATGACAATGCGCTTGTGCCCTGCCTCGACAGCCTCGAAGATTTTGCGCTGCATGGGCAGTGGCTCGAGCGGTATGAGCCTCTTGCTGTCTTTGTCCTGCACCTTGTGCATGCGCGCAAACAGGTCGAGGTCACCCACCAGGCGGCCGACCTTTGCACGATGCTGCTCAGGCACTGCAGCAGGCACAAATGCGCTCAAGTCACCAGCCTCAGCACGCGCTCAAGCTCCTCGAGCTCTGCGCTGCTCTGCTCATCGCCAGCATCAGCGCCTGCGCCTGCCTCGACCTGCAGCCCATGGTCGAGCACGAACCGAGCAGCGATGAACTGCGTTTGCTTGCCACTGCCTGTGATGCACTGCGCCAGGGCTGCGAGCGCCTGAGGCTGCAGGCGAGCCAGCTGAGCAGATACGGGGGGGGCTGGTGGTGGTGGTGGGGCGATGGTGGCGCGGTACTCACCGCGCAGCTCGCTGATGTTCCACCGGCTGAGGCTCTTGCGCGAACACAGGCCACGCTCAACGCACTCATCAAGGGTGGCACCCTCTTCGAGCGCTGCCATCACTCTTGCCTGCACCAAGGTCAGTGGCATGCTGCGATGTCCTTCCCTGTCCTGAGGTGTCCAGGGTGCAGGGACCATCAGCGTAGCACGGCGAAGGCCTCACCCAGCAGAGCTAGGCAAGGCCTGAGTACCCGGAGAGAGCGCCCCATCTGGACACACGATACCCGCGCCAGCCTATCACGATGGGGCGCTGAACCGAGGCTTGCCAATGTTGCCTCTGGTGGTGGGTGGCTCCATCGCAGGCGCCCACCGAGCCCACTCGGGCCTGGCGCCCTTGGTGGCGTCATCAATCCACAGCGCAAGCACGCCATCGTGCCACTCGCTTTTGGCCTGCTGTCGCGTCGCGATGGCCTCGACCTCGCCACGGGTCAGCCGCTGCTGATATCGCAGCTGCGCACCGTGGAGGCGCTGTCCTCTCGGACAGCCACAGGTCACAGCGTAGGTGCGCACTGTCTCCCTCCCTTTTCTCCTGCTGGCCACATAGGCACGCAGCTCACCGGTACCCTCGCAGTACCTGCAGGCCTCTGAGGCAGTGCGGATCCGCGCGTCCCGCTCCTGACCAGCCTCGCGCACCATCTCAAGCCAGGTCCTGCGAAACTCAGCAGGGGTGGGTCGGTAGGTCGAGCTGGCAAGCTGGCGCTCAACCAGCTCAGCTGCTCGACCCTCAGCCTGCTCGAGCTGCGCGCGGATCGTAGGCCCGAGGAGCTCGCGATACTCTCGGGGGCTGCCAGGTCCTGGCAGGGCTGACAGTCGTGCCAGCATGCGTGTCAGGTCAGCCACAGTGCACCTCAGTGATGGGCGCCATTCGCTGCCCCGCCAACCCTTCGAGGTTGGAGAGCGGCAGCGCTGTGCTCGAGTGGTGTCCTCGGTGCCGGCGTCGCGTAGGTATTTGGATAGTACCCAGGTGCGTCAAGCTGCCAGAGTCAAGCACGCGAGATGACTGAGGAAGGATCACCAGGCGCAGTGGCGCGCGGGTCACTTCCTCACCTCAGGCCTGACCCGAACGTAGTCAATATTGATGCTCAAGAGCTGGCCACTGCTGAACTCGACCAGCAGGTAGAAGGTGCCCTCATACAGCTCGCAGGCTCGAACCACGCCACCCCAATCCTCTGACGGCGAGTAGACGCGACGCCCGATGATGCTGGCGCTCATTCCTCACCTGCCAGAGGCTGCAGGGGAGTCACGCCCACCACTCGCAGCGCCAGGTGCTCGAGCGGCACCTGCAGCGCCTCAGCCAGCGCAGGCCAGTACTGACGCTCAGGGGTGCGCTTGCCAGTCACCCAGCGCCAGCAGCTGCGACGGTCGACGGGCTGACCAGCCTCCTGCATGACAGTCGCCAGACCCGATGGCCCTGACAGGCCTCGCGCTCTGATGCTGCTCTGCAGCCACTCATTGAAAGGGGTTCCCATGTTTTCTACTCCTACGGGGTTGCGTCACCGCTCCGGCGACAATACCCATGTAGTGTGTCGCCGGGCTGGCGACTACAACCAAAGGACATTCAC